>Ga0182014_10002683_pt1 | contig 22091 bp, 18 predicted proteins | sample 612S2DmetaG_FD_120489 | JGI IMG/M metagenome (GOLD analysis project Ga0182014, IMG submission 120489) | Permafrost microbial communities from Stordalen Mire, Sweden - 612S2D metaG | ecosystem: Environmental > Terrestrial > Soil > Wetlands > Permafrost | place: Sweden: Stordalen | collected...
GTGATAGCGATGCAGCAGGTCGCGCAAGTAGTGCACGCCGCCGGCGATGTTCGCTTGCGGGTCGAACGGATTGTTGACGCCGTACTGCGCGCTCGTCGCCGGCATCAGTTGCATGATCCCCATCGCGCCGGCGCGGCTGATCGCGGCGGGATCGCCGTGCGACTCGGCATCGATGACCGCGTAGATGAGGTTGGGCTTCACGCCGAACTCATGCGAGGTCGAATCGACGAGCGAGCTCAATTGCCCGGCCGGCAACGCATGCGGACCGCCGGGCAAAAAGCCGCCCTGGCTACACCCGAGGAGTGAGCCGAGGACAAGCGCAAGCGCGGCGGCGCGGAACCTCACCGGTCCTCGTTTCGGGCGCCTCAAAGGGTTCGCCTGGTGGATTCGCTTCAAGCGAATCCATCGCGTTCGGGCCGCACGTTAGATTGCAGCGGAGTATTTCCCGGGGCCGAGCCGCCAGTTTCATCGAGTGATGGCGGTTGCATAGAACCGGCTGAGATCGGAGTGCAGCGCGCGGAGCGCATCGTCGTTGAGGTAGATCATGTGCCCGGACGGATAGTAACCGAACGAGATCCGCGCTCGGACCGCCGGGTCCAGGCCCACCTCGCCGAGCTCGTATTCGGTCGTGTAGAAGGGCGTGGCCAGATCGAAGAGCCCGCTGGCCGCAAAGACGCGCAGGTTCGCCTCCACGTGCATCGCCTCGCGCAGATCGGGAATCACCGTCGGCGCGAGGACCCGCCCGAAGAAGCCCCGGCGCTTGAAATCCCAACCGTTCACGACGTCGGCGGGCAACGCGCGGTACATCCGGTCGGTCGTCCAGTTCAGCTCCGATTTGGCGTAGGCGGTGAACGTGGTGATGAAGGCCGGTGCGACGGCTTCGTACGATGGGTCGAATTCGGGCGTGCCGCGATTGCGATCCATCGCGTTGCCCGCGAAGCGCCCGTCATAGCGACCGAGAATCTTCCCGTCCGACCGCAACAGCTCGCTCTCAAACCGCGCCGGAGAAACGCGCAGATTCGCGCGCACCAGATAGTCCGGATCCAACCCGATAAAATCATGCAGCTGCTGCGCCAACTGCGGATCAGTGTCACCCGGCCGCATGATGGCGGGCAGATACACGTCGCTTGTGAATTTGCGGGCGGCATCGATGAACGTTTGCACGTCGGCCGGCGGATTCGGAACCTTCTTGTGATACCACGCGACCGCGGCTTCCGATGGAATCGCGAACGCGTCGGGCACGTTCTCGTCGCCCGGATTCCCGAAGTCGTCGGCGTAATCGAGCAGCGACGAGACGAGGATCACGCCGTTAAACGCAACGCCGTCTTTCTGGAGTTGATCGACGAGCCCGGCACTGCGGAACGTGCCGTAACTCTCGCCGAGCAAGAACTTCGGACTGTCCGCACGGTCGTTGGCGGCGATCCAGCGCCGGATGAACTGGCTGAACGAACGGATGTCTTCATCGACACCCCAGAAATCTTTGTCGGCGGACTTGCCCGTCGCTTCACTGTAGCCGGTGCCGACCGGATCGATGAACACCAGATCGCTCGTATCGAGCAACGTCGCCGGGTTGTCGGCAAGCTGGCCGGAAACCGGGCTGCCGAACGTCTTGTCGGCCATCACGATCCGGCGCGGACCGAACGCGCCGATGTGCAGCCACAGCGACGCGGAGCCCGGGCCGCCGTTGTAGAGAAACGTCACCGGACGTTTGCGGTCACCGGTGGTGTAGGCGACGTAGAAGACGTTGGCCGTCGGTTCGTTCTTGTCGTCGCGTAACGTCAGCGTACCGGCGGTCGCGGTATACGCGAGCGCTGCACCGTCCGCAAGGTGCATCGTGTGATGCGTGACGACGGTGCGCGCGGCCCGTGCCGGCGCAGGCGTCGACGTATCGTCGGCGCGCACGCCGCCGAACGACGCGAGCACGAACAACAGCGCGCCCGCGAAGACTGCGCGATTCAATGCGTTGTGGGAACGGTAACGGTGTTGCCGCCGGCCGCGCTGATCGTGACGGTGCCCGGGCGCGCGCCCGGTGCCGGCGGCACGAGTTGGAATTCGTACGTCTTCACGCCCGTCGGCGGCGTACGAAACGACACTTGCTGCGGCGAGCACAACCCGTCGGCGCAGAACGATCCGACCCAATCGCGCGCCAAGCCGTTCGCGTGCAACGTCACGGCGGAATCCCCGGCGGCCGCGACGATCAAGCGGTACTTGAGCGTGGAGGCGACGCTGCCCGGCAGATCGGGGCCGGTCCACGGCGCAACCGAGAGCACCGGTTTGCCGTTGCCGCCGGCAAGCACGACGGCGATGAGTCCCTCTTGCGTGCGTTCCTCGACGTTGCGCTTGAGCTCGGCATACCGGCCCTTGGGATCGAGACGATCCCCGAACGCGTTCGCTTGCGCAAAGGTGGCGCGCGTGTTCTTCACGTCGCCGAGCGACACGTACACGTTCGCCAAGTCGAGCGACGTGTCGGCAACGTCGGCGACGTTGTCTTGCGTCGGCGCTTTGGCGGCCGCCGCGCGCAACAATGCGAGCGAATGGACGTAGGCTGGGACGGCGGATTGGAACTGTTGCGTCCGCTGGTAGGGCAGGCCGAGATCCGACCAGCCGTCGCCGTCGTTCGGACGCAACTCGACGTAGCGTTTCGCCTGCGCGATCATCGCGGGGTAATCGTGTAAGCGGTAGTAGGCGCGCGAGAGCATTTGCGTTAGCGAGGGATTGCCGGGCAAGAGCGCCAGCGCGGCCTGGTCGGTTTTGGCCGCATCCGACCAGCGATTGAGATCGCCTTGACCGTGCGCGAGCAGCGCGAGCGCGGCGGCCCGCTGCGCAGGCGCCGTCGCAGCATCGCGCAGTGCGGTGCCGGCAGCGATGCGGAGCAGTCCCTCTTCGCGTTGCGTCTTCTCGTCGTCGACGACGGCTTGATTCTTGTCTTCGGTCGCGTCGGCGCGCGCAATTGCGTTCTGCGCCGCCGCGAGCGCCGCGTTGCGTTGGGTTTGGGTGCCGCTGAAATGGTAGCGGGCCGGGTTGAGCACCGCGTCGATCGCCGTCTGCTGGGGCGATGAGAAGACCGCGTTACGTCCGGCGCGCGCGGCGGCAATGTATGATGCCAGTTGTTTGGGTTCGATCCCGCCCACCCAGCGCGCGCGCACGATGCCGTGTGCGTCGAGCACGATCGTCGTGGGAATATACGCGATGCCGAAGCCGTTGTATACGTCGGGTCGGGCCAGCGCCGACGGATACGGGACGCCCTTCGCGGAGAGGAACGTCTTTATGATGGGGGCGGTTTCGGTCGTGTCGACGCCGAGGAACACGACGTCGGGTGCGTGCAGTTTGCGGTAGGCCGCGTTGATGTCGGGCGTTTCCGCCCGGCACGGCGGACACCACGTGGCCCAGAAGTTGAGCACCGTGACTTTGCCCGCGGTCGCCGACGCCGTCAACGGTGTTCCGCCTAGCGTCGTCGCGTGCAGCAGCGGTGCGGCCGATCCGACCGGCGCGCTGCCCGAATTCGGCGCGGCGCCGAGTGCGGCGAAGACGGCGAGGAGTGCGAAGACGCGCAATCTAGAGTCCCTGCGCCATGATCTCGGAGGCCGGGAACGTCGCCTTCAACGTTCCGTATTTGGCGGCTGCATTCACCAGCGGCTGAATCTTCGCCGGATCGAGCTTGTCGTGATAGTACACGCGGTGCGCTTGGTCGGAGATGGCGACGCCCGTATATTTCTCGAGAATTTTCGCCGTTATGCTCTGGTTGGCGTTCGCCCAGCGTGCCGTTTGCGACATGACTGCGGCGAACCGTCGCATTACGTCGAGGTGCGCTTTGACGTAGTCGGAGTTCGCGAAATACCCGCCTTCCGAGAAGTCTTTGGCGATCGCGTCGTAACAGTGCGCCAGCATGCGGCCGTCGCTCGCGAGAAGTTTGTCGAGCGCCGGTTCCTCCATGGCGGCGGCGTCGACGCGGCCGGCGACGATCGCCGTGTCCATCGCGCTATACGGCATCTCGACGAATTTGATCGTGGACAGATCGGCGCCGTTCTGGTCGAGCCAGGCGCGCATCGAGATCTCGCCGAGACTTCCGAGCGTGGCTACGGCGATGGTCTTCCCGTTGAGATCCTTGGCCACGTGTACGGGCGACGCTTTGGCAACGACGCAAGCCGCCGTCGGCGACGCGGTCGTGTAGGCGCCGGCCGGTGCGACATAAACGAAGTTCAAGCCCTTCTCGTGTGCTTGCGCAATCGAGAGCGCATTACCCGAACCGACGTCGACCGTGCCCGACGCGACGGCGGCGGCAATCGCCGGTCCGTTCGCGGCCGCGACGATCTCGATGTCGAGGTTCGCTTTCTTGAAGAACCCTTCGTCCTGCGCGTAGTAGACGAGCGCCCCGACCTCGACCGGTGCGGCGCCGATCCGCAGATGGTCGGGTGCCGTTTGCGCGCCGCCCCGGAGCGGCGCGATCAGTACGCAGAGCACGAGGGCGCCGATAAAACGTAAAGCGGTCATTGAACTCCTTGCGCGATGATTTGCGAGGCCGGAAAAGTGGCTTTGAGCGCGCCGTACTTTGCGGCCGCGTCGATGAGCGGCTGCACGCGGGCGGGATCGAGCGTGTCGTGATAGCGCACGCGGTGCTTGAGGTCATCCGTCGCGATACCGGTGTATTTGGTTAAGATCCGCGCCGTCGTGCCGGGGTTGGCGTTCGCCCAGCGCGCCGTAGCGGAGATCACGGCGTTGAAGCGGCGCATCAGATCGAGATGGGCTTTGACGAAGTCCGCCGTTGCAAAATACCCGCCCTCGGCGAAGTCTTTGCTGATTGCGTCGTACACCGGCGCGATCAGCCGCGTGTCGGTCGCGAGCATCCGATCGAGTGCCGGTTCCTCCATCGTTGCCGCATCGACGCGACCGGACGTGAGCGCCGTCTCCATCGAACTGTACGGCATCTCAACGAACTTCACGTTCCCCTGGACGACGCCGTTCTGATCGAGCCACGCTCGCGTTGCGATCTCGCCGATGCTGCCGAGCGTGGCTACGGCGATGGTCTTTCCGCTGAGATCCTTGGCGTTCTGGACTGTTGACGTCCGGGCGACCACGAGCCCGGCCGTCGGGACCGCGCTCGTATATGCACCGCCGGGGCAGACGTAGACGAAGTTCAAGCCGCGCTCGTGCGCGAGCGCGATCGAGAGCGCGTTCGCCGATCCGGCGTCGAGCGTGCCCGACGCCACCGCGGCCGCAATCGCCGGGCCGTTCGCCATTGCTACGAGCTCGACATCGAGCCCGGCCTTCTTGAAAAACCCTTGGTCGGCCGCGTAGAACGCGAGCGCACCGACCTCTACCGGCGCGGTGCCGACGCGTAAATGATATGGCTGCTGCGCCACGCCCGGCCTGGGCGCGAGGGCGAAGCACAGGACGCTCGCGGCGATCGCGCGCAAGACCCGCCGATCGATCATTTGAGGGGATTTCGGTCATTTGCCGAACGGTACATGCCATGCTGAGCGAGCTTGAAAACACCCACTTGACGCTTGTCGGGCCGGGGACGCCGATGGGTGAACTCCAGCGCCGGTACTGGCATCCGATTGCTGCCGTTGAGGAGCTGAAGGACGCGTGGACCAAGCGCGTCCGGTTGCTGGGCGAAGATCTCGTGCTATTCCGCGATCGCAGCGGAGTGCTCGGACTGATCGCCGAGTTCTGTCCGCACCGGCGCGCGTCGATGGCGTACGGAATTCCGCAAGAAGTCGGCATTCGCTGCCCGTATCACGGTTGGCAATTCGATGCCAGCGGCACGTGCATCAATCATCCCAACGAACCCGACGGCAGCACGTTCAAAGACAAGACCGCGACGACGGGGTATCCGGTGCAAGCGCTCGGCGGCATGATCTTTGCCTATATGGGGCCATTGCCCGCGCCGCTGTTGCCGCGCTGGCCCGGTTTCGTCGTCGACGGCGCGATCCGTCAAATCGGTCAGGCGATCATCCCGTGCAATTGGCTGCAGATCATGGAGAACTCGCTCGATCCCGTGCACACCGAGTGGCTGCACGGCAAACTGCAAGAGTTCGTTGAAGAGAAGAGCGGCTTCGCCGGAACGCACTATCAGATCTCGCGCAAGCATCTCAAGATCGCGTTCCAAGAATTCAAGTACGGCATCTACAAACGCCGTCTGCTCGAGGGTGCCTCGGAAGATTCAGACGATTGGCGCGTCGGTCACCCGGTGCTCTTCCCGAACATCCTCGCAGTCGGCAGCGGCGGCGGCAAAGTGTGGAAGTTCCACGCCTACCAAATGCGCGTGCCGATCGACGACGTGACGTCGATGCACTACTGGTACATCGCCTACGAACCGCCGGCCGGCATGGATGTGCCGCAACGGCTGCTCGATCGCGTTCCGCTCTACGATTTCCCGTATCGCGACGAAAACGGCGAATTCAAGCTCAACATCGTCGATGCGCAAGACGTCATGGCCTGGGTAACGCAAGGTCCGATCGCGTTGCGCCACCTCGAGAAACTCGGCACGACCGACAGCGGCGTCATTCAGTACCGCAAGATGCTGCAACGCGAAATGGCGAAGGTCGCGCGCGGTGAGGACCCGATCGGCGTGATCCGCGATCCGGCCGAAAACGACGCGCTGGAGTTCCCGCTCGAAAAGAACAAGGCGCACTTCACCGACGGCTTCGAGAGTCAGATCCGGCGCACGCAAGTCCAGTACTCACCCTTCATCCCCGACTTGATCCGGGTCTTCGACGAGTACAACGAAGCGAAAGCGCAAGCCGCCGAGCCCGTTCTAGCCTAACGGTTAGAGCGGGGCGCCGCCGACTTTGCTAGCGGGCACCCACGTGCTATTCGCTTCGTTCCAGCGGATGATCACCACGGCGCGGTCGTCGAGACCGCGCTGCGGAACACGTTTGAAGTCGTAGGTGCCGTTGACGCCCGCGACGTTACTCATCGTCGCGAGATACGCACGCAGTTGTTCGGCGCTGGCGTTCGTGCCGACATGGCGCAGCGCGGTGGTGAGGATCAAGGCCGGATCCCAAGCCAGACTTTGCAGGCAATCCACCGCAACGCCGTGGGCCGTCATCGCCGCGACGTAGGCTTCGTAGGCGGACTTTTCGGCCTTGTCGGTGATCGCGGCGGGCGCGAGGCAGTGCGTGGACTCGACGTAGAGTTCCTTGGGCAGAATCGCGGCGTACTGCTTCATGAAGGCTTCCGAGGCGTTGCCGTTGCCGGTGACGACCGGGATGCTCAAGCCGACGTCGGTGACGCCGTGAAAGGCGAGACCGGCCGGCGAGCCGGCGGTGCCGACAAACAGCACCTGCGCGCCCGATGCGCGGATCTTCGTGATCTGCGCGTCGACGCTCACGTCGGCGGCGGTGAAGTGCTCGCGATCGACCAGTGTGATCGCCTTGTTCTCGGGCAACTGCAGAATGGCATCGATCGCGCGATCGTAGGCTTGACCCGTCGCGTCGGTCGGCGTGATCAATGCGATCTTCGTGAGCCCGCGGCCGCGCAGCCAGCGCATCGCCGCAACGTTGTAATCGTAGTTCGTGGCCGAGGTCTGATACTCGAACGATCCCGGCGTTCCGTTTACCGCGCTCGAATAGCACCAGATCACGGGTCCCGCTTTCGCGAGTGCGTAGACGGCGTTGCACTCGGCGGCGGACGTCGGCCCCATGATGAACGGCAAATGCTTGGATGCCAGCTCGTTGGTGAGCTGCAGCGCGACGGAGGGGTTGGTCTGCGCGTCTTCGAGGACGAAATGGATCGGACGGCCGTTGATGCCGCCGCTCTTGTTGAATGCGACCTCGAATGCGGCCAGCGCGTCGGCGCCGGTTTTGCCGACGAACGACAGGCCGCCCGTCATCGCTTGGATGGAATAGATCTCGTAGGGATCCGCAGCCCCGCCGAAGCTCGGCGCGATCGCCAGCGCGAGGGCGCACGCGGCGCCGAAGACATAACGGAGAAAGTTAGCCTGCAACCGGAGCCGCCGTTCCTTCGATCTGCACGCGGAAACCCGAGCGCACGTTGGGCCAATAATCCCAAATCGCCTGATGCTGGACGCACCGGTTGTCCCAGAACGCGATCGAGTGCGCGTGCCAGCGAAAGCGCACCGTCCACTGCGGATTGACGCAATGGTCGATCAGGAACGCCAAGAGCCGGTCGGCTTCGAGTCGCGGCAGATCGTTGATGTGCGCGGTGAAGTCGGTGTTGACGTAGAGCGCCTTGCGTCCGCTCTCCGGATGCCGTATGACCACCGGATGCACCGCGACCGGCGTGCCCGGGCCGAAGACGCGCGTGCCGTCGTGCGTTGCGGTCAAGCCTTCGAGGTAGACCTTCATGCGCGGAGAGAGCGCGTCGTAGGCCGCATACATGTTGCTGAACTGCGTGTCGCCGCCCCCGTTCGGCGGCACGGTGTGGTTGTAGAGGATCGTGCCGAGCGGCGGAATCGGCGCGCACGACTGATCGCTATGGAAGTTCTCGCCCGAGATGAGTTGCGAGTTCTCATCGTAGTGGAACTTGCGCACCGCCGGGTTTTCCGTCGGCTTGCTGATCGTCGCCTTCCCCGCGTGCTCGCCGAGCGTGCCGAAATAGTTGGCCAAGCGAATCTGATCGTCGAACGAAATGTGCTGGTCGCGAAAGAAGATGACCTGATACTGCGTGAACGCGGCCCGCAATTGTTCCACTTGCCGATCAGACAGCGGCTGCGTGAGATCGACGCCGCCGATCTCGGCACCGATGTGCGGCGATTCCGGCGTGACGGTGATGGCGTCGTACGTGACCACGCCGTCGATGCGCGCCGGCTCGGGGCGAGACTGCGGCCGCGGTTGGAAGGTAGTCGTCATAGACGAAGGATACACCGGTTAGCATCATGGCAGCAACAATGACCGGCCGGATCGCGATCGTCACCGGAGCGAGCAGCGGTATCGGTGAGGGCATCGCCACGGCGTTCGGCGCCGAGGGCGCGACGGTGGTTCTGGGTGGACGGCGGCCGGCAGAGCTGGACCGCGTGGCGGCCGCCGTGACCGCGGCCGGCGGCAAGGCGCTCGCGTTGCCCGGCGACGTGCGGCAAGAAGCCGATATCCTCAAACTGTTCGAAACGGTGAAGAACACCTTCGGCCGCCTCGACGTGCTGGTAAACAATGCCGGCATCACCGCGCACAAACCGATCGACGAGATGTCGCTCGAGTACTGGAACGACGTGCTGGCCGTCAACCTCACCGCGCCGTTCCTCGCGACGCGCGAAGCCGTGAAAATGATGAAGGCGCAAAAGCCGCAGGGCGGCCGGATCATCACGATGGGCAGCGTGTCGCAAAAGACGCCGCGGCCGGATTCGCTCGCCTATACGGCGACGAAACATGCGCTGCACGGCCTCACGCATCAGGTTACGCGCGACGGCCGCGCCTACGGTGTCGTGGCGTCGATCATCCACGCCGGCTCGACGCTCAGCGGCTTTACGCGCCAAACCGTGGGGGCCGTGGCGAAAGCCGGCCCCGGACCGACGCCGCAGCAATACGTGATGGCGGCGTCGGACGTTGCCCGCATCGCGGTGCTGATGGCAACGCTGCCCGACGAAGTGAACCTCTTCGAAGCGACGATTCTCCCCAACCAAATGCCGTCGTTCATCGATCGCGGCTAAACCGCGGCGATTCGCGCTACGGCGTGACGGTGGTGCGGGCCAAGACGAACGCTACGAGTTGATCGATGCCTTCGGCGGCTACCGGTGTGACCGGCTCCTTGATGAACGAGTGCGGCTGTCCCTCGAACTTTTGCAGTTCGACGGAACCGCCGGCACCACGATAGGCTGCGGCGAAGTTGTCGGCCATGTCGGGTGTGACGTTGTCGTCGTTCGTTCCCTGCAGGATGAGCAGCGGCGGTAATGGCGTGAGCGCGTCGCCGCGCTCGAGCATGCGCTGCGGGTTGCCCTCAGCCATCGCTGCTTCGTCGGGCCAATACGCGTCGTGCGATGCAACGAGTTTGGCGTTGCCCTTCGCTTTCGCCATGTGATAGCGTGCAAGCGGGTCGGCGATCGGCCAGCACACGGCGACGAACGCAAGGCTTGCATCGACGCCGGACGAGCCCGCAACAGGGATCGCCGTGTAGCGCGGATCGTGCGGTTGCAGCGCGTTGACCAGCAGCGTCTGCGCGCCGCTCGACGTCGCGATGCCGCCCACGAGTTCGGGCCGGGTATGCAGCTCGGCCGCGTGCGCTTTGAGCCAGCGGATGCCGTAGTTGACGTCGGCCGCGGAGTCGGGGTAGCGCCCGTCGGGCGGCATGCGAAAATCGAGCGCGAGGACGACGACGCCGGATGCCGCCAGAGCCGCGTCGATCGCGGCATTGCTGAAGCGGTCGTTCATCGTCCACGCGCCGCCATGGACCTCGACGACCGCCGGGAACGGGCCGTCACCTTCCGGCTGATAGAGACGCGCCGCGTACGAGCGATCGCCGTGCTGGAGGTAGGCGACGTCGCGCTGTTGGACCGAATGCGTTGCCATGCGCGAAAACTTCCCGCGGCAATAGCGAAAGCCTTCGCCGGCGATTCGCGAGCGAGGGCGCGGAAGCCGGATACGCCAAGCAGGCGGCGATGGACGCGACGTTCGAGCGCTTGCGCGCGCTCGATGGAAAGACGGTGTGGACCGCATTGCTGCGCGCCAAAGATCTGCGCGGCGCCGCGGTGTACCGCAGCGGCACATTCCGGCTGTTCGATCGTCCGCACGCCGGCGCGAACCCGGTAACGCGAATCGTCGATGCCGACGGACTTCCGCTGGTGACGTTCCGCGGTTCGGACATGCTCACCGTCATCGACGGCCTGCTGCGCGTCGTGCTCCGCCCCTCGTTCCAGATCGACGTGCTCGATCGTCCGTTCGAAGCGGAGAACGAACGCGCTGCGCTCACGTACGATCGCGTTGCGCGCGAACTCGTCGTCGAACTCGAGGCCGGTTTTCGCAGCGCGCTGATCTTGCGTCCGGATCCCGATCCCGATGCCAGCGCCCGCGCGCGGCGCGGATTAGGCCCGGTGGAGGAAGGCCCGCTGATCGACAACTCGATGCGCTTTGCCGTCGGCCATCTCTCCGCGACGCTGCGGCCTGCGAGTGATGGCGGCGTGCGGCTGACGTGCGTCGGCTCCTCGGTGCGTGACGGCCGCCAATTCGCCGATCTCTTCGAACCCGCAGCGGGCGCGCACTATCCGTTCGAGACGGCCGAGGTCGCGCGGCTCGGGGCCGATATCCGCGCGTTTCTCAGCGGCCGGCGCGAACGCTTCGTCTCGTTCTCAGGCGTCGTTTAGAAATTGGTGCGAGGCGGGGGCACGTAAATCGGCGTGTCCGAGACGTGAGCGACCACGCCGGTCGATCCAGGGGATGCGGTGGCTGCGGCAGCCGCGTTCATGCGTCAAGCATACCACGACCAACTCGCGCCCAAACCCACACCAGGTTGACGACCATCAGCGTACCGATGACCGCGAAGGTTGCGGGGATCCCGAAGGCGGCTGCGATGGTCGAGCCGAGCAGTGGGCCGACGAAGCGTCCGAGGAACTGCGCCGTGGCCGTGAAGCCGTAGACCTGACCGCGCGTCTCGGGCTTCGCGATGCGGCCGATGATCGCGTTGGCGCTCGGCAATATCCCGCCCAAGAACACGCCGACGCCGAACCGCAGCGCAACGAATTCCCAGATGTTCGAGACCAGCGCTTGCGGCAGCGTAAACGCGGCGGCACCGGTGAGCGCGATGAGCAAGACGCGCCGGTAGCCGATTTCGTCGCTGCGCCGGCCGAGGAACGGCGCGCTGAGCAAACCCGCGACGCCCGTGACCGCGATCGCGGCGCCGGTGATCGTGGTTTGATAGGGGACGTTGCCCAAGATATCGCGCACGAACAGCGGCAAGATCGGGGTGAGTCCGATCGAGCAGATCTGTGCCAGCATGATGACCAAAAACATCGGTGCGAAATCGCGATGCTGAGCGATGCCGCGCAACCGCTCGAAGAGCGATGTCGTGTGGCGTTCGGTGTGCGTCCCCGGACCGCGCACCTCGCGCACGAACGCGACGCAGAGAACCGAGACCAGCATCGTTACACCGCTGGAAAGAAAGAACACGAGACGATAGTCGTGCAGGTGATCGGCGAGCAATCCACCGAGCAGCGGACCCACCAGGGCGCCGGCGATCTGTCCCGTCGATAGCCAGCCCAACGCGTAGCCGAGCCGCTGTTCCGGTACCTGCGTTGCAACCAGCGCCATCGCTGACGTCGAAAATCCGGCGAACGCGCCCGAGACGATGCGGATGCCGAGCATCTCCCCCGGCGTCGTGCACAAGCCCGTGAGTCCCATCGCGACGCTGGCCGCGACGGCCGAACGCCACACCATCTGCTTGCGCCCGATGCGGTCGCCGATGCCGCCCCAGATCGGCGAGAACACGGCCGACGAGAGCGCGCTTGCCGAGAGGATAGCGCCCGCCCACACCTCGACGTTGTTGAGCGGAAAGACGCCGTTCTGTTCGAGAAACTGCGGAAAGAACGGCGATGAGTAGTAGATCTGCGCCGACATCACCGCCTGTACGCAGACCATCAGCGCGAGCGTCCGTTTCCACGCCGTATCCGGCGCTTCGACGGCGGTGACGTTCACTTCAAGCGGGCAAGCATGGCCAGGGCGCGCTCTTCGGCGAGTTGCGCCGCCGCTGCGTCGTACGCGGCCGACTCGGATTGCACGAAGCCGTGCTTGGCGCCGGCATAACGGTAGATTTCGACCGCCGGTTTTCCGCGAAACGCCGCTTCGATCGCGTCGACTTCGGTATTCGGAACGAAGCGGTCGTCTTCGCCGAAGTGCAAGCTCATCGGCACGTTGACCTTGCCGGCTTCGTCGAGATGTTTGCCGATGCCGACGCCGTGAAACGAAATCGCGCCGGCCGCGCCGAGTTGCGTCGCTGCCAGATAGGCGAACTCGCCGCCGAAGCAATAGCCCATGACGGCGATCGTTCCGGTACAATCGGGGCGCGCGCGCAGTTCGTCCATCACCGTGCGTATGTCGGAGAGGCCGGCCGCCACGTCGAAGCCTTCGAGGCGTCCGCGTGCGGCGGTGCGATCGGCTTCGCTCTGGCCCAACGGACCGGGCAGCGTGCGCGAAAACATATCCGGTGCGGCGACGATGTAGCCCGTTGCGGCGTATCGCCGCATCGTTGCGCGCAGCCCGTCCGTCACGCCGTATGCGGATGAGATCACGACGAGGCCGGGAGCACGCGAGCCCGGCGCCACTTGCGCAATCGGAAAGGTTCCTCCGTCAGATCGCGGCAACGCGTGCGAGGTTTCGGTAACGCTCATTTCGTACTCTAGTTAGAGAACTAAGCGCATCCCTTCCCCTATTTGGAGCACCATGGCGTTCTTTCAACCGCACGGCCGTCCGCCGGTGGATCCTGGTCTTGCGGGGATGCAGGCTGCCTGGGCAAGGGAGTGGCTGCAATTGCACGAGGACATCTTCGACCACGCGCACTTCGACGCTGAAGCGGCGAAGGCGATCGAGGAATACATCGAGTCGCAAGAACATCTCGAGTTGAAAACGGTCGGTATCGATATCGGCAGTTCGACCTCGCACTTGCTGTTTGCGAAGATCATCCTCGAACGCGAGGCGCAGGATCTCTCGAGCCGCTACGTCGTCGTACGGCGCGACATCGTGTGGCGCTCGCCGATCATGCTCACGCCGTTCACCGCGGCGGGCGCGATCGACGCCGACAAACTCGGCCGGTTCATCGAAACGTGTTATCACGATGCGGGAACAACGCCTGAGGCGATCGACAGCGGCGCGGTCATCCTCACCGGTGAAGCGATCAAGAAGAGCAACGCCGAGGCGATCGACGAGCTCTTTGCGGAACACGCGGGCAAGTTCGTGTGTGCGACGGCCGGTCATCAGCTCGAAGCGGTGCTGACCGCACATGGGTCGGGCGCGGTGGCCTACTCGAAAGATCCCGATACGTGCGTGCTGCACGTCGACATCGGCGGCGGCACGACGAAGCTCGCGCTGATCCAGGGCGGCGTTATCCTCGACCTCTGCGCGTTTGCCGTCGGCGGCCGGTTGATCGCGCTCGATGCAGACGGCAAGTATACGCGCATCGACGACACCGCGGTGCTGCTGGCCAAGGAATTGGGGGTGCCGGCCACTCCCGAAACCTTTGCCATTCCCGAAGTACGCACGCGGATGGCGAGCCGGCTCGCCGACGTGTTGATCGACTACATTACCGGCGCACCGCTGGATCCGTTCGCGCGCTCGCTGATCCTCACGCCGGAGTTGCGGCGTACCGTCGAGCCCGAGGCGATTACCGTTTCCGGCGGCGTGGCCGAGTACGTGTTCAAGCGGCAAGTCAAAGAGTTCGGCGACCTCGCACCGCAGCTCGCCGAACAGTTACGCGAGCGTTTTCGCGAACGGTTGAAGGTTCCGGTCGTCGATCCGGGTTCAGGTATCCGCGCGACCGTGCTCGGGGCCTCGCAGTTCACGGTGCAAGTCAGCGGCAAGACGATCTACGTTTCGGATCACGCCGCGTTACCGCTGCGCAACGTCCCGGTCGTGCGGCTGGAGATTCCGGAAACGTTCACGATCGATGAACTCGAAGCGTCGTTGCGGCGCGGTATCGCGCGGCTCGAGCGCGACGACGATGCGATCGTGGCCGTGGCGTTCAGTTGGATGCGGGCGCCGGAATATCGCGAACTGCTCGCGGTCGCGAAGGCGATCGAGCAAGCCGTCTCGCGTCCGAAGGCGCGCACGAGCCCGCTCGTTGTGCTCATCGACGGCGACGTCGGCAAGACGATGGGTCATCTCTTACGCGACGAGCTGAACCTGACGTGCGAGGTGCTCTCGATCGACAGCGTCGATTTGCGCGACTTCGATTTCGTCGACGTGGGCGAAATGGTCACGCCGCCGGGCGTGATTCCGCTGGTGATCAAGTCGCTGATCTTCCGTTAACTGTCATCCCGAGCTTGTCGAGGGACCGCCACTATCGTCGTCGCTGCGTGGCTATCCCTCGACAAGCTCGGGATGACAATTCTAGTCAGCTAGGGGGTTTGGGCGGATCTGCATGTGCAGCACGATCGGATGCGTGCCCTTGCCCGTTTCCATGTGGAACGGCGCGCGCGATCCGAACGTGGTCCACATGCCGCGGCCTTTCCAGCCGGCCTTGGGATCATCGATGCGGCCGTCGACGTTTTTCGCAAAGAAACCCAGCGGATACGGCACGCGGAAGGTGACGAACTTACCGTTCACCAGCGCGTAAGCACCTTCGCCGAGATTGGCGGTGGCGAAGGGCACGTCTTTGCCGAGGCCGACGGTGTTGAAGCGGTCGACCCAGGTGAAATACGGCGCCTCGGCGCTTCCCGATTCTTTCAGGCCCTTGAACTGCGGTCCCGGCAGCGGGTAGAGCGTCCAGCCTTCCGGACATTGCTGCCCGGTCACCGCGCTCGGACCGTTGAGCGGACCTTTGCACTTGCGGCGGTCGAAGCTGGCGAGGTGTCCGCTCGCGAGCGGCGCCCAAACGACGCCGTGCGAGTCGATGTCCATGCCGCGCGGCGAGAAGCCGTGCACCGGCGCGCGCGAGTCGGTAGCCGGCAGTTCGTAGATTTCCGTCAATGCCGTATGCGGCGGATCGGAGCCCGGAACGACGCGCAGGATTTCGCCCGGATAGCTCACGACCGAACCCCACACCGAACCGTCGACCGCGCTGATGCCCGCGCCGTAGAAGTTGCCGTGGATGCGCGCGTCTTTGGCCGGATCGAGCGGCGTGCCGGGTTCGGTCCACGTTGCCGTACGTTTCCCCGTGCCGGCCGTGTCGACGATGAACGGGGTCCAGCCCTGCGCTGTTGATGCGTCGCCCGTTCGCAGAAACGCTTTGGTATCGAGCCAGCCCGCAACGTCGCGGCTGCCGGTGTACCACATCGTGTCCTTGCCGTCGGAGGTCAGGTACAAATGGTGCGTGCCGAAGCACAGGTTCGCGAGCTTGAACTCGTTGGTTTTCGGATCGTACACGGCCGACTGCCGTCCCGACGTCGTTTGCGGGAAGACTTGGGCAGACTCAAGTGACGAGCCGGCTTTGCAGTACGCCGGATCGTCTTCCGGGCGGATGCGAGCCGTCATCCAGACGCGGCCGTTCTCGTCCATCATCGGGTTGTGCACGATCGTCTGGCTCGACCAGATGCGCTGATTACCCCAGAACGCCGAGGGCATGAGCGGTCGCTCGGCGCCCAAGAAGTCGAAGGACGGCGTGTTTGGATCGAGCACCGGCACCTTGACCCAACTCGTCGAGTTGCGGATCGGGTCGAGTACCGGCATGAAGTCGCTGCTCTCTTCCGACGAGCCGTAGATCTTGCCGTACGCGTTGAGGCGCGGATTCCGTTTGTCGGTCGAGATCTCGTCGTGCATGTAGGTCGTCGGCGATGACCAGTCCCATTCGGTGATGACGATATTGCGTTCGATGCCCGCCGGCCGCGCCGGCTGCGTGCTGGGAATCTCGCCGCCGGCGATGCGATCGGTCCAATCGGCAAAATTTTCGAAGAGGCGCGGTCCGAGCCGGGCCCCGGTGGCGGTCATGATCGGACCGGCCTGGCCGGACTGGATGCGGCGCTGCCACACCGCGGCGTGGTTCGGGAACGTGCCGAACGCCGTCGGCAGCGTGCGCGTGTACTTGTTGCCGAGTTGATGACAGGTCTCGCAACCGTCCGTCTTGACCTGGTCGATCCACATCTGTTGATTTTTGATCTCGGTGCCGATGCCGTTGCCCTTCGGTCCGGTTCCCGGGAAATCGCTCGCATCGGGAATCTTGAGCAGCGAGAACCAGTACTCGGCCGGATAGTACTGCGCCGCAGCCGTCGGGTTCGGAGCGAGCGTCGCGCGCAAGTTCACGAGTTTCCCGCGCGTTACGTGGACCTGCGGCCCGTCGACGAGACCGTAGCCGCGCGACCACACCGTGTAGGTGGCGTCGGCCGGTAAGTCCGGAATGAGGTAACGGCCTGCGTCGTCGGTGACGACGATTTTCGTGTAGCGCGTCGGGAGATCGTCGGTTCGCGCAATCACCCACACGCCCGCTTCGGGTCCGTGCGCGCTGGTCACGACGCCGCCGATGTCGGTTGCGCCGACCTTGACGGCCGGCGCCTGCGCGGTAAGCGTCGCCGGTGCGGTGACGAGCGTCGCCACGGCCGCAGCGAAGATCAGTAAATGAAACGCTCTACGTGTCCGCATCGGGCCTCCCGTCAACGCGATGAGAAAATGCTTTCCTCAGTTGGCCGAGTATTCCGAACATCGATTGCCGTTCCCCTACGTCTTAGAGGGACCGCCCTAAACGTGCGCTTTCGGCAACAGCGCTTCCAAGCCGAATGATTTGATGATCTCGCGCTGGATCGGTGCAACGGCGTCGTTGATGCCTTCGATGGCCGGATTCTCCGGAACGACGGTGCGCAACGGGCGCGTGCCGGCTGCTGCTTTGGCCAGCCGTACGATCGCGTCGGCAACTTCTTGCGGATCGCGTTCTTGTGCCGAGGCGCCGAGCCGCTCGCTGAGTTGCTCGGAATACTTCGCGACGTCGCCATAAGCGGTGACGCGCGCGCTATCATCCGCAGCGGTAATTTTGCCGAAGATATCCGTTGCGTACGCGCCGGGTTCCACGATCGCAACGTCGATCCCGAACGGCGCAAGCTCGTACGACGACGTTTCCGCCAGCGCTTCGAGAGCCCACTTCGATGCGGTGTAGATGCCGCCGAACGGAACGATCATCCGTCCGACCACGGACGAAACATAAACGACGAGCCCGCTGCGGCGCTCGCGCATCGACGGCAAGAAGGCGCGGTTCACGCGCAGCGGCCCGATCACGTTGGTGGCAAATTGCCGCTCGGCGGCGGCCGGCGTAAAGGCTTCCTCGATGCCGAAGAAACCGGTGCCGGCATTGTTGACGAGCACGTCGACCGCGCCGGCTTCGGAGAGAATGGTTTTCGCGGCGGCATCGACCGACGCGTCGCTCGTCACGTCGAGCTCGACGACCGAGATGCCGGCCTTCTTGAGATCGGTCGCGGCGCCGGCGTTCGTGGTCGCGACGTTACGCATCGTGGCGTAGACGCGCCAGCCGTCGGCGGCAAGCGTTTGGGCGGTCAGGCGGCCGAAGCCGGAGCTCGCTCCGGTGACGATCGCGGTACGTTGGGTCATGAAATCCTCAGGTAGGGGTGGGGGAAAACCCAGCCTAGCACTGAAGCTATCGAAAAGCTAGTACACACCAAAAGGTAAGTTATGGAAACCGGAAACTGCTACAACGCCGACTGCCCCGCCCGCGAGGTGCTGGGCCACGTCACCGGCCGCTGGGGAGGCCTCGTGCTCGGCGCCTTGATCAACGGCACGCGCCGCTACTCGGAGATCCGCGACCGGATCGAGGGCATCTCGGAGAAGATGCTCGCCCAAACGTTGCGCGATCTCGAGCGCGACGGCTTGGTGCTACGGCGTCAGCACGCCGAGGTGCCGCCGCGGGTCGACTACACCCTCACGCCCGGCGGCATCGAAGTCGCGCAGCGCGTGATGAGCCTCATCTCCTGGCTCCAAGACAACGTAACCGACCTCGTCGCCGCCCAACGCCGGTACCCGATCTAGGTAACAGTCATCCCGAGCTTGTCGAGGGACCGCCTCAATCGTTGTCGCTGAGTGGCTGTCCCTCGACAAGCTCGGGATGACAAAGAAAAAAAACGGTGCGGCGCTGCGCAACCGTTAGGGACGTTGCAGAAATTCTCGGATGATTTCGTCGAATTCCTCGGGGTGTTCCCATTGCGGCCAGTGGCCGCTGTCTTGCATGATTTTCAGCTCGGCGTTGGGGAGATAGTTCATCGCCGATTCGGCTTCGGCGACGGCGGCCGAGGGGTTGTGGTCGGTCCAGAGCACGAGCATGCGGTGTTTGATCGTCGCTAACCGTTCGGGTGTCAGGGCTTCGTCGGATGCGGTGCCGCCGGCATGTCCGCGGACGCCCTCGGCCTCCGTGCGCCGGTAGAGTTCCCAGCGCAAGTCGACGAGTTCTTCGGTGATATCGCGCTCGGGTTTGTGGAACAACCACTTGAGGCGTTCGCGCACGTTCTCGCGCGACGGGTCGGCGTTGAACTGCTTGGTGAGCCGCTGCAATTCGGAGCGTCCGAACGCCGTCCGCTTCGCCGCCGCTTCATCGACGGGCACATCGAGCCGCGCACCGACGCAGTAGACGATCTTGTTGACGCGCTCGGGATAGAGCAGCGAGGTCATCACGGAGATCCAGCCGCCCAACGACTCGCCGAGCAGGTTCGCTTTCTCGATGCCGGCCGCGTCCATGAAGTCGACCAGATGCTTTGTGTACGCTTCTTTCGTGAGCCGGCCGTCGATGCTGCCCGTGAGCCCATGGCCTAAATAATCGAGTGCGATCGTACGGAAGTGCCTGCCCAGCGGAACGACGTTGCGCGCAAAGGCCTCGGCATGGCCGCCGACGCCGTGCAGCATGATCAGCGGCGGATCACCGCTGCCCGACTCGATCGCGCGCGTGCGGATACCGCCCGCGTTGTAGTAGCGCGTCTCGGCGCCGAGGAGTTCGAGCCAGATCGATTGCTGTTCGGTGGTAGCGGTCATGGCGCCGTCCCTTCTTGTTGAGGTGACCCGGCCCCCGGTGCAGAAGGCAGCCGGCGATGAACATCTCACGTCAACGAGCGATCCAAGGCGCGCTGGCCGCGCTGGCGATTCCGCGTGCGGTTTCCGCGCAAGCCGCGCTGCCGACCGTGAAAGTGGGCACGCAGCCCGCGGAGTTCACCGCCGACATCATGTACGGCATCCAAGAGGGCTTCTTTCAGAAGGCCGGCGTGGCGATCGATTTGCAGTATTTGACGAACGGCAACATCACGAGCGAAGCGATCCTCGCCGGCTCCGTCGACATCGGGCTGAACGACACGCTGGGCGTGGCCCAAGCGCACGTGCGCGGCGTCGACCTCGTCTTTCTCTCGCCTGCCGCCGCGTTCGCCACACCGTGGCCGACGGGCTTCGTCACGCTGCCCGAAGCGAACATTCGCGACGCCAAGGATTTCAACAACAAGACGATCGGCACGCGCGGGCTGCGCAGCGCGCCGAACATGATGGCTTCGGCCTGGATCGATAACAACGGCGGCGATTCGAAAACGATCAAGTGGGTCGAGATCGTGTCGACCACCGCGATCGCCGCGATCCGCGCGCACCGCATCGACGGCGTCCTGATCGGCGAACCGTACTTCACGCAAGCCAAAGAAGAAGGGCTGCACATCACGCTGCTCGACCACAACCCGCCCTCGAACAACTGGATGGTCAACGGCTGGGCCGCACGGCGGTCGTGGGCCGACGCCAACCCCGATCTCGTACGGCGGTTCACGACCGGAATGCGCGACGCCAATCATTGGGCCAACACCCATGAAGCCGCAACGTATCCGATCGTCGCCGCATATACGAAGATTCCGGAAGACGTCGTGGTCAAGATGATGCCGCATCCGTGGATCGAGACGCTCACGCCCTCGCTCGTGCAGCCGGTCATCGACGTGTGCGCGAAATACGGCGTGCTCAGCCGGAACTTCCCGGCCGCCGAAATCCTCTACACCGCACACTAACCGGTGGGATCGCTCGTTGCCGCGGACACCGGCGGAACCTTTACCGATCTGGCCGCTTTCGATCGCGAGACCGGCACGGTTGTCTACTCGAAGAGCTTGACGACCTACGACGATCTCGTCACCGGCGTGATGGATTGCATCACGAAGGCCGGCGTCGATCTGCGGCGCGCGGAGCTGGTCAAGTTCGGGACGACGCTGGTGATCAACACCTTCGTGCAGCGCAACGGCTCGAAGACGGCGCTGATCGCTACCGAGGGGCACCGCGATATTCTCGAGATCCGGCGCGGCAACCGCACGGTGCCGTTCGATCGCCACTTCGAGCGCGAACCCGTGCTGGTCGAGCGCGATTTGCGTTTCGAGGCGCGGGAGCGCATGGCTGCCGACGGCAGCGTCGTCCAGCCGCTCGACGAAGCCCGGCTGCGCGAGTTGGCGCAAACGCTGCAGGCGGCCGGCATCGAGTCGATCGCGGTGTCGTTTCTCAACTCGTACATCAACTCCGCGCACGAGGAGCGCGCGGTGTCGCTGCTGCGCGAACTGCTGCCCGACCACTACATCATCGCCGGCAGCGAGCTGACGCGCGAGTGGTATGAGTACGAACGCACGTCGACGGCTGCCGCCAACGCCTACGTCGGCCCGAAGTTGCGCGACTACGTGCGGCGTCTCGACGATCGCTTGCGCGCGAGCGGGCTCGCGCGGCCGTTCTTGCTCATGGCATCGAACGGCGGCGTGATCTCGGTCGAACGCGCGCAACAGCAGCCGGGCATTCTCGTCGAATCCGGTCCGGTCGGCGGCTGCATCGGTGCGGCCGTATACGCGCGCGAACTCGGACTCCCCAACGTCATCGCCTTCGACATGGGCGGCACCACCGCGAAGTGCGCGCTGATCGAGAACGGGCAGTTCGAGGTGAAGTCGCCATACTACGTGGGCGGCATCGAACGCGGCTTTCCCGTGCGGCACGCGGTGCTCGACATCGTCGAGGTCGGCGCGGGCGGCGGCTCGATCGCCTGGCTCGATCCGCAAGACCGATTACGGGTGGGGCCGCAAAGCGCGGGCTCCACGCCCGGGCCGGCGGCGTACGGCCGCGGCGGAACCGCGGCGACGATCACCGACGCCAATCTCGTGCTCGGCCGCGTGGGCGCGACGTCGTTTCTCGGCGGCGAGATGCCGCTCGATCTACCCGCCGCAACCGAAGCGGTCCGGCGCGTCGGCGAGCCGCTCGGCTTCACCGGCAGCGACGGACTCGATGAAGTGGCCCACGGCATCTTGGCGCTCGGCACGATCACGATGGCGTCGGCGATCAAGGAGATCACGATCGAGCGCGGGCTCGATCCGCGGCAGTTCGTGCTCTTTGCATTCGGCGGCGGCGGACCGCTGCACGCATCGACGCTGGCGAAAGAACTGCAGATTCCCGAAGTGATCGTGCCGCCCGAGCCCGGCATCTTCTCGGCGCTCGGCATGCTGCTCGCCGACGCGCGCATCGATGAAACACAAACGTTCTTACGGCCGCTCGAGCCGGCCGTGCTACCCGACATGGAAA
>Ga0182014_10002684_pt1 | contig 22081 bp, 19 predicted proteins | sample 612S2DmetaG_FD_120489 | JGI IMG/M metagenome (GOLD analysis project Ga0182014, IMG submission 120489) | Permafrost microbial communities from Stordalen Mire, Sweden - 612S2D metaG | ecosystem: Environmental > Terrestrial > Soil > Wetlands > Permafrost | place: Sweden: Stordalen | collected...
CGAATGGCAATCTTTTCTACAATGGCAAAACCTCCGAAAATCTGGAAGGCGTGCCGTGGTGGTTTAAGGGCGGCGTGGTGCTGGAAGCGGATCCCACGGGGAAAATCGTCTGGGAATATCGCCACCCGGACCATCATCATGACGGCCGCAGGCTTGCGAATGGAAATACAATCATTCTCGCGACGGAAAAGATTCCAGCCGATTTAGCGGCCCGGGTGAAGGGCGGCCTTCCCGGCACCGAGCGGAACGGCGCCATTTTGGCCGATGTCCTTCACGAGGTGACGCCGCAGGGGGAGATCGTCTGGTCGTGGCATGCCTATGAACATCTCGACCCGGAAACGGACGTGCTCACCTCGAACGACACGCGCGAGGAGTGGAGCCATGCGAATGCGGTCGGGGAATTGGCCGATGGCAATCTGATCATGAGTTGGCGCAACCTGTCGACTGTCGTCATCATCGACAGAAAGACGGGAAAAATCATCTGGCGCCTGGGACGCGAGATCCTCTCAAATCAACATTATCCGCATGAAATTGCAAACGGCAATATCCTTATTTTCGACAACGGGACGTTTCGAAAAGACGTGGCGTTGAATTTCTCGCGCGTCGTTGAAATCGACAGGGCGACAAAGGAGATTGTCTGGCAATATGTTGATACGCCGCCGCATAATTTTTTCAGCCCCTATATTTCCGGCGCGCAACGTCTTCCGAATGGCAACACGCTCATCACTGAAGGCAATTATGGACGTCTCTTCGAAGTCACGCCGGAGCGGGAGATTGTCTGGGAATATGTGAATCCCTATTTCGGGACACAGCAGATCACCAGAGATTCCTCGCCCGCGGTTCAGGGGGAGCAAAATTCGGTCTTCAGGTCGTTCCGCTATTCGCCTGAGCAGATCCCCTGGCTCAAAATTTAGTTCCTTCGATAATCGCGCGGGACGCGCAGGAAGGCCGCCGGAATCCGCGCGGCGTCCTGCGCGTCACAGTCGTCAGGAGTCAGTGCGAAGTTTCAGCTGAAAGCGCTTCGAAGGCCGCGGGCTCGATGCGGAAGCGGCCGCGTCCGCCGGCGAAGACCTGGAATTTGGCGCCTTCGGCGCGGCAGAGCCGATAAAACCATTGCTGCCCGCTGCAATGCCGGGGAAGCGCGTCGATCATATTGACCGTGCCGTCGGGGTGAAAGCGCACGTTGATATTGACCGTGCTGGCGGCGACCGGGGCCGGGGCCGGCAGGTCGCGCGGCTCGTCGCCGACGATCGTCAGGCGCGGCGCTTCGACCGGCGCTTCGACTCTTTCCAGAACCGCGCAATTACCCTCGACTTCGGAAGTCATATGAATTCTCCCCACTGATGCGTTGGATGGCCCTCGGGCGTCTGGCGCCGCTGGTGGCTATTTGATATATCCTGCGTATATAGCGTGTCAACGCGGCGGCGCGAAAAAGCGCCGACCTAAAAGGCCGGTCGGCCGGCGACGCCGCAAGATGCGGCGCCCGATTTGCCAGGAAATGCTCTAGCATGGCCTGGCAGCCCGCCTGATCGGGCCCTGTCCATGGCGCAGAGGGATCATCTTCATGCCGGTCAACCAGATCGACGCTCTCCTAAGCCTGCGAAGCGACGGACGGCTGCTCGTCGGGCGCGACCGCATCGCGCTGCTCGAAGCTGTCATCGAGCATGGCAGCATGACCAAGGCGGCGAAAGTCGCCGGCTTCAGCTACAAGGCGGCCTGGGACGCCGTGCAGGCGATCAACAATCTATTGCCCCGGCCGGCCTTCATCACCCGCACGGGGGGCAAGCGCGGCGGCGCCGCCGAAGTCACCGAGGAGGGCCGCAAGCTCATTGCCGCCTTCCGCCGGCTGGAGGACAAGCTCGCCCGCATCTCGGGCGCGATCGCCGCCGAGGGATTAGACAATTTCGACGATCTTCTGCTCTGGGGCCTCGCCGTCAAGATCAGCGCCCGCAACGCGTTCCGCTGCATGGTGGTTCAGGTCGACGATGATCCCGTCGACGCCGCCGTGACGATGCGCGTCTCGGCGACGAATGACATCCGCGCCCTCATCACGCGCGGCGCGGCGGAGGATCTGCGCCTCGCGCCGGGACGCAGCGTCGTCGCGCTGGTCAAATCCTCATTCGTGATTCTGGCGCCGCCAGAGGCCGCGATCAGCTCGCAGGGCCGCAACATGCTTCTGGGGCAGGCGACGGGGCGCATCGACGGGGCCCGCAACAGCGAGATCAAGCTCGACATTGGCGACGGCAAGATCCTCACCGCCGTCGTGCCGATCGAGAGCGCCGATGATCTGCGCATCGCGCCGGGCGACCGGCTCGCCGCTTTCTTCAAACCATCCGACGTCGTCCTCGCGGCGGATTAGGCGCGCGATCTGCGGGCAGGACATATCCTCGTTCTTCACCCGCGCCGATGATCGGCGCGGTGAGGGCGCGCTGTTCGAGAATCTGTATGCCGACCCGCGGCGCGGGCCGCGTAAGAACTTTTGAAACCACAACCGCGCAGAAAAGGTCCGGCTGTTGGGGCCGTCACGCAATTCTACGGCGTGGCGGCTGTTTGGGCGTCTAAAGTATCGAACGCCGCAAATCCGCCGCTGAGCCAGGCTTCGCCTTCCGCCTGCCGGCGGGGGTCGCGCGTGCTCGCGTGGCCGGCTGAGAGCGATTTGCGCAACGCCCGGTAGGCGGTGATCCATGCCCGCAACTGCTGTGTGGTCTGTTTGTCCTGCGCGTCCTGACGCAGGATCGCCTGCTTGACCATACGCTCGATTAAAGCGAGCTGCGCCTCGACATATTCGATGCAGCGCTGCCGGCAAGCCTCGGAAATATCGGCGACCACAGCGAGAACGGGAACAAGGGAGAGGAAGAGATAGCCGTCGAATGGGATGCGCGCGCTTTCGGCGGGGGAGGCGAACAAGTCGTTTCGCAACATGTCGAAAACCGCATTGCCCCACCATAGTTTGTCGGCCGCCATCTGCGCCCGGCGTCGCGCCAGCGCGTCACAAAAAGATTGGCCAATCACATCCTCGCCTCTTGTCGTCGGCGTGAATCCCTCGCGATATCCTTTCACGATGCAGTCTGCGTAAAACAGGTTTTCCGCGCGATTGCGGCTCGCAAGCACAACATGCTGAAGGCGATCAGGCCAAAGGGCGTCCATTGGCACGACTTTGCACGTCAGGGGTTGCGCATCGCCATGAATGCTGCAACGCGCCTCATCGGTCAGCGCGGGGCAGCGCGCCAAGGATGCGTAGTCAAAACCTTGCGCATAAATGGCGAAGTCATAGTCTGGCGTTGAACGCTGCGGCGCACGGTATAACAGACGGTCCGAGAGCGCATCGGACTGCGTCCGGTCGTTGTCGTCGAATGTGTAGGATCGTCCGTCAAGATGGACCTCTGCGCCGGCTCTGATTCGCTTGACCCGCCGGATGGCGAGACTTCCGACAAAAAGATCAGGCAGGCTAAAAAGTTCCGGCACAGACATCTGCGGCGGGGAATTGCAGCATTTTCCGCATGCCGAACAATAGAACGAATAAGAGTCCATTCGCGCGCCTCGCGCCGGGCTGCCTCATGTCGAAGACCCGGGCTGTGAAAAGGTTCGGGCCGAGACATCCGATCATATGGGTTTTTTGACGGCCGTTCGCGCCGCGCGTCCGGCGGGCGCCCAATTACCAAGGTCGCCGCACGGAGCCGTTATATTGCGTCAGGAGGAAGGTCTTGACGTCGCTCGAATGCACGGCCGCGATCAAGCTGGCCACCCAAGGCGCATTGGCGTCCTCGTTCCTTGTGACGAGAATGCCGGCATAGGGCGAATGACCGTCCTCGGTCATGATCGCATCTCGCGCCGGCTCAAACCCTGCGTACGCGGCGTCCGGAAAAGGCATCGCCGCTGCGGCGACGCTCGGAAGAACGCCTGCCAATTTGTCCGACGGAAGTTCGATGATTTTGAGCTCTTTCGGATTGTCGGTGATGTCGCTCGTTGCAGCGTGCAGACCGGCGCCGTCGGTCAATCCCAACAGTCCACAGTTGTGCAACAGGATGAGCGCGCGCGGGCCGTTGATGGGATCGTCGGGCACGGCGATCGAGTCGCCTTGCTTCAGCTCTTTCAGCGAGCCGAGCGTTTTTGAATAGATGCCCATCGGAAAAGTGACGGTGTAAGTCGCCACCGCCAGCGTCTGTCCATTTTCGCCGACATATTGTTCGAGAAACAGCGTGTTGGGCAGTTCGGCTGCATCGATCGACTTGGCGTCGAGGGCTTGCGCGACCTGTCGCGGGTCGTTGAATTCTACGATCTCGATGTTCACGCCGTCCCGCGCCGCCGCGGCCTTGGCGGCTTGCATGATCTTCGCGTTGGGACCGCCGAGGGAGCCAACTCTGATCGTTTGGCTCCCGGCGAGACTTTGATTCGGCTGAAGCAGGATGAGGAGTGCGGCGCATTGAATGCAAATCGCGCCGCACAACGCCTTCAGCAAGTCCCTTCTTGTGCGCACGGCTCAGTAATAGCCTTTAGGCTGCAAACGCTCGACGCCGCCGACACTTTTGAGATAGCTCGCCCAGTCCTTGATCAGACTCTGCAGAAGCGCCGGGTTTTTCGCCGAAAGATCATTGGTTTCGCCGCGATCGGACTTGATGTTGAAAAGCTGCCAATGGCCGTCGAGCGGGCCAATCGGCGGCTCGGTAAAGATGGCCTTCCATTCACCCTTGTGCAGGTAGGTGCGCCCGTAGAGTTCCTCGCCGACCGCCTCCTTGTGCAGGGGCTGGCTTGTGGGCCATTCCAGCCACTCGTTGAGGCTCACAGAGCTGAACAAATGGCGCTTACCCGCGTCGTAGAGTTCGTTGAGAAAGGAAAATCCCGAAAATGGATACACATACCTGCCGTCGTACACGACCTTGCCCGCGTTTTGATCGACGCCGTTGGCGTTCAACAGGGGCGGCGCCGGCGTCGTCGGCGGCGCTATTCCGGCAAGCGCGAGCAGGGTCGGCGCTGAATCCCGGATGTGAATGAAATCGCGCACAGCTGCGTATCGCCGGCTCTGGCCCGGCAAGTGAACGATCGCCGGCACGGACACGCCGCCTTCGCCGGTATATCCCTTGATCAGGTTGAGCGGGGTGGCGCTGACCTCCGCCCACCGCAGGCCGTATTGAACGTTCGATCCGCTTTGTCCGAGCAGCGCGAAATTCGCCGGCTGCTCATTCAAGGTCTCCTGCGCCGCAATCAGCGGCCAGCCCTCGGCGCCATTGTCGGAATGGAAAATGATGAACGTGTTGTCATATTCGCCAATGTCTTTCAGGTGCTGAATCAGGAGACCGACATTATGATCGAGGTTTTCGACCATGCCGGCGTAGATCTCCATATATCGCGCCTGCGTCTGTTGTTGCGCCGGCGTCAGGCTCGCCCATAGCGGATCGGCGTAGCCCGGGCCGTAATCGACATAGCTCTGATCGCCGACGGGCGGATTGGGATTGATGGCGTTGATATATTTTGCATTGGCCGTTCCATAGTTCGCCGTTGGCAACGAAGCGACGAGCGATTCGGGGCGCCCGGCGAAAGGAACGAGATTGGGCGGGATTATGCCGAGTTCCTTCAGCCTTTGCAGGCGCTTGTTTCGTATCGGATTGTAGCCGGCGCTGTAAAAGCCGCGATATTTTGAAAGATATGGCTCGGGAACCTGAAGCGGCCAGTGCGGCGACGTATAGGTGGCGAAGGCCAGAAACGGCTTCCCGTCAGACCGGTTGGCGTCGATGAAGGATATCAGTTTCTGGGTATAGAAATCCGTGTCGTAAAACGTCGATCCGTCGCCGCCCGGCTGGCCGGGCTGGCCCGGTTGAACATATTTTCCGTCATACGCGTAATTCTGCGAATTTGCGGCTTCATGACCGAAATGATTGGCGGTGGCTCCGCCGAGCAACACATAGGAGTGCTCAAAGCCCCAGGAGAAGGGCGTTTGGCCCAGGGCGATGTTGGATCCAAGGTGCCACTTGCCAGCGATATATGTGTGATAGCCGCCGTCGTGCAGCAATTGCGCAACCGAAAGGGCGCGGTCGTTCAAATAGCCTTCGTAGCCGGGCAGCCCTTTTTGTTCGTTGCTTGGCGCGCCCATTGTGCCGAGGCCGACGAGATGATGGTCGGCGCCTGAATACATCATCGAGCGCGTCACCGCGCAGACCGGCGATGTATGAAAATTCGTGAAGATCGTGCCCTTCGCGGCCAATTCATCGAGGTTGGGCGTGTTGATTTCGCCGCCGAACGCGTGAAGATCCGAGTAGCCGAGATCATCGGCGACGATGTAAAGTATATTTGGGTGCTTTTTGGCCGCCGCGGCGCTGGAGACTGAAGAATCCAGCGCGCAAATTCCGATCGAGGCGACGCCGGTCAGGAGAAGGGTTTTCAGAACCCGATCGCAAAATCGGGCGGGGCGCTGGCTCAACAAAACCTCCGTGCAAAAACGAAATCTCAAGCCCGCGTTTGTACGATCGCGATTGTACTTACACAATCCCTATAGAAAGTATTTCAACAGAGCTTTTGGCGCGACGCTGCGCTTTCCTCGCTGCGAAGCCTCTCAGCGCCGGCGTTCGGGCTGGATAAAATATCTGTGAGCAAGGGCCTGAAGCCGACAGTTGCGGGCGAAGCGGGAGCGCGGAGAGAAGGCGGGAAAGAATTGGGCGCTGCGGCGGCATGCGCATCGAGCGGCCCGCTCTCAAATCCAGCTCGACGCCGAATGCCTGCGGTTCGATCTGAAACGGACTGCGCGGCGGGCGCGTGAGGCGCAGCGCGGGCGGCGCGCCGGAGGTCCGGGCCGGCCTATGACGGTGGCGCTTTACGAGCGACCCTCGACGAACGCGGCAGTTGAGGCGCCTAATCCACGCAGCTCGTATCCTCGTTCTTCACCCGCGCGGCGATTGTTCCGGCTCTGCGGGCGAGGTTGCGCGTCGGGTGGGCGGGATCGCGCAGATGCGGATTGGGCAGGGCCGAGGCGAGCAGGGCCGCTTCCTGCAGGCTCAGCTGCTTCGCGTTCTTGTGGAAATAATGCTGCGCGGCGGCCTCGGCGCCGAAAATCCCGTCGCCCCATTCGGCGATGTTGAAATAGACCTCCAGAATGCGATGCTTGCCCCAGAGAAAATCGATGAACAGCGCCACCGGGATTTCGAGCCCCTTGCGGATCGCCGAGCGCCACGGCCAGAGAAAGACATTCTTGGCCGTCTGCATGGTGATGGTCGAGGCGCCGCGCGCGGGTCCGTCCTCGTCGGCCTCGTCGAGCACTTCCCTGAGGGCGCCCCAGTCGACGCCGTGATGCCGGCAGAACAGCGAATCCTCCGAGGCGATCACCGCGCCGCGCAGATTGGGCGAAATCTCCTTGAGGGGGACATAGAAGCGGGTCGTCGGCTCGCCCCTGATCCAGCGCGCCAGCATCAGCGTCGAGACGGGCGGCACAGTGATATAGGCGAGCGCCAGGGCGACAAAGCCGATCGCCAGCGCCGCCGCGAGGGAGAACAGGACGAGAAAGATCGTGCCGAAAAGACCCCTTCGGCGGAAATGCGGCGCCATGCGCGAGCCTTGACCGATCTCGCCGGATCGGGCAAGCCGGGCCTCGACATTATTGGCGGGCCCTAGCACGGCCGGATCGCGGGCAAGAGGTTGAGGCGAGCATGACGCAGGGCGCGGCGGGAGCGGAATTCGACAGGCGGCTGAAGACGGTCGCCGAGGCGATCGAGGCGCTGCTCGACCGCCTTCTTTCGCCAGCCGCGCTGCCCGGCGAGATCGCGCGGCCGGGGCGCCTGCTTGAGGCGGTCCGCTATTCGAGCCTCGGCGGCGGCAAAAGGCTGCGGCCTTTCCTTGTCGTCGAGACCGCGCGGCTCTTTGGCGCGGAAGGCGAAGGCGTGCTGCGCGCCGCCGCCGCCGTCGAGATGATCCATTGCTATTCGCTCGTGCATGACGATCTGCCCGCGCTCGATAATGACGATCTGCGCCGCGGCCGGCCGACAACCCATAAGGCCTATGACGAGGCGACCGCAATCCTCGTCGGCGACAGTCTCCTGACCTACGCCTTCGATGTGACGGCCGATCCGCTGACCCATGAAGACCCGGCGATTCGGGCCGAGCTCGTGCTGGCGCTGGCCCGCGCCTCGGGCTTTGGCGGCATGATCGGCGGGCAGGTGCTGGATCTTGAGGCCGAGCAGGCGCGGGAACCGCATACGGCCGAGGCGGTCATCAAGCTGCAATCGATGAAGACCGGCGCGCTTTTGCATTATTCGGTCGTCGCCGGCGCGATCCTTGGCCGGGCCGACGCGAAGGCGCGCGCGGCGCTCTCTGCCTATGGCCATGCGCTGGGGGCGGCCTTTCAGGTCGCCGACGACATTCTCGACGTCGAAGCCGATGAGGCGGTGCTCGGCAAAAGGGCCGGCAAGGACGCCGAGCGCAACAAGGCGACGCTGGTCGCCGCGCTGGGGCTCGAGGCGGCGCGGGCGCGGCGCGACCGGTTGGCCGCCGAGGCCGTCGCCGCGCTCGAATCCCTGTCCCCGGGGTGCGACGCATCGACCTTGAAAGAGGCGGCGCGCTTCGTGGCCGCGCGGGCAAGCTGAACGATAGGGGATCGCGGCATGTGGGGCGTCGATTATCCCTATGCAACTGTCCGGGGCCATCCACGGCTTTTCATCGCATTTCTGTTTGGCCTTGTGGTCGGGTTTTTCCTGCCGCCCACCATTCATCACACGACGCGGCTGCTGATCGCCTGGAACGCCGGCACCTGGCTCTATTTCATCCTCTCCGGAATCATGTTTTACACGGCGACTACGGAGTCGATGCGCCGCCGCGCCCGCGACAGCGATGAGGGGCGGTTTTTCATTCTGATTTTGACGAGTTTCGCGGCGATCGCCTCGATCGCCGCCATCATCGCGCAGCTCGCCGCCACCAAGGACATGTCGGGACTGCACAAGGGCCTTCATGTCGCGCTGGCCGGGGTGACGATTCTCAGCGCCTGGTTTTTCATCCATCTCATCTACGCGTCGCATTACGCGCATGAATATTTCGACGAGGTGGAGCAGGAGCCCGGCAAGGAGCCGAAAGACGCGGGCGGGCTGCATTTTCCCGGCACCGACTTTCCCGATTACCTGGATTTCGTCTATTTTTCCTTCATCATCGGCGTCGCTTCGCAGACTGCCGACGTCGAGATCACCTCGAAGGAAATGCGCCGCGTCTCGCTGATGCACTCCATTCTGGCGTTTTTCTTCAACAGCGCGGTGCTGGCGCTGACCATCAATATCGCGGCGGGGCTGATCTAGCGCGCGTTCCGCGGCTTTTCGCGCAACTGTTCCTCCAGGGCCGAGGCGGCTGACGACGGCGATTTACTGCGGAGCCTCGGCCGAGCGTCGGCGCAAAGCTTAAAATTGTCTACTCAAGGCGCGAGAGGGTTGCATGGGCTTGATAGATCAAATTCTCGGAAGTGGCGATATTCAAATTGTAGCCTTTTGCGTCGCTTTGTATTGTCTGCTCGGGTTGCTGTTTTATAACTTATTTAAGATAGCGCTCAGAAAAATTACAATAAAAGGCGATAGCTATTACGGTGTAACAATCATTGGGACGCTGGTATCTGTAAATGCTGTTCTTTTGGTTTTCGTTCTCGTGCAGTCTGTTTCGACGGTCCAGCAAATCAATGGTGTCGTCAAGCGTGAGCTTGAAACAATATACTCTTTAGAAAGAGTTATGGCTCCATTGCAAAGCGAGAGTATGAATCAGATAAAGCCATATCTTAAAGCTTATTTGACGTCGATTGTAAACAGAGAGTGGGCATTTATGAAGACAACGGAGCGCGATGAGGTCACGGAGCAGTTGCTCGATGATCTCGTTGTTTCTATTAAGACTTTTTCGCCACAAAATCTGAGTGAAACCAAAACGAAGGAGGACTTAAAGGGGATCTTGAAGGATATGATAGAAGCGCGATTCGATCGACTGAAATATAAGGGGAAGAATCTTGCTGAAGTATTCTATTATTCTGTGTTTTTCATGCAGATTTTGTTGGTTTTTCATTTTTTCATACTGACAAGCAAAACAGCGTTTTCGCAGCTTATTTTGACGATTCACATGGCGACGCTAGGCACGCTATTCGGTCTCGTTTTAGTCTATGATCGGCCTTTTGAAGGACGCAGCGGCATTCACGCCAGTGAATTCTCCCCCATGATAACTAGACTGGATGATTTGATGGGCGGGGAATACAATCAATAATACCGGCGATTTTCATCATGACAGTCCCGCTCGTCTTTTCGTGCGTGAGAGTTTCTTCCAGGCTCGGCCATTTATGCATGGAGCGATGAAACAGAGCGAGGCGGACTTTATAGCCAGACATTCCGGCCGAATTTTTTAACCTTCAGGGCGGTTGCCGGTTTGCGGCGGCGTGCTGGCGCAGGTGCGCCAGTTCGTCGCGGCTAATCGCAAACTCCCGATTTCACTGCCGTTTTTGGCGCGGGCGGCGGCCGCGGGGTCCGCTGACTCAAGGAGGCGGAGGCGGGCGCATCGCATAAGGACAGCCATAGGCGTGCGCAAGACATGTCGTGCGCTTCCCTCTCGATAGCTCCTGTTTGCCGCCAGCTGCCGCCCACGGATCCCTCTGAACAGGCCGCAATCGCTCGTTTCGCGAGGACGCGAACCGCTTGGGCGTCATACCTGCGGCGTCCTCTGCTTTTGCGGCTGCCATAGGCGAGGGCGTAATAAATGACGGCGTTCGTCAGCTAGCGGCAAGGTTCATGAGCTAAACCTAGCGCTGAGGCTGAGTGAAAAACTTGACCTTAGCATCTGGCGATGGGAGTTTTCGGCGTGTAGGTAACTCAAGTTTTTCGCAAGCTTGGCGAAGCGCTGGACGCTCGAATTTAGCGTATTTGCGACGAAGCAACCTCGACTCCTCCTTAAGAAGAGGTGCTATCGGCTTGAATCGATATGGTTGACGTGGCGATCAGGATCCAAAAAGTGACATAAAATTTAGTATCTATCCATTTATATTGATTCAATATGCTTGTAAGTCGAAATACGCGCAATAAATGATCACGAAGAAGTGTTGTAACGAAAGCAGTTATGTCATAAAGACGAAAATCGAAGCCGAAAAATCTGAAAAAGGCGGCTTTTTGTCGCATTTGTGCTTCTATATAGTGGTTTAGTCTATGGCATAGGCAATATTGTCTTGGGCCTGGAGACTGTAGTATGATGAATATGCTGTCTATGCGTGCGTTGCTTTGCTCGGCGCTCGTTTTTGGCGTCGCCGGTTTGCTTTCATCCGTTCCCGCGAGCGCCGCTGCGCCGGATGCGCAGGCCGTCGCTGGCGACTGCGTCATTTCTAAAGAAGCGGCTGAACAGACCGCTCTGGCTGCGGTCGGCGGCGGGACCGTGGTCGTGGTAAGATGCGAAAAAGGCGTTTACTGGCATTGGTCGATCGATATCCGCAGCAAGAGCTACAAATATGCGGTCTGGGTCAGCACGGCCAATATCGTCGTCAAGGCCGATCTCTTTCCGCTCAGGCCTACAAACTTCCGCCCGACATCTTGATGAGTCCGTACAAAGTCGCCGTATATTTTGCGTAGCGCCGGGCCTCAACGATCGACGCCATTCCAGCGTCTTTCTTCACCAGCGAGTCGCCGGCCCCGACGATCAATATCGTGGCGGGGTTGATTTGAGGGGCAATCATTCAACTTTCCCTTATCTGCCTCGCGGCGCGGCGCCGGCGGCATTGAAATCTGAACGCGCCTTGGGGGTTTTGTAGCGGCTTCGGTGGCGAGGCCCATCGGTCGCTTTTCTTAGTTCGCATGGTTCGACGACGCCGAGGCGCGCGGCATAAGCCCCGCGAGCCTTCGTCTGTTCTTGCGCCGAAGCTGATGCGTCGGACGGCGATGGCGTGTCGTGGTCGACGAAGCCGACATTTGGCTGGGATGCTTCAGGGCGATGTTATTCGCCAGCTCAACATGTTGCGGTCCAAGCTCGACATTCGCAGCGGCGAATGTCGAGCTTGGACCATTCGTCGAATCCATCGGCGAGCCCGATTGGCAAACGACCCGCCGGCCTCGCGCGCAGGCTTGGCCGATTGAGTTTGCTATTCGTAAATGGCGCGGCCATATTCCGAAAATCCTTTCTTGCGGTCCGGCTTGGCCCGATGCGGGATGCCTTGCTGGTAGCGCTCGTCCTGCGGCGGTTCGTAGGCAATAGAAAGGAACGTCGACATGATCCGACACGTATTTCGCAAGCCGTTCGTTTGCGCGCTGTGGCTGATCGTCGCCGCCATCGCTTGCGGCGGCTGCCCATCGGTTGTTGCGCAAACCTCCGTGCGGGGCGCGGCTGCTCGGAATCTGGTTTTTTCCACCTACCTCGGGGGATCGACGGCCTGTGCGGATTGCAGCGATGCGCGCACCTACGCACAGAACGCCGCCAGCGACGCATCGGGCGACACCTATGTGACGGGCGCGACGAAGGTCTCCGATCTCGCCGCGCCATTCGTTTGTCAAGGCAAACCGGCGGCGCACAGCAAGCTGTCGGCTTTCGTTGTGAAATACGACGCCTACGGCAGGCTCCTGTGGTGCACATACCTGGGCGGCAACAAGCAATCCATGGGGGTCGGGGTCGCCGTCATGCCGGATGGCGGGGTCGCCGTCAGCGGAATGACCACGTCGGATGGATCGCAACCGTTCCCGACCCTGAACGCCTTTCAGGACAAGAACAACGGGAAAAGCGACTACTTCGTCAGCGTGTTCGACGCCAAAGGCAAACTGCGGTACTCGACCTATCTCGGCGGGAGCGAGGTTGATGGCGAGGATGGCGACTTCGGCGACGCCAGCGCAAACGGCGACAACATCGCCGTCGACGCGGCCGGTTTGGTCTACCTCACAGGCTCGACCAGTTCACGCGGCGGCGCCGCGCCGGCGATTAAATTCCCTGTTACCTGGAACGCCATCCAGCCCGACATGAAGGGCGCCAAGGATACGTCGGACGCCTTCCTGTGCGTCCTCGATCCGGCAAAGAGCGGCAAGGCCTCGCTGCTTTACTGCAGCTTCCTTGGGGGCAGCCAGATTGATAGGGGGCACAGCGTTGCGGCAAGCGCCAGCGGCGGCGCCATTGCCGTGGCGGGCTACACGAAGTCCCCGGACTTTCCGACGACCGCCAGCGGCTATCGCAGCCTCCCGGCGCAGGACGGCTACCTCAGCAATGGCTTCGTGACTGAATTTCGGGCCGCTCAGAACTGCAACGGTCCCGTATCCTGCAGCTATGTGATGCGGTATAGCACCTATCTCGGAGGCGTCTCGAAAGACGCCAGGGACGATACCTATGACATCGCGCTCGATTCGAGGGGGCTGATCCTCGCCACCGGCCGCACAGTGTCATCCGACTTTCCAATGACCCCGTATGGACGCTCCATTTACAACAAGGCGCCCTACCTCAAGGCGGGCAGCGCCAACGATCAGCCCTACCTCGTGAAAATCGATCCTTCACTGGCTGGAAAGGCATCGCTCGCCTATTCGACGTTTTTGGGCGGGGGAGGCTTTTGCACCGGCGTCGCCGTCGATCAGACAGGCGGCGCCTTCGTCGCCGGAGAGGAGTGGGTTGATGGCGCCGCATTCAAACTGTCGCATTTTCCGGTCGAGTCGCCGAAGCTGTTTCCCTATACTAGCAGTGCGCTGATCCGCTCTCGTCAAGGGGGCGTTGACGCTATTCTCACGCAGATCGCCCCGGACGGCGGCAGGTTGAGCTACTCCACCTATCTCGGTGGGACGAAAGACGATAGCTCCTACGGATTGGCGGTCGATCGCTTTGGCGATGTGGTCGTCTCGGGGGCGACCGCCTCGCGCGATTTTCCGCTGAAAAACCCGGCGCAGGGCTGGCCGCCGGGCAGCGTTCAAAACGCTTTCATAACCAAGTTTCCCTTCGGCTCCTACCTGCATTGATCGTAGCCGCAGGCGCGGGTCCCGGCGGAGAGATGCGCCGCCGTCGGATTTGGCGTAGGATGCAAGCCCAGATGGCGGTGCGTTGAAGACGAAAGCCGGGGAAGTTGCAATGACGACCAGCAACGCGCAATCGGCGAGGGAGCTCCTGCCGGCCGTTCCCGTGATCGATGTCGGCGTGGGCGGCCCGCTGCGCCACGCCGAGCTTTATCGCCTTCGCGCGCGCGAAGTGCGCGACGATTGCCTTGGCGCCCTGCCGGCTGTCGCCGCGCCCCTGGTGCCGGCGCTCGACGCGGCCGCGCGCCGATGGCTCAGCCGGTCATGCTCGCCCTATGTATCCGAGATCGACAGAATCGCGGCGACGCTCGGCTTTTCCGGCATCTGGCTCCTCAACGGCTCCTACCAATGGGGCTGCACTGCGCTGGCGCGCGAGGAAGAGGGCGCGCCCTGGCTCGCGCGCACGCTCGACTGGCCGTTCCCGGGGCTCGGCCGGCTTGCCGATGTCGTCCGCAGTGAGGCGTCCGCGGGCGAATATTTCAGCGTCACCTGGCCGGGCTACGCCGGCGCGTTGACGGCGATGGCGCCGGGGCGGTTCGGGGCGAGCATAAACCAGGCGCCGATGTGGCGGCGCACGCAACATCCCTGGCTGCGCGCCTATGACCTTGCGGCCAACGCGCTTCATACATGGACCCGCGTCAGCTACATCCCGCCGGATCAGTTGCTGCGTCAGGTCTTCGAGAGCTGCGCAACCTATGGCGACGCGCGTTCGGCGTTGGAGCGCACGTCTGTGGCGCGGCCGGTGATCTATGTGCTGATCGGCTGCGCGCCGGGCGAGCGCTGCGTGATCGAGCGGACGGAGACGGGTTTCGAGACGCGCGAGAACGAGACGGGCGCCGCCAATGATTGGGCGCGGCAACATCCGAAATGGGAGGCGCGCATCGCGGCCGATTATTTTCTGACGAGTTCGCCCGAACTCGCGACGGCGCGATGCCGCGCCCGCCGCGACGCGCTTAGCCGTTGGCCTGAGCCTCTGTCGCGCCCCGATTTCGATTGGGTGCAGCCGCCGGTCCTCAACCCCTACACGCGGCTCGCGGTCACGATGAGTCCGGCGCACGCGATTTTGCGCGTCGCGGGCTACGAACCGACGGGCGGCGAGCTGCCGGAACAGGTGACGCAATTATTGGCGATTTAGGATTGCGCGGCGGACGGATAATACCTACTCGTATTTGATATTGTTCAATGAGTTTTTGATTCGAGGTCGTTCCATGCGCAGTGAGAGCCGGGCCAGCGCCGCTTTTCCCCAGTGGGCCGCGCCGATTGCGCGGCTTCTTTGCTTCCTGGGCGCGATGTGCCTCGGCGCTGGCGCTGCCTCCGCCCAATACAGCGCCAGCGGCCTGTTCGGCATGAGAGGCTCGCTGGGCCTTTACGGCCAAGCCGGCATGAGCATTCCCTATCCTTTCCATTACAATAACCTTTACACGACCTATTTCGGCCCGGCGGCGGCGGACATCCTGCTCAAAAACGAGAATTTCCTCGCCTGCCGGCCACCGATAGGACCGAGCTTCTCCTATGCGCTTTGCTATTATTCGGGCCCCGCGGTCAGCACGCCGGTCACGGCGGGGGGGACGACGCCGGTCAATCCGGCGCTTCCCTGCACCTTGTCGAGCGACGGCAAATCGGCGAATTGCACCTGCTATGCGCTCACCACGCAGCAATATCCGCCGCCCGTGCCCTATTTCGTCGACATTAACGCGATCCTCAATCTAGACCTTTACCTCAGCACAGTTTCGACATGCGGGCGTGACGGCGCGGGTTGCAGCCCGCATGATTATGCAGACTGGAACAAGGCGCCCGCCTGTCAGGCCGTGAACCGCGACTGGGTGATCCCCACCGCGCAACTCCTCTCGGTGTTTTCGCCGGTCATGTCGTCGAATTACCCGACCGGGTCTACGGCCTGCACGCAGGGAAAATATGCCGGATGCATGACGGCGCCCTGCTATCACACCGGCAAGTACGACAGCGCGGGCAATGAACTCGTCGAATGCAAATGTCCGGTCTATGACGGCCCGTTCGAGATTGGCCAGCCCGGCATGCCATGCGACGCCAACGCGCTGACGCCGGCGAGCAGTTCGGCGGCGCATCCGCAATATGTCTGGTCGGCCGCGCATAATCCAAAGCTCAATCATCCCGATCCGCCAGCGACCGGATGTCTGCCGGATATGGCGGGCGGCAAGGGCTGCCCGCTCTACACGCCCGGCGCGACCTATCCCGTGTCGAAAGGGAGTCCGCTGTGCAAGCAGGTCTGCGACAGCTACAGGAATGACATGCGCGCGGGGACGGCGACCGCGCCGGGAAAGGGCGTGCAGATTCCCTATAGTTGCGACGCCGCGATTTGCACGACTCTCGGCATCGGGCAATCGGCGTCGCCGCCGCCAAATCCGCTCAAGAAAGCCAACATCCTGCAGAACGCCTGCAGCGGACTTTCGAGTCAGGCCGGCCTGCAGGCGATCATGACGCTGGAGGAGATCGACCAGTGCAGCTGTTGCGCAAGCCAGGTTTGCGGCTGCGCCAATCCCGGAACCGACATCAACGCGGATACGCAAGTCGAGATCGGCAAGCTGAACGCGCAGCAGGAGCAAATCGGGATCACGCCGCAATGTCAGATCAATGGCACGCTATGCGGGGTGCAGGCGCCATAGGCGCGGACAGGGTCGAAGCCGGCGCCGCGGCGGCGGCAATAACGGGCCGTGCAATCGTTGACGCGGGGACGAAAAGCGCTCACCTTCGCAAAAAAAATAGCGTGGGAGGGAAACCAGATGATGAATTCATCCTTCAAGATTTGCCTCGCTCTTGGCCTCGCCATTCCGATCCTTGGCGGCGCGGCGCGGGCGCAGGACGCCGCCCTCAAGCGGATCGGGGCGATGGGTCAATCTGTGCTCGCCGAAAATGACGATGACGATGACCTCGCGGCCGGTTGCAAGAAGAGCGAATATACGAAGGGTTGTTTCGGCGGCAAAGTGCAGAATTGCTTCACCATCACCGGCTGCAACAATCCTGAGAACAATGTCGGCGAGACCTGTGGGCAGTGCAACTAGAGCGCTATAGTTTGGGCCGTGCCGCCCAAGTTGCATGAGATTGATTGATTCCAATAAGCTAGAGGGGGATGCCGAAAGGCGGAGCCGCTTTTCCGCATGCCGCTCTGTAGCGCGGCTTGCATCAATGATGGCATGCATACTGGCGGTGCGCAGGCCATTCTCAGGCCAGCAATCCCGAAATATCGATCCAGGCGATGCCCATCGTCGCCGGCGTTCCGCCCGGGTGATGGATACAAAGGATCAGCTTTGTTCCGCAGGGGAAGAATTTGGCGTGCTGGCCGCCAAGGCTCGGGTCGGTGACCTGTTTGAGCGTCCCGCTCTGCAGATTGTAGAGATAGATCGCGAAATTGCCGCCGCCATTGGTCTGGCCGTTGAAAGGCCGGTTGGATTCGAAGGCGATCGTCTCACCGTCCGGCGACCAGGCCGGCGCGCGGCCCTGATAGTCGGGGGAAAAATTGGTCAGGGGCGCGCCGCTCTCCATCGGCGCGCTGGCGAATGCGCCATTCGTCGCCGCGTTGAGGAAGATGTAGTTCAGGTCCTGATCATAGACGGGATTAGCTATGTCGGTCCCGGCCCAGCCACCGAGCCTGGGTTGTCCGGCGAAGGCGATCTGCGGCAGGTCGTTTGGCCCGACCGTCGGCATGCCGCCGAAAAGCGGCGTCGATATGGAGTCGCAGCCGTCGATGTTCGGCATCGTCACCGAAGATGCGGCGATGTCGAAGATTGCATTGCGCGGCTGCGGCTCGGCGGCGGGCGCTGAACTCTCGCTGACGAATTGGCTGCCGTCGAGACTCCATGTCGGATAGCAAAAACCCGTTGTATTCGCGATCGGCTGCGGGCCCGCGCCGCCCGGTCCAACCCGCCACACGCTCAAGGCTCCAGTGTTGGAAGCGGCGCCGTTGAAGACGATTTCGCCGGTCTCCCAGCACCAGTCAGGCCGCGTTTGCGAGGCTGGCGGCGCGGGGTTCGTGCCTGGAAGAAAGGGCGTCGGATCTGGCGCGCTGAAATCGGCAATCTGGTAGAGCGTCGTCAGCGCCGCAGCGCCTGCGCCGACGGGCGTTCGCTCGAAGACGACGGCGTCGCCGGCCGCATTGACCGCCGGCCTGTAGTCCGAAAACCCGCTGTCGCTTGTCAGGAAATTCAGGGTCGGCAAGCTCATGCGCGGCTCTATCCTGCTCGTGCGCGGCTTTACTCCGCCGCGCTTTTCGCGCCGCCGAAGCGGCGTTCGATGTAAGTCTCGACGATGGTCTTGAATTCGGCGGCGATGCCTTCGCCGCGCAGGGTCATCGCCTTCTGGCCGTCGATGAAGACCGGCGCCGTCGGCGTCTCGCCGGTGCCGGGCAGCGAAATGCCGATATCGGCGTGTTTTGATTCGCCGGGGCCGTTGACGATGCAGCCCATCACCGCGACATTCAGCGTCTCGACGCCCGGATAGCGGGTCTTCCAGCCCGGCATCTCATCGCGGATATAGGCTTGGATGTCGCGCGCCAGCTCCTGAAACACGGTGGATGTCGTGCGCCCGCAGCCGGGGCAGGCGGCGACCAGCGGCACGAAGGTGCGAAAGCCCATGGTCTGCAAGATTTCCTGGCCGACCTTGACCTCGATGGTGCGATCGCCGCCGGGCTCCGGTGTCAGCGAGACGCGGATGGTGTCGCCGACGCCTTCCTGCAACAGCACGCCGAGGGCGGCGGAGGAGGCGACGATGCCTTTCGAGCCCATGCCGGCTTCGGTCAGGCCCAGATGGAGGGCGTAATCGCTGCGCCGCGCCAGCGTGCGGTAAACGGCGATGAGCTGCTGCACGGCGGAGACTTTCGCCGAGAGAATGATCCGGTTGCGGGGCAGGCCAATGTCCTCGGCGCGCGCGGCGGAGAGCAGGGCCGATTGCACCATGGCTTCGCGCATCACGGCGTCGGCGGGGGCGGGCGCGGCGGTTTTGGCGTTCGCGTCCATGAGGCTGGTTAAAAGCTCCTGATCGAGCGAGCCCCAATTGGCGCCGATGCGTACCGTTTTGCCGTGCTTTATCGCCATTTCGACGATGGCCGAGAACTGGCGGTCCTTCTTGTCCTTGAAGCCGACATTGCCCGGATTGATGCGGTATTTGTCGAGCGCCTCGGCGCAGGCCGGATGGTCGGCGAGGAGCTTGTGGCCGATGTAATGGAAATCGCCGATGAGGGGCACGAAGCAGTTCTGCCGCGCGAGCTTTTCGCGGATATGCGGCACGGCGGCGGCGGCCTCGTCGCGATCGACCGTGATGCGCACCAGCTCGGAGCCGGCCCGCGCGAGGGCGGCGACCTGTGCAACGGTCGAATCGACGTCGGCCGTGTCGGTATTGGTCATGGATTGGACGACGATCGGGGCGCCGCCGCCGACCTGCACGGCGGCCGGGCCGGAGCCGACGAGAACGCCGACCGCGCAGCGGCGCGGCGCGGGGCCGGCTGCCTGCTCATGGGCGTAGTCGGGCGAGGGAGCCTGCGTGTCATGTGTCATGCGGTTTCCCGAGATTTTGGCGCGGCGCGATTTTGGCCGGCGCGATCTGAACCTGTGCGCAGCCTGAACCTAGAAAAGCGCCACAGTCGTGGCCAAAAACGGTTTTGACGTCAAGTCTCGGGCGGCTGTTCGGCTGAAGCCCGCCTCACGTCCCCGCACACACCCGGCACAGTCCCGTGACCTCCATCACCTGCGCGCGGGGGGAGAAATGCGCCTTGGCGGTGAGGTCGGCGATACTTCCGCGCAGGGCGCCGGAATCGGCTTCCATCACCTCGCCGCAAGCCTCGCAGATTAGAAAGGCGATGGCGACCTGCCGGGCGTGACCGTGGCCGCAGGCGAGATAGGCGTTGCGCGAGGCGAGCCGGTGGATGAGATTATTTTCGAGCAGGAAATCAAGCGCGCGATAAATGGAGATCGGGGCCGGGCGCTTGCCGGTCTCCGCCGCCACCCGGTCGATGAGGTCATAGGCGCCGAGCGGGCGGCCCTCGCGGGCGAGAATTTCCAGAATGCGCCGGCGCCCCGGCGTCAGGGCGATGCCCTCGTCCCGGCAAAGCGCGAGCGCCGCCGTCAGCGCGCCGTCGCCGCAGCCATGCGCCGCATGCGCCTGGCGATGCTCCGCAGGCATTTGGCGATGCTCAGCGTGGTCCTGCGCCGAAGGCTCGCGGAAGGGGGGCGCCGCGCGTGAAACTGTCATACTTGCAATATATCGCAAAGAAGCGCGAAAGGCGAACCGCGCGGCGGCGAAATCGCTGAACGACTCGCACGTTTCCTGATTCCCGTTGTAGAAAGAGCCGTCGCCAAGTTTCCGGCTTAAAGCCCCCCTCGCATGCTTCCCGCGCATCCGCGCCACGATACGGAGCCAAACCATGTCCCTGAAAACGCGCAACGCCATCGTTACCGGTTCGACCAGCGGCATCGGGCTCGCGATCGCCCGCGCTTTTGCCAAGGAAGGCGCCAATGTCACCATCAACGGTTTCGGCGACGCCGCGGCGATTGAGGCCGAACGCGCCGGCATCGAGAAGGATTTCGGCGTCACGGCGCGCTACAGCCCGGCCGACATGACGAAGCCCGAGGAAATCCGCGCAATGGTGGCGGACGCCGAGAAGGCCCTCGGCAGCGTCGACATTCTCGTCAACAACGCCGGCGTCCAGCATGTCGCACCGATCGAGGAATTTCCGATCGACAGCTGGAACCTCATCATCGCCATCAATCTTTCCGCCGCCTTCCACGCCATCGCCGCCGCGATTCCCGGCATGAAGGCGCGCAAATGGGGCCGCATCATCTCGACCGCCTCGGCCCATTCGAAGGTGGCCTCGCCCTTCAAATCGGCTTACGTCAGCGCCAAGCACGGCATCGACGGGCTGACCAAGACGGCGGCGCTGGAGACCGCCCGGTTCGGCATCACGGTGAACTGCATTTCACCCGGCTATGTGTGGACGCCTCTCGTCGAAAAGCAGATCCCCGACACCATGGCGGCGCGCCATCTGACCCGCGAGCAGGTCATCAACGACGTGCTGCTGACGGCTCAGCCGACCAAGGAATTCGTCACCGTCGACGAGGTGGCGGGGCTGGCGGTCTTCCTCACCAGCGACGCGGCGAAGAACATCACCGGCGCCAATTACTCGATCGACGGCGGCTGGACGGCCGAATGATTCGACGTCAGGAAAGGAAAGACCGCGCATGAACGACGAGCCGGCGCCGATCGACTGGACGGGGCAGAAGAAGATCAGCCTCGCCCTGCAGGGCGGCGGCTCGCATGGCGCCTTCACCTGGGGTGTTCTCGATGCAATCCTCGAGGATGGCCGGCTCGACGTCGAGGCGATCACCGGCACCAGCGCCGGAGCGATGAACGCCGTCGTTTTCGCCGAAGGCTATCTTGAGGGCGGCCGCGAGGGCGCGCGCAAGAGCCTCGCCAAATTCTGGCGCTCGATCAGCGATGAGGGCGCCTTCACGCCGGCGCAGCAGAAATTCGTCCATCTGTTTTTTCAGGACTGGCCGCTGCAGGCCAATCTCGCCTATTGGTGGTCGGATTTCCTGACCCATTATTCGAGCCCCTACGACTTCAATCCGCTGAACATCAATCCGTTGCGCGACCATCTCGTCAAAACCATTGATTTCGAGAAGGTGCGCGCCTGCGAGGAGGTGAAGCTCTTCGTCTCCGCGACCAATGTGCACAATGGCCGCGTCGCGGTGTTCGAGCGCCACGAGCTGAGCGCCGATCATGTGATGGCCTCGGCATGTCTTCCCTTCCTGTTTCAGGCGGTCGAGATCGCCGGCGTGCCCTATTGGGACGGCGGCTATATGGGCAATCCGGCGCTGTTTCCTCTGTTCTACAAAACCGGCTGCCCCGACATATTGATCGTGCAGATCAATCCGATCGAGCGCATTCCCGTGCCGAAAACCGCGCGCGACATTCAGGACCGGCTGAACGAGATCACGTTCAATGGCGCGTTGATGGGCGAATTCCGCGCCATGGATTTCGTCAACAGGCTGATCGACAAGGGCAGGCTTTCGGGCGACGAATACATGCGCACGCGGCCGCATCGCATCGATGGCGGCGCGGCGCTCGCGCCCTTCGCCGCCTCGACGAAAGCGCGGGCG
>Ga0182014_10002685_pt1 | contig 22076 bp, 20 predicted proteins | sample 612S2DmetaG_FD_120489 | JGI IMG/M metagenome (GOLD analysis project Ga0182014, IMG submission 120489) | Permafrost microbial communities from Stordalen Mire, Sweden - 612S2D metaG | ecosystem: Environmental > Terrestrial > Soil > Wetlands > Permafrost | place: Sweden: Stordalen | collected...
CCGCCGGCGTTCATCACCACCGCGTCGACGGGCTCCGGCAGAGCAGCGACCGCGTTCCGCACGGAACGCAGGTCAGCGACGTCGATCATCACCAGCTCGAAAACGTCCCGCCCCGTCTCGGCCTTCAGCCCGTCGATCGCGGCGAGCCCGCGCTGGCGATCGCGGCAGCCGAGGTACACGTGCGAGATCTCCGCACGGGCGCCGAGTTGGCGTGCGAGCTCTCTCCCGATGCCCGCGTTGGCCCCGGTGATGAGGATCGAGCTGACCTCGTTGCTGCCCATCGTGCGTTCTCCTCGTGAGCTGGTCTTCCGCTTGGCTGACAGGTCAAGCGTCGCACCAATAGCGGTCATCTAAGGTCCTAAATTAATGATAATTTTCTTCCCGTCACCGTTCGCGATCCCTGGAGGAGACGGTGGAAGAAGCCACGCTCCAGCCCTCCGCCCGCCTGCTCGCCCTGCTCTCGCTGCTGCAGCTGCACCGGGATTGGACCGGCGAGGAACTGGCCGGCCGGCTGGAGGTCGGACCGCGGACGATCCGCCGTGACATCGACAAGCTCCGCGCGCTCGGCTATCCGGTGCACGCCGCCCGGGGCGTCGCGGGTGGCTACCGCCTGGGCAGCGGCGGCCGGCTGCCGCCCCTTTTGCTCGACGACGCCGAGGCGGTCGCCGTCGCGGTGGGGCTGCGCAGTGCCGCCGCCGGCTCCATCGCGGGTGTCGAGGAGACGTCGGTTCGCGCCCTGGCCAAGCTCGAGCAGGTCCTGCCCGATCGGCTGCGGCGGCAGGTCAGCGCGCTCGGCGCCGCCACCTCGGCCGTCGCGATAGGCGCGCCCGTGATCGACGCCGAGGTCCTGGCGGCACTCGCGGGCGCGTGCCGCGACAACCTCCGGGCCCGCTTCTCCTACGTCGCCGGGGACGGGCGTGCATCGCAACGGCACACCGAACCCTGCGCCCTGGTCCACAGCGGGTTCGACTGGTACCTGGCCGCGTTCGATCTGGATCGGGACGATTGGCGCACGTTCCGGGTCGACCGCATCCGCGGCCGCGTCCGGCCCGGCGGGCGCGGTAAGAGACGGACGGTGCCGGGCGGCGATCCGGCCGCCTACGTCCAGGCACGGGCGGGCCGCAGTGGTGAGCCCGGCGCCGCCCCGGCCCGCATCCGCCTGCACGTCCCCGTCGCGCGTATCGAAGGCCGGATCCCCGGCCGCTACGCGATCGCTGCGCCCGAGGGTGCAGACGGCTGCGTCGTCACCAGCCGCGGTCCGTGGTCACTCAGCTTCCTCATCTGGATAGCACTGCTCGACCAGCCCATGGAAGTGCTCGGCCCGCCCGAATTCGCCGAGGCCGCGCGCACGCTCACGGTGCGGCTCAGCGCGGCCATCCCCCGGGCATCACCCGGCAGCGGCTAGAGCGTGTCTCCCGTATCGGGTAAGCCACGCGGTGTCCTGCCTCATCGAAGGCGGCACAGTCTCACTGAATCTGGCGAGATTCAACGACCGGATGCGACCCGGCCAGCGCGTCACCAGCTCATGTCACGCGAGACCTCGACCCGCGCGGCGATGACATCCGGGATCCCGGTGAACAGCACGCGCCGCTATGGTGGACCGATGGCGTCGGTCAAGCAGTTCCAAGTCACCTTCGACTGCGCAGAACCTGAGCGCGTCGCTCGTTTCTGGTGCGAGGTATTGGGGTACGTCGTACCGCCGCCACCGGAGGGGTTTGCTACTTGGGACGATTTCGATCGCTCGCTGCCGCCTGAGCATCAGGGTTCAGCGTTCGCCTGTATTGATCCCTCAGGTGTGGGCCCGCGACTGTTCTTCCAGCGCGTTCCCGAAGGCAAGGTCGTCAAGAATCGGCTGCATCTTGACGTGCGGGTCGGCACCGGGCTCGTGGGTGAAGAGCGCCTCGCCGCACTCGAGGCCGAATGCGCACGACTGGTCCCGCTCGGCGCGGTACGCGTGCGACTACTGCTTGCCGATGACGACAACGAGTCGTGCCTCGTGATGCAGGACATTGAGGGCAACGAGTTCTGTCTCGACTGAGGGGCCGCAAACGTGTCCTCGTACCTCTGCGCATCGGCCGGCGAGAGGAGGGGGCCCTTATCCGGGTACCTGCTCGGCGGGCTCGTCGGTGACGGCGGCCTTGGCCGGCTGTGGCCGCCAGAACGTGGCCAGCAGGCCGGCCGTGGCGACGACGGCCACGCCGAGCGCGATGCCGCCGCCGGTCCAGCCGGTCACCGTGATGCCCGCCGCGGAGTCCACCGACAGCCGCCCCGGTCCCAGCAGGCCCAGGGCCAGTGAGGTCACCGCGAGCAGCAGGACGTATTCGTAGCCCTCGCGGAACACGAAGAACCCGTTCGGCCGGTGCGCCAGCAGGCCCGCGACCAGCATGACGGAAATGACCGCCGCCCCGGCCAGCGGCGTCAGCAGGCCGGCGACCAGCAGCGCCCCCGCGCCGATCTCGGTGACCACGCTCAGCCACGCCTGCAGGACCCCGTGCCGCAGGCCGAGCCCGGTGAACCAGCGGGCGGTACCCGCGATGCGGCCGCCGCCCCGCCAGTGGTTCAGCCCATGCGCGATCATGGTGACGCCGACCACCACCCGGACCAGCAGCAGCGCGACTGCTTGGGCATTCCCCATCTCAGCCTCCAGCCAATTGCGTAACGGCAGCCGCACCGGGCGATTCCCGGCGGCCGGCCGCGCTGATCCCGCGGGCCAGCGCGCATTCCTCCGCGAAGGACAGGACCTTCAGGTGGTACGCCACGGCGGACAGGCCGCGGCTCAGCATGTGACCGGCGCCCGCCTGCTCGTCCGCGGCGACCCGGGGCGAGGCGGTGAACAAGGCCGCGATCTCGGCCAGTGCCGGGGGGCCGGATCGCCACACGCGCTCGTGCTGGCCCAGGCTGTAGTGCACGGGGACGCGGACCCGCGGCGCCAGCGCGGGCAGGTCGTCCGCCCAGCCCCGCACGTCATCGACCTCGTACGGGGGAGTGGACGACGTCAGGCCGACTGTGCGGGCGGCGCCGGGCGGGTAGAGGTGACCCGGCCCCCAGACCAGGTCCCGCATCTCGATTCCCGTGCCCCGCCGTGGCCCGCCGAGTACGCGGGCACGTACGCGGGCAGGTACACGGGCCGGCGACCGGGCGGCCAGGATCGCGGCCGCCCGGGGCTGCAGCTCGCATCCCGTGCCGGCGATCTCCAGGCCGAGCAGCTCCGCCCCGAGCTCGCTGGCCGCCATCTGCACGGTCAGGACGCAGCCCTGCGAGTGCCCGAGCACGTGTCCGCCCGCAGCAGGATGACCCCGCTGGGGGTGAGGCCTCCGGAGCTCACCACCGCGACCCGGGCGCCCGGCACCTGCCGCGCCCCGCCCTCGCCGCGCAACTGGACGATCGCCTCGTGCACGAGCCCCATGCCGTGCGTGCGCCCGTGCGAGAGCTGGCCGCCGTGGGTGTTCAGCGGGAGCAGGCCGTCCCGGGCGATGTTCTTCCCGCCGTCGAGGAAGTCTCTGGCCTCGCCGATCCCGCAGAAGCCCAGCGCCTCGATCCAGGACAGGCAGTTGAAGGTGAAACCGTCGTAGAGCTCGGCCACGTCGACATCGGTGGGGCGCAGCGACGTGCGGGACCACAGATGGGCGGCCTGCCCGAGGACCTGCGGCTCGTGCGCCAGGGTGCTCTGGTCCCATTCGAGCCGCTCGATGATCTGGGTTCCGGTCGCCTCCACCAGGATGGGCGGTTTGGCCAGGTCCCGGGCGGCGTCCACGGCCGACACGATGACGGCGACCGCTCCGTCGCAGGGTACATCGCAGTCGTACAGCCCGAACGGTGTCGTGATCATCCGCGCGTGCAGGTAGTCGTCCATCGTGAGCGGGTCGCGGTAGATCGCCGTCGGGTTGAGCGCGGCGTTCGCCCGCTGGTTCAGCGCGATCCAGCCCAGCGTCTCACGCGTGGTGCCGTAGCGGTGGAAGTGCCGTTGCGCGTTCTGGGCCAGGGTGTGCGCCGCCGACGTCGCCCCGAAGGGCCGCATCCAGCTCGCGGCCCCGCCGACCCGGCCCCCGTCCGGCGTGACCTTGCCGCGCTTGATGAGCTCGCCGTAGGTCGCTTCCCACAGGGTCCGGAAGCAGAGCACGTGCCGGGCCACGCCGCCGGCGACCGCCAGCATCGCCGCGATCACCGAGCCGCCGGGGCCGAACGTCTCGGGGCCGCCGTTGTACCAGGTCGGCCGGATGCCCAGCGCGCCCTCCAGTGCGGTCACGCCGCCTTCGCCGAACGGCCCGGCCAGCCCGGCGCCCGGGTACGTCGATAGGCCGTCGATGTCGTCCATGGTCAGGCCGGCGTCGGCGATGGCGCGCTCGCACGCCTGAACCGTCAGCGACAGCGGGTCGGCCATCAGCCGCCGGCCGATCTGCGAGCTCCCGATCCCGCTGATCGCGACCTTGTCCTCGAACTTGTCCGGACTGGCCATCGGGCGCACGTGGCGCCACATCTGATCCGGCTCGATCTCGTCCCGCGGTAGCTCGGCGGGCACCGGCTGGCTGGGTGCGGGGCGGAAGAGCGGCAGCCAGACATCTTCCGCGCGGGCGAACACGACCTCCATCCGCATGCCCAGTCGGAGCTGTTCCGGATCGCAGCCGACCGCGTTGGTGGTCAGCCGGACCCGCGGGTCCTCCTCCAGCGCGACCTGCGCCACGATGTACGGTGACGGCAACCCGGGCAGGGTGAACCGGTGGCTGACCGTGAACCCGATGAGCGTCGCGAATCCCGAGACCGCGCGCACCCGGATCTCGTGCCCCCGGCAGTACCGGCACACCGGCTGCGGCGGATGGATCAGGGCCGCGCAGGACGCGCACTCCTGCACGCGCAGCCGGCCATCCGCCCCGGACGTCCAGAAGAACTCGGTCTCCGCCGACCGCCGACTTGGCCGCGACGTAGTGCGCCATGAACGGCTGGCCCGACTGCGCGCTGGAGGAGGAGATGTTGACGATCCGGCCCCACCCCGCCTCGATCATGTCCGGCAGCACCGCCTGGGTGCAGTGGAAGACGCCGTTCAGGTTGACGTTGATGATCCGCTGCCAGGCCTCGAAGCTGAGGTCGGTGAAGCGCTTGAACCCGTCCACGCCGGCCGCGTTGACCAGGATGGTGATCGGGCCCAGATCTTCCCTGACGGCGGCCAGTGCCTCGTCTACCTGCGTGCGGTCGGTCACGTCGGCCTTCTGCCCGAACTCCGAATCGGACGGGTTGAGGTCGAGGGCGGCGACCCGGTACCCCTCGGCGCGCAGTCGCTCCGCGATGGCCAGGCCGATGCCGGAGGCGCCGCCCGTGACGACAGCGGTCTTCACGTCCAGGTGCGGGCTCACCGGAGCCGTCTCACCCATGAAAATCTCCCTTCCGATTTTGAGAATCATACTCTCGGCTGAACCTGGCTGGAAGATGATTTGCGTCTAAAGAGAATGTAGTTTCCAGTCCAGCACCGATGACGAGGAGACGGGATGCCAGCTGAGGACAGAGCCGAGGACAGAGCCCCGGCGCCGGGCACGGCCAGGCACCTGCTCATCGACGGGAAGCTGGTGACCGCCGGGCGCACATTCACCTCGGTCAATCCGGCCACCGGGGAGACGCTGGGCGAGGCCCCGGACGCGACGGCCGCGGACGCCGAGGCCGCCATCGCGGCGGCCCGGGGCGCTTTCGACAGCACCGACTGGCCGACGGACACGGAGCTGCGCGTCCGGTGCCTGGAGCAGCTTTACCAGGTGCTCGGCGAGCACCGCGAGGAGCTGCGCGAGCTGACCATCGCGGAGGTCGGCGCGCCCCGGCAGCTCACCTACAGCGCCCAGCTGGACGAGCCCATCGAGATCGTCCGTTACTACGCCGACCTGCTCAAGAGCTACCCGATGACCGAGGAACTCGGCGAGGTCGAGGTGCGCGGCCAGCGGCATCGCCGCTGGGTGGAGAAGGAAGCCGCCGGGGTCGTGGCCGCGATCATCCCGTACAACTACCCGAACCAGCTCGCGCTGGCCAAGCTGGCCCCCGCGCTCGCGGCCGGCTGCACGGTCGTGCTCAAGGGTGCCCCGGACACGCCGCTGGTCACCCTGGCCCTGGGCGAGCTGATCGCCACCCGCACCGACATCCCGCCCGGCGTGGTCAACGTCCTCACCTCCTCCGGCGTCGAGGCCGGCGAACTGCTGACCACCGACCCGCGCGTGGACGTGGTCACCTTCACCGGTTCCACCGCCACCGGCCGCCGGGTCATGGAGGCGGCCAGCCGCACGGTCAAGCGGGTCTTCCTGGAGCTCGGCGGCAAGTCGGCCATGATCCTGCTCGACGATGCCGACTTCGCCACGTCCGCCATGTTCGCGGCCTTCATGATCTGCTCGCACGCGGGGCAGGGCTGTGCGATCACCACCCGGCTGCTGGTGCCCCGGGAGCAGCACGACGCGATCGTCGCCCAGGTCGCGGCCATGATGGGCCACGTGAAGTACGGCGATCCCACCGATCCCGGCACGTACATGGGGCCGCTCATCAGCGAGCGGCAGCGGGACAAGGTGGACGGCATGGTCCAGCGGGCCGTCGCGGCCGGTGCGACGCTGGTCACCGGCGGCAGCAAGGTCGACCCGGGCTTCTTCTACACGCCCACCCTGCTCAGCGGGATCGACCCGGACAGCGAGATCGCCCAGGAGGAGGTCTTCGGGCCGGTGCTCGCGGTCATCCCCTACGACGGCGACGACGACGCCGTGCGGATCGCCAACAACTCGATCTTCGGCCTGTCCGGCGCGATCTTCAGCGCCGACGCGGACCGGGCCATCGCGGTCGCGCGGCGGATCCGCACCGGGACGTTCAGCATCAACGGCGGTAACTACTTCGCCCCGGACGCGCCGTTCGGCGGGTACAAGCAATCCGGGATCGGCCGGGAGATGGGCCGGCCCGGCCTGGAGGAGTTCCTGGAGCGCAAGACGCTCGCGGTGGTGGTCCCATGAGCGGGGAACCCATGAGCGGGGAACACGGCAAACCGCTGGACGGCATCCGCGTGCTCGAGGTCGCGATGTACGGCTTCGTCCCGTCGGCGGGCGCCGTCCTCGCGGAGTGGGGCGCGGACGTCATCAAGATCGAGCACGCCGTCAACGGCGACCCGCAGCGCGGGCTGCTGCGGGTCGGCACGTTCGTGGTGGAGCACGACCCGAACCCCAACATCGAGCACGCCAACCGGCGCAAGCGCAGCCTGGGCCTGGACATGAGCAACCCCGAGGGCCGCGAGGTGCTGTACGAGCTGGCCCGCCGGGCCGACGTGTTCCTGACCAGCTTCCTGCCCGGGCACCGGGAGAAGTTCGGCATCGACGTCGACGACATCCGCGCCGTGAACCCGAAGATCGTCTACGCCCGCGGCAGCGCGCTCGGCCCGCGCGGGGCCGAGTCCGGCAAGGGCGGCTACGACATGACCGCGTTCTGGTGCCGCGGCTCCACCGCGGCCAGCCTCACCCCGCCCGGCGTCGAGGGCCTGGTCCCGCCGCCCGGGCCCGCCTACGGCGACACGATCTCCGGCGCCAATCTGGCCGGCGGGATCGCGGCCGCCCTCCTCAAGCGGGAGCGCACCGGCGAGCCGTCCGTGGTGGACGTCTCGCTGCTCGGCAGCGGGGTGTGGGCCATGGGCCACGGCATCGGGCTGTCGCTGGCCTTCGGCAAGCCCATGGTGCCGCCGCCGTTCGGCGCGCACGGCTCGCCGACCAACCCGCTCAGCGGCACCTATCGCACGGCGGACGGCCGTTACCTGGCGTTCGTCATGATGCAGCCGGGCAAGTTCTGGGCCGACGTGTGCCGCCACATCGGCCGGCCCGAACTGGCCGGCGACCCCCGGTTCGCGACCGCGAAGGACATCGGCGAGCACACCCCCGAGGCGGTGGAGATCCTGCGTGAGGCGATCGCCACCCGCACCCTGGCCGAGTGGACGCAGGCCTTCGCCGCCCTGGCCGGCCCGTGGGCCCCGATCCAGGACACCTTGCAGGTCGGCGACGACGCGCAGGTCCGGGCCAACGAGTACATCGTTCAGGCCGGTGACCTGGAACTGGTGGCCAACCCGGTGCAGTTCGACGTGACGGCCCCGGAGTCCGGGCCGGCCCCGGCGTTCGCCGCCCAGACCGAGGAGATCCTGATGGAACTCGGCCTCGACTGGGACCGCATCCTCGCCCTCAAGGAGTCCGGCGCGGTCACCTGACGACCTCCCGCGCCACCGTGGGCGCTGGGGGGTCGGCCGGGCGCGGTAGGCGGCGTGCGCGATGGCGCCATCGGCGCACTAGGCGGGCTGTGTCGAAATTGATTCGAAGATCAACTTCACTACTACATGTGGATCAGATACTGCAATCTCGTCCAACATCTTGTGCGGAGGGTCCTCCGCTTGGCGATTCTGCAACAGCCCGTAGGACGTGCGCGATGGCGCCTTTGGCACGTGCCTGCTGTCGAGACGTTCCGCACTCCGGCCGGCGGCGTCCCTGAGCATGTCGAACTCCAGTTGAACGGGTTCACGGTCGGCCTCGGCACGGTCGAGGCGGCCAGGAGAGTGCACGGCGTCGAGGCCGTACCCGGCAGCCCGGCCATGGTCCTGGTCGTGTGGGCCGACGACGTCGACAGCGCTTGCCGGGAACTAATGGCCGTGGGAGTACCGGTGCTTCAGCCGCCGCATAACACCGGCAACAACAACCGGAACGCCCTGCTGCGCAATCCGGACGGAAATCTCGTGGAGATCGTCGCCAAGGTTTCATGAGGCAGCGTGGTGATGGCTCCCCCGCCGATCGCTAGTGTGTGAAGAGGGGCCGGTTGTCCTGAGCGAAGGAAGTTCGCATGCGCTGGACGAGGAGTTCTGGACTTCGGTCACGCGCGGCGCACCGGGCCGTCTTCGCGGGATTAGCCGCATTGGCCACCCTGGCCGTGCCCGGCTTGGCTGTGCCCGGCTTGGCCGTGCCCGCCGCCGCAGCGTCGTCGCATTCCGGGACATCCGTGGCGGCCCGCGGAACGCTGGCGCCATATGTCGTGGAGTGGTCCCGGCTGGCCGGCCAAGGGGGCAATGCCACATCGGACCTGGGGCCGGCGGCGGCGGGGGCCCCCATCAGCGCCCGGGTGTACCTGGCTGGACGGGACCCGCGGGGGCTGGCCGCGTACGCGGCGTCGGTGTCGGACCCCGACCGCCCGTCGTTTCATGACTACCTCACCCCGGCCCAGGTGGCCGAGCGCTTCGGCCCCGACGCCCGCCAGGTGGCGGCCAACCAGTCGTGGCTGACGGCCAGTGGGCTGCAGATCACGGCGGTGACGGAGCATTACATCGCCGTGAGCGGGACCGCGGCGGAGGCGCAATCGGCGTTCGGCGCGGTCTGGCACAGCTACCAGGTGGATGGCCTCACCCAGCAGGCCCCCCCGCCGGCCGCTCAGCTGTCCGCGCCCGCACCGCTGGCGCCGGCCGTGCTGACGGTGGCCCCGCTCGAGACCGGTCTGCCCGGTTACCCGGCCCCCGCCCCGGCCCCGGCCCCGGCCACTGCGCGGGCCGAAGCGCCTGCGACCGTCACGCCAACGAGCGGGAAAGCCGCGGCCGCCCTGACGGGAGAAGAGCCGCTCGGGCTGGCCGTCCCGGCCGTCGCGGGCCCGTCATGCTCCACCTACTACGGCCAGAATCTGGCCACCAGCCTGCCGCCCGCTTACGGCCGGACCGCGCCCTACTACCTATGCGGCTACACCCCCCAGCAGCTCCGCTCCGCCTACGGCGTCCCCGGCTCGCTGACCGGTCAGGGCGTCACGATCGCGGTGATACATCCGTGGCGCCAGCAGACCGCCGCCCAGGACCTGGCCACCTTCGGCGCCCGGCACGGCGAGCCGTTGCGCCCGGGACAGTTCACCCAGATCCTGCCCGCCGGGCTTGACGCCTCCTGCGAGGGCACCACGGAAGGGCCGTTCCCCCTGTCCAACGAGGAGACCGGCGACGTCGAGCTCGTGCACGCCACCGCGCCGCAGGCGAAAATCGTCTACGTCGGCGCCAAGTGCGACGACGGCGAGGGCACCGTGCAGGATCTCGACGCGATGACCACCGTGGTCGACGGGCGCCTGGCCACCATTGTCAGCAACTCATGGGCCGCCGTCGCGAGCGACGCCGCGCTGTCAGCCGGGCTGGTCGGGGCGTACGAGCAGATCTTCGAGCAGGGTGCCGCCGAGGGCATCGGCTTCTACTTCGCCGCCGGGGACGGCGGCGAGTTCTCGGGTGGTTCCGCCGGCGGCCAGCCGACCCTGATCTACCCGCAGAGCGATCCCTGGGTGACCTCGGTGGGCGGGACCAGCCTGGCGGCCGGCCCGGCCGGCCAGTACGAGTGGGAAACCGGCTGGGGTGACCGGGCGGCCGAGCTAGCCGCCGACGGCAAGAGCTGGGCTAACCTGCCCGGCAGCTTCGCCCTGGGATCGGGGGGCGGGACCAGCACCCTGTTCCGTCAGCCGTCCTATCAGCGCGGCGTGGTGCCGGCCGTACTCAGCCACGCCCACGGCAGCGCCGCCCCGATGCGGGTGGTCCCCGACATCGCCGCTGACGCTGACCCATTCACGGGTGCGCTGGTGGGGGAGACCGTAAGCCCGGGCGCGGGCCAGCCGCCGGTCTATCAGGAGGGGCCGGGCGGCGGCACCAGCGCCTCGTGCCCGCTGATCGCGGGCATCCAGGCCGACGTCCAGCAGGTGGCCGGGGGAGTGCCGATCGGGTTCGCCAACCCCGTCATCTATGCCCGTTATGGCACCCGCGCTTTCCACGATGTCACCGACGAGCCGCTCGGGCCGGGTTTCACGCCCGCCGTGGCCCTGCCGGCCGGCCTCGTCGCCGCCGCGCCGGTCCTGGTGACCCTGGGCCTGGACGAGGGACTGGCCGCCACCCCCGGCTATGACGACGTGACCGGCGTCGGCAGCCCGGCCCCCGGCTACTTCGCGTCCTACCGCCGCGGCGGACCGGAGGTACTTCCCTGATGGCAACGGCCCTGTGCCGGTCATTGATCATCGTCCGGCCGCCTGGGCTGGCCGGGGCCGGACAGGTGCCCGCCGTCGTTGAGCCGGTCGACGATCGCGCCGTGGTACGACGTGGTACGGCTTGGTAGGCTGATTTTATGACTTCCGCAAAGGGTCAGCCGACAGACGTCAGTGTCCGGCAATTTGTCGCCGATTCCGGGTCGGTTACCCGTGGTCTGCGGCAAGGCCGCGCGTACACGCTCACCCTGAACGGTGAGCCGCTGGCCAAAATGGTCCCCATCAGGCGCCGTCAGGCGGTTCCCCGGGACGAAGTCCTGGCGATCTTCGCGGCCGCTCCTGTCATCGACGTTAATGAGCTGCGTTCCGACCTCGATGCGGCAGTCGGGCAGGACATCCGCGACCCCTACGAGGGAACCGGCCTGTGACGGTGCATGAGGCCGGCGTGCTGGACACCAGCATCATCGCGGCTCTCAAGCTCTACGACCCTGCGGAACTGCCCGAGACCTTCCTGATTACGGCGGTCACGCTGGGAGAGTTGTCCTACGGGCCGCACGCCACCGACGACCCGCTGAAGCGCGCGGGGCGTGTGGCTGTGCTGCAGCACGTTGAATCCACTTTCGAGCCGCTCCCTTATGATCATCACGCGGCGAGACTTTACGGCCAGATCTGCGCGGCGGTTCGTGCCGCGGGGCGCCAGCCGCGCAAGCGGGCTTCGGATCTGATGATCGCTGCCACCGCGGCCAGCAACGCGTTGCCCCTGTACACCGCTAATCCCGGGGACTTCACCGGTGCAGAGGCGTTTGCCGAGGTGGTCGGGGTGCAAGGGCGTCCGAACAACCTTTGACCGAGCCGATTGCGGTGAGCGGTGCTGCTAGTCAGGCGCGCTGGGGCGTGCGCGTCGTCCGGGCCCACGTCGTTATGAAGTCGGTCATGGCCGGCACGATCTCGGCCTGGAGGCTGGCCGCGTCCGGCCGGACCCGCAGGTCGACCGTGACCCCGGACCGGGCCGCCCGCGCCGCGAACGCCAGCGAGTCGTCCAGCAGGAGATCGGTGCCCGCTACGAGCAGCTGGACCGGCGGCAGGCCGTGCAGGTTGGCGCGGAGCGGGCTCAGCACCGGGTCGGTGGGCGCCGTGCCGGCGGCGTACCGGGTGACGTGCCGCCGCAGCCGGTCCGCGTCGAAGGTGGGATCGGCGGCCGCGTTGAGCCGCAGGCTCGGCGCCTGCATGTTCAGGTCGAGCAGCGCCGAGACCAGGACCGCGCATCGCGGCGGCGGGGCGCCCGAATCACGCAACCGGATCAGCAGGGCCGCCGCGAGCTGGGCTCCGGCCCGCTCGCCCACCACGACCACCGGGCCCGCGGCCTGGCTGGAGCAGTAGCCGGCGTACACGTCCTCCAGCGCGGCGGGGAAAGCTGGCCGGTAGCGGCCGCACACGACCGTGGCCCCGGTGCGCAGGGCGAGGCGCCGGGCCGAGCCGGGCACCGGCTCCCCGGTGCTGGACAGATAACGGTCGCTGTGCAGGTAGAGGACAACGGTCTCCGCCGGGCCCGGCGTGTTCTGCGTGGCTGTCCTCGTGACGGGCGGGCGCACCACCGGCCCGGCGGGGCTCTCGTCCACCCGCACGTCCGCCTCGAAGCGAAGATCGATCATGCGCTTTCCTCCAGGATTCGGACCGGTGCTTTCTGGAACGGCAGGCACGGGCTCAGTCCTCGAAGACCACGGTGAGGTGCTGGCTCACTGGTTCGCCCTGACAGGTGAGCACCCAGCCGTCGGCGACCTCGTCGTCATCGAGTGCATCGTTCACGCGCATGACGGCCCCGCCCTCGGTGATCTGGGCGATACACGTGGCACAGTTCCCCGCCTCGCAGGAAAAGGGGGTACTGAGGCCCGCCCGCCGCGCACATTCCAGCACGGTTTCGCCGTCACGGCGAGGGAGGGTGTGCCGTTTACCGGCCAGCACGATCGTGACCGTGCCGGCCTGCTGTGCGCTGTCCTTCGGGGGGCTGTCCTTCGGGGGGCTGTCCTGCTCGGGGCTGTCTTGCCGCGGGGCCGCGGGCTCGCTGGCCCCGGTCTCGAAGCGCTCGATGAAGATCTGCCCGGGATCAGCGCCGGCCGCGAGCAGGGTGCGCTCGATCAGGTCCATGAACGGGGCGGGCCCGCAGATGTAGAAGTCGGCGTCCCGGTCGCCGCCGAGGAAGGCCCGCACCCGGTCGTCGGTGACGAGCCCCTCGCGGGCGTCCAGGTGATGCCGGACGTCCAGGCGGCCCGGGTACCGCCCGGCCAGCTCCTGCAGCGCCGGCCCGAAGATCACCGACTCGGCGTCCCGGTTGGCCGCCAGCACCCGGACTCGCCGGCTCGTCGTGGCCAGCGCGCTCTTGACCAGCGACATGATCGGCGTGATCCCACTGCCCCCGCAGAACGCGATCAGCGGGGCGGAGCTCTCCCGCAGGCAGAAGACCCCGGCCGGCGCCGTCACCTCGACCAGGTCGCCCGCCGCGAGATGGTCGTGCATCCAGTTCGAGACGTGGCCGCCGGGTGTCCGCTTCACCGTCACCATCAGCTCGCCGTCGGTTTCCGGCGAGCTCGACATCGAGTAACTGCGCAGTGTTCCGCACACCCGGAACGTCAAGTACTGCCCGGCCCGGTACGTGAAAGGGGATGGGGCGGCGAGGGAGGAGTCAGCGAGGGGCGAGGAGTCAGCGAAGGGGGAGGAGTCAGCGAAGGGGGAGGAGTCGGTGCGGGGTGAGGGGGCAGCGAGAGGAGATGGGGGAGCGACGAGGGAGGAGGCAGTGCGGGAGGACGCGGCGGTGAGGGGAGACGGGGCGGCGGGCGGGGTGCCGAGCACGAACGTGCGCGTATCGGCCGATTCCCGGACGATCCGGATGATCCGGACCGGATGGAAGCCACGGTCTCGCGCCATGTATGGAATGTAGCTTCTCAGTTTGAGAGAATGCAATTATCACTCCAGGGCGCGGCTCGTATCGCCCCGGGGTGCGACCGGCAGTGCGGCTCGGTAGTACGGGAGGTTCGCGTGCGCAAGATTCCGGCCGACCTGGTCCAGCGGTACGAGAAGGAAGGCTGGTGGGCGCCGGAAACGTTCGGGGCCATGCTGGCGCGCGGGCTGGCGGCGTCGGCGGGGACCGTGTTCCGCGTGCACTCGGCGGTACGGCCGTGGGCCGGGACCTTCAGCGATGTCGAGCGGATCGCGCGCAGGCTGGCCGGGGGGCTGCGCGCGCGGGGCGTCGGCCCGGGTGACGTGATCGCGTTCCAGCTGCCGAACTGGATGGAGGCCGCCGCCGTCTTCTGGGCGTCGGCGTTCCTCGGGGCGGCCGTGGTGCCGATCGTGCACTTCTACGGGCGCGAGGAGGTTGGCTACATCCTGGGCGCGATCGAGCCGCGCGTCTTCATCACCGCCGAGCGCTTCGGGCGGATGGAGTACCAGGCGGATCTCTGCGCGGGCGTCCGGGCCTTCGACGACGACGGCTGATACCACACGGGCGACGTAAGCGTGCTCGACGAGGACGGTTACCTCACCATCACCGACCGCAAGGCCGACTTCATCATCCGCGGCGGCGAGAACGTCGGCGCGCCGGAGGTCGAGGAGGTGCTGCTGGGCATGCCCGGCATCGCCGAAGCCGTGGTGGTGGCCGCACCGGACGCGCGGCTCGGCGAGCACGCCGCGGCCGTCGTCCGGCTGAAGCCCGGATCTACCGTCCCCGGGCTGGCCGAGCTGCGGGACCACTTCGGCCGGTCGGGCCTGGCCCGGCAGAAGTGGCCGGAGGAGGTGCACGCGGTGGACGACTTCCCGCGGACCGCGAGCGGCAAGGTCCAGAAGTTTGTTCTCCGGCAGCGCATTGCGGCACACCAAACAGGAGAATAGGGTTCTCATAATAAGCAAGGGAGAATCTCATGCCGTCGAGCGTTCCGCCTTATCCGCTGTTCGACGCGGACAACCACCTGTATGAGCCCCCGGAGGCGATGACCAGGTACCTGCCCAAGCAGTACCAGCACGCCATCCAGTACGTGCAGGTGAACGGGCGTACCAAGATCGCGGTCCGCGGGCAGATCAGCGAGTACATCCCCAACCCCACCTTCGAGGTCGTCGCCCGCCCGGGCGCCATGGAGGATTACTTCGCCCACGGCAACCCCGAGGGCAAGTCCCGCCGGGAGATCTTCGGCGAGCCGATGAAGGCCATCCCCGCGTTCCGGGAGCCGGGGCCGCGCCTGGAGCTGATGGAAGAGCTGAGCATCCAGCGGACGCTGATGTTCCCGACCCTGGCCAGCCTGATCGAGGAGCGGATGCGGGACGATCCCGAGCTCATCCACGTGGTGGTGCACTCGCTTAACCAGTGGCTGGACGAAGTGTGGTCGTTCAACTACAAGGACCGTATCTTCACCACTCCGGTCATCAGCCTGCCCATCGTGGACAAGGCCATTGCCGAGCTGGACTGGGCGGTCGAGCGGGGCGCGCGGGCGATCCTGGTCCGCCCGGCTCCGGTGCCCGGCTTCCGTGGATCGCGGTCCTTCGCGCTGCCGGAGTTCGACCCGTTCTGGCAGCGCTGCGTGGAGCATGGCGTGCTGGTCGCGATGCACTCCTCGGACAGCGGCTACGCCCGGTACGCGCAGGACTGGGAGGGCAGCAGCTCGGAGATGCTGCCGTTCGTGGCGAACGCCTTCCGGTCGGTGGCGGAGTGGCGGCCGGTCACCGACGCGGTCGCGTCCTGGGTCTGCCACGGCGGTCTGTTCCGCAACCCGGAGCTGAAGGTGGCGGTCATCGAGAACGGCTCGGCCTGGCTGGTGCCGCTGCTGGACCAGCTGGCCAGTACCTACAAGAAGATGCCGGAAGGCTTCCTGGGCAACCCGGTGGAGGAGGTCAGGAACCGGATCCACATCAGCCCGTTCTGGGAGGAGAACCTGGGCGAACTGTCCTCCATCGTCGGTTCCGAGCGAGTGCTGTTCGGCTCGGACTACCCGCATCCGGAGGGCCTGGCCCAGCCGGTCCGTTACATCGATGTGCTCAACGAGCGGACGAAGCTGAGCGAGGAGGACAAGGCCAAGATCATGGGCGGCAACCTGGCCCGCCTGATCGCCGCGTGAGTGAGCCGGAGACCTCCCTATGACCTGGGAGACCATCCCCGAGATGGTGCTGAGCGCGGCCGGCCGCTTCGGCGATGCCGAAGCGGTCGTGGACGGGCCGGACCGGCTCACCTTCGCCGATCTGGCCCACCAGGTCCGGGTGGCCGCGGGGGCCTTCGCCTCGGCGGGGGTGGAGAAGGGCGACCGGGTGGCGATCTGGGCGCCCAACTCGGCGTCCTGGATCGTCGCGGCGTTCGGCCTGCTCACCGCCGGCGGTGTCCTGGTGCCCGTCAACACCCGCTTCAAGGCGGACGAGGCCGGTGACATCATCCGGCGCAGCGGGGCGAAGACCGTGCTCGTCGAGAAGGGTTTTCTCGGCCTGGACTTCGCGGCGCCCCCGGGCGTGCCGGTGATCGACCTGAAGTCGGGCTTCCTCGCGAGCGGCTCGCCGCTCGAGCGCAGAGTCAGTGGCGACGACGTGGCTGACATCATCTTCACCTCCGGCACGACGGGGCGGCCCAAGGGCGTGATGATGACGCACGCCCAGAACCTGCGGTGGACCGCGAACTGGTGTGACACCGTCGGGCTGCGGGAGGGCGACCGCCACCTGATCGTCAACCCGTTCTTCCACATGTTCGGGTACAAGGCGGGCTGCATCACGTCCCTGCTGCGCGGCGCCGCCATGCTGCCGGTGCCGGTCCTCGATGTGGATCGCGTGCTCGAACTGGTCGAACGGGAGAAGGTGACGGTCCTGCCGGGGCCGCCCACGCTCTATCACTCGCTGCTGTCGGCGCCGGCCGGGCGGGACCTGTCGTCGCTCCGGGTCGCCGTGACCGGGGCCGCCGACATCCCGGTCGAGCTGATCCGCAGGGTCATCAGCGAACTGCCCTTCCAGTCGATCTTCACCGGATACGGCCTGACCGAGGCCGGGACGGTCAGCCTGTCCCGGTCCGGTGACTCGTTCGAGGACATCGCGACGACCGTCGGCACCCCGTGCGAGGGCTACGAGCTGCGCATCGCCGGCGACGGCGAGGTGCTGGTCCGCGGGTTCTGCGTGATGAAGGGGTACCTCGACGACCCGGCTGGGACGGCCGAGGCGGTCGATGCCGACGGCTGGCTGCACACCGGGGATCTCGGCGCGATCGGTGACCGGGGGCGGCTGCGGATCGTCGGCCGGAAGAAGGACATGTTCATCGTGGGCGGCTTCAACGCCTATCCGGCCGAGATCGAGGGCTTCCTGCTGGAGCACCCGGCCGTCGCGCAGGCCGCCGTGATCGGCGTCCCGGACGAGCGGTTCGGCCAGGTGGGGAAGGCCTTCGTGGTCCCGAAGGGCCCGGTGTCCGGGGAGGAGCTGATCGCCTGGAGCCGGGAGCGGATGGCCGGGTTCAAGGTGCCCCGGTCCGTGGCGTTCCTGGATGAGCTGCCGCTGAACGCCACCGGCAAGGTCATGAAGGACAAATTGAATTAATTAAATTAACGGACGTCTGAATCGGCCCGCCTGGGTCGGGAGCCATCTCCCGGCGGTGGTCTGCGGCCGGTCCGGCCGGGGGAGGAGCCGCCGGTCCGCGGTCTGTCCGGCCGGGGGAGGAGCCGCCGGTCCGCGGTCTGTCCGGCCGGGGGAGGAGCCGCCGGTCCGCGGCCTGTCCGGCCGGGGGTGCGCGGCTTGGGTTGCGGGACCCGGGGGTGCGCGGCTCACGGGTCGGGCGCATGCCCCCCACTGGCATCGCCCACCCCATTCGCCACGCCGTTGGCTGGGGCGCTTTACACGTAAAGGTGCCATCACGTGTATCCCCGTACACGTGGAGGTGCCATTGCGTACATGCCGTGGACAGCGGGACTCCGGCATGTGCGCGCAGAGACGCCCGGGTCGGGAGCCGTCAGCCCCGGGTCGGGAGCCGTCAGCCCCGGGTCAGGAGCCGCCCGGGCGGCCGTTCACCGCGGCCCAGTGCGCCTCGGCGGTCCACAGGGTGGCGAAGGCGGTGGTGGCGGAGAGCTCATACGCCGGGTGGTGGTACGGGGCGGCCCGGGCGATGACCGACTTGATGGGCCGGGCCGGGGAGGCCGCGATGCGCCGGGCCAGCCCGCGCCAGGAATCCTCGAATTCGGCCCGCGGGTAGACCCGCTGGATGAGCCCGATGCGGTACGCCTCGGCCGTGTCCAGCCGGTCGCCGGTCGTGGTGAGCAGCAGGGCCTGGGACCGGCCGACCAGGGCGGCGAGCCGCTCGGCACCCCCCCACGCGGGCATGATCGCGAGCCTGGCCTGGGTGAAGCCGATCTGTACGTCGTCGGCGGCCACGCGGATGTCCGCGGCCACCGCGACCTCGGCGCCGCCGCCCAGGGCGTGCCCGTTGAGCGCGGCCACGACGGGGCCGGGGAAGGTGGCGATCCGGTCGCAGAGGCGGCGCATCCGGACGGCCATCGCGGCGGCCGCCTCGTGCGTCCGGATCTTGGCCAGCTCCTTCAGATCGCCACCCGAGATGAAGGCCCGGTCACCCTGGCCCCGGATGACCAGGACATCGGCCTCGGCCGCGGCGTCCAGGGCTCTTTCCAGCGCGTCCATCGTCGCGAGGCCGATGGCGTTGCGCGCCGCGGGCCGGTCGACGGTCACCGTCGCGATGCCTTCGTCCAGTTCGAGCAGAACATCGGCCATGCGGTTCTCATCCGTTCTCGTTTTGCTCTCGGCCCCGTTCGCCGGGGTTCTCGTTCTACTCTCGCTGCTCTCGGCCCCGTTCGCCAGGAGGGCGATATTGGCATTCTCATTTTTCGCAAGTAACGTATCTGACGATGAACGACTTCGCCCAGACCTCGTCCGGCCTTCCCCTCGAGCCGGTCTACGGACCGGGGGACCGGCGTGCCGAGCCCCCCGAGCCGGGCCGTTTTCCCTTCACCCGGGGTAACTATCCCTCCGGTTACCGGGGCAGGCTGTGGACGTTCCGGCAGTACTCCGGGTTCGGCACCGCCGAGGAGTCCAACCGCCGCTACCGCTATCTGCTCGAGCAGGGGGGCACCGGGCTGTCCGTGGCGCTCGACCTGCCGACGCAGTGCGGCTATGACTCCGACGATCCAGAGGTGAGCGAGGAGGTCGGCCGGGTCGGTGTCGCGGTCGACACGCTGGCCGACGCGGAGGTGCTGTTCGACGGTATCCCGCTGGACCGGATCAGCACGAGCTTCACCATCAACGGGACGGCCGCGATCCTGCTGGCCTTCTACGTAGCCGCCGCCGAGCGACAGGGCGTGCCCCGGGCCAAGCTCACCGGGACGATCCAGAACGACATCCTCAAGGAGTACGCGTCCCGTGGCACCTGGATCTGGCCACCGGAGCCGTCGCTGCGGCTGATCGCCGACACGATCGAGTTCTGCGCGGCCGAGGTGCCGAAGTTCAACGCGATCTCGGTGGCGGGAGCGCATTTCCGCGACGCGGGGGCCAACGCGGTGCAGGAGATGGCCTTCACCCTCGCCGACGGGGTCACCTACTGCGACACCGTGCTGGCCCGCGGCCGGATGACGATCGACCAGTTCGCCCCGCAGATCTCGTTCTTCTTCTACACGCACGGTGACTTCTTCGAGGAGGTCGCCAAGTACCGGGCGGGACGCCGGCGCTGGGCCACGATCGTCCGGGAACGGTACGGGGCCGGCGCGGACAAGGCGTCGATGTTCCGTTTCGGCTGTGTCGCGGGCGGCGCCTCACTGTACGCCCCGCAGGCGCGCAACAACGTCGTCCGGGTGGCGTACGAGGCGATGGCCTCCGTGCTGGGCGGCGTCCAGTCGATGTTCACCGCCGCATGGGACGAGCCGTTCGCGCTGCCGAGTGAGGAGTCGGCGACGCTGGCCCTGCGGACCCAGCAGATCCTCGCCTACGAGACCGGCGTGGCCCGGGTGGCGGATCCGCTCGGCGGCTCCTACTTCGTCGAGGCGCTCACCGACGCCACCGAGGCCCGCATCATCGAGATCATGGACGACCTGGACTCCCACGGCGGGATGGTGCGGGCGATCGAGGACGGTTACCTGCAGGGTCTCATCGCCGACGAGGCCTACCGGCTGCATCGCGACGTCGAGGCCGGGACCCGGCCGGTGGTGGGCGTCAACCGGTTCGTGACCGACGAGCCCGCCCCCGACCTCGCCACCTACGAACTGGACGCGGCCGGCCGCGAGTGGCAGCTCAAGCGGCTCGCCCAGGTCAAGGCGCAGCGTGACGCCGCGGCCGTGCGCGCTCGCCTGGCTGATCTCGCCCGCGCCGCGGAGGGTACCGGCAACCTGATGGGCCCCCTGATCGACTGCGCCGGCGCCTACTGCACCGTCGGGGAGATGGTCGCCGCGCTGAAGGCGGTCTGGGGCGAGTTCCAGCAGCCCGTGGTCTTCTGATGGCGGGCGGTGCTGTGATGGCGGGCGGTGCTGTGATGACGGTGGTGCTGCGATGGCCGGCGGTGCTGCGATGACGGCCCGGATCCTGATCGCGAAGCCCGGGCTGGACGGCCATGACCGGGGCGCCAAGATCGTCGCGCGGGCCCTGCGTGACGCCGGCTTCGAGGTCGTGTTCACCGGCATCCGCCAGCGCATCGAGGCCATCGTGGCGACCGCCGTCCAGGAAGACGTCGCCGTGGTCGGGCTCAGCATCCTGTCGGGTGCCCACCTGGCCCTGACCGCCCGGACCGTCGACGCCCTGCGGGCGGCGGGCGCCGGCGACATCGCCGTCATCGTCGGCGGCATCATCCCCGCGGCCGATATCCCGCGCCTGCGCGCCGCGGGCGCAGCCGCGGTCTTCCCGACCGGCACTCCGCTGGAGGTTCTCGTGCCGGAGGTGCGCGCGCTGACGGCCGCTGCGGCCGCGCGCTGACGGCCGCGTTCGGCGCGCGCACGCACGATGGCCGGGCCGATCCCGCCCGGCCGGCCGGAGAAATCAGCCGGAGAAACCGGACCTGGAAACACCTGGAGGAGCTGTGCGGGTCGGCGTGATGATCGGGCCGGAGCGCGGGGACTCCGCGCGGAAGGCCGCGCGGATGCTCGACGACGTGGCGTGGGCCGAGAGCGCGGGACTGGACACGGCGTGGGTGCCGCAGATCCCGTCCGATTTCGACGCACTGACGGCCGTAACGCTGATGGCCACACGGACGTCGCGAATCGAGCTGGGGACCGCGGTCGTGCCGCTGCAGGCGCAGCACCCGGTCGCGCTGGCGCGGCAGGCGCTGTCCGTGCAGGCGGCCACGGGCGGCCGGCTGGCACTGGGCCTCGGGCCGTCGCACCACTGGATCGTGCGGGACATGCTGGGGCTGCCGTACGAACGCCCGGCCGCCTACACCCGCGACTACCTGGACGTCCTGGACGCCGCGCTGAGCGGGCCCGGCCCGGTCGACGTCGAGAACGGCACGTTCACCGTGCACAATCCGCTCGGCCTCGGCCCGGTGGCGCCGCTGCCGGTGCTGATCGCCGCGCTCGGCCCGGTCATGCTGGCGCTGGCGGGTGAACGGGCCGACGGGACCGTGCTCTGGATGGCGGACGAGCGCGCGATCGACAGCCATGTCGTGCCGCGCATCACCAAGGCGGCGGCGAGCGCGGGACGCCCGGCTCCCCGCATCGTCGCCGGCATCCCGGTCTGCCTGTGCCGCCCCTCGGACGTCGGAGCGGCCCGGGAGCGCGCCAACCGGATCCTCGGCGAGGTGGAGGTCTCCCCCAACTACCAGCGAATGCTCGCCTACGGCGACGCCCGGGACATCGGCGACCTGTGCGCGGCGGGCGACGAGGCGGCCATCGCGGCCCGGTTCCGCAGGTTCGCCGGCGCGGGGGTCACCGATTTGTCGGTGCGGTTGCTGCCGATCGGCAACGACCGGGACGAGCTGATCGCCTCCAAGCACCGCACGCGCGACGTGCTCGCCGGTCTCGCCGCCGACCTGAGATGACCGCTTCCGGTACCGTCCGCCGGCACGCCTCCGGCATGACCCGCCGGCACGCCTCCGGCATGACCCGCCGGCACGCCTCCGGCATGACCCGCCGGCACGCCTCCGGCATGACCCGCCGGCACGCCTCCGGCATGACCCG
>Ga0182014_10002688_pt1 | contig 22070 bp, 17 predicted proteins | sample 612S2DmetaG_FD_120489 | JGI IMG/M metagenome (GOLD analysis project Ga0182014, IMG submission 120489) | Permafrost microbial communities from Stordalen Mire, Sweden - 612S2D metaG | ecosystem: Environmental > Terrestrial > Soil > Wetlands > Permafrost | place: Sweden: Stordalen | collected...
AAGTTGTGGAAGAACCTGGGGCTGCCGACGACGGCCTGAGGGCTCGACTCCGACGGGGCCTTGTAGAATCTTCAGAACAAGCTACAGTTTGCAGCCCGAATTCCCCCTTTGGGTGAAACGGACGGGCCGGGCTCGTCTCGATTTCTTTGAAATAACCGATTTGAGCCAAAGCCGCGCCTTGTACTGCTCAAATCAGATTCAGAGATCCCAGAAATTCCAGGCTGAAAAAGGACACAGGAGAGGACTACATGATGCTCGATTTTGTTGCCAGAATTGCTCCATACGCAGACATCACAACATTCGTGGTCGGTCTGCCTACGCTGGTCGGCACGTACTATCAGTCGTTCAAGGCGCGGCAGGAAGCGCGCCGGGAGCGTGAGGGAACCCTGCACAGCCTGGACTGCCTGGAGTTCATCTCGCTGGACGGGGAGTGCATCAACCTGGTGCCGCTGGAGACTCTGCACTCGCTGCCGCGGGAGGGCGACGTGATCCTGTTGCCGGGCGACGGCATTACGACGGCGAGGGATACGTTTGTGACCGGGGCCTTCCTGGTGGAGTCGGTCGAGCATATTTATACGCACGTGGTGCGCAAAGGCGCACGGCCGCGGGAGGCCCGACTGACCAAGGCTGTGGCCAAGGTGACTTCGCTGAATCCGGCGTTGGAATCGTGACCTGTAGCGGCGGCTACTTTTGTTTGCGGCGCATGAGCCGATCGTAGAGCCGCCAAAACTCGCTGTGCAGCAGGCGTGTCTGTTCGGCTTTCAGTGCCTGGTAGGAGCGCGCGACGTAGAGGTCGAAGTCGGGCGGCCAGCCTATGGTGGAGCGGCGCTCGGAGTAGTCGCCATCGGCCCACTTGGCGAGTACGGCCTTATAGCCCACCACATGGGTGACAAAGTCGAGCAGGCAGAGGGGCATCTGCTCCTCGACGATGAGGTGTGCCTTTTCAATGATGATCCTTTCGCGAATGTCGTTCAGGGGCATGAAGATGGTGGTCATCCACAGCATCCACTCCTTCATTTCGCCGTCGAGAATGGGAAAGCTCTGGGTCTTGCCCTGCTTTTTCAGGAGCGAGCGATAGGCGATGTTGCCTGCCTGGGAGGCTACGTAGAGGGGCCCGTAAAACTCGTTGAGACGCTCGTTGACCAGGCGCAGGCGGTCGGCTCGGCGGGCCATCATGCGGGTGCTGAGAAAGGTAACGAGATAGCCGGCGAAGGCCAGCACGATGGTGAGGACGGCCGCGTTTTGCAGCGAGGCGGGCAGAATGACCGTTGAAAAATCCATGACGTGCGTACCTTGGGTGCAGGCTTACTTTGGCGAAAAGTATACGCGGGTTGGGGTGAGGGGAATGTGATGAAGAGCAGGGAACAGGGATCAGGGAACAGGGAACAGAAAGGCTCGGGGGGGAGTTCGTTCTGTCCCACCCATCGCAAAGTGCGCGATGGATGGGGCACACGGCTTTATTGCCGTGGCTGGCTGGCTGGAATGGATTTGCCGACTTCCGGGACGATCTTGATCTCGAACAACTTTGGCCAGAGCTTTCCGGTGACGAAGAGGCGGTCGTGCGCGGCGTCCCAGGCGATGCCATTCAGCACTGCTCCGGAATCGGTGCGCTCGTTCTGCGGCCACAGGCTTGCCAGATCGATGGAACCGAGGACTTTGCCGGTTGAAGGTGAGATGCGGACGATCCGGTCCGTGTACCAGATGTTGGCGTAGATCTGGCCGTGAATGAATTCGAGCTCGTTGAGGTTCTTGACGGGGCTTCCGTTTTCCTTGACGACGAGGGCGCGGACCTGCTTGAAGGTTTGCGGATCGAGGAAGCGGAGGGTTGCGCTGCCGTCCGAGAGGATGATGTGCGCCGCGTCGTGGGTCAGCCCCCAGCCTTCGCCGCTGTAGGGCAATGTGCGCAGCAGGCGAAAGCTGAAGCGGTCATAAACGAAGGCGATGTGCGCCTGCCAGGTGAGCTGGATTAGGGTGCTGCCCCAGTCAGTGAGGCCTTCGCCGAAGTATTGGGCGTCGAGGCTCTGGCTCTGCAGCGTGCGGCCGGTTTCAAGGTCGTCCATGCGCAGAGTGGAGCGGCCATTGAGGCCGGTGCTCTCGTAAAGATGGCCGTCAACGAAGACGAGTCCCTGGGTGAAGGCGTTGGGATCGTGCGGATATGTGTGCACGATGCGATAGGTGTCAGCAGCGGTGGCTGAGGCGGCGCAGAGAAGCAGGAGTAGGAAGAGTAGTTTCATTGAGGACTTCAGTACGCTGAATTCATTCCCCGGTGCCCAAGTGCTAGGCACCGGGGGCACCCGCTTCTTCACTCCTATTCGCGAAGGGCAACCGCAGATTCTTCGCTTACCACCCCCAAACTGAAAAACGTTTGGAGGCCCCGTGCGCTCAGAATGACAATCTTCAAAATCCTAGTTGACGTCGTTGGCCGTGAAAACTTCAACGGGCGGGTCGGAGGTCAACTGGGTGTCGACGATGAGCACGGTGCGCACTTCTCCGCCGGTAAGCGCAAGGGGCTGGGATGTGTAGCGGGGCGTTTGGGTGCCGGTGGGCGTGATGACCATGGTGACGGTTTGCGAGGTAAAGCTGACGTAGCCCGCGGTGGCGCCTACGGGCAGATCGGTGACGATGGGAATGGTGTTGGCCAGCGTGACGCCGGCGGGAATCATATAGACATCGACAGCGCCGGTTTTCGGAGCCTGGTTGAGAAAGCGGAAGGCGGAGTGGTTGCTGGCGGCGGCAATCTGCTGATCTTCAAGCACGGTGACGGTGTAGCTCAAGGGAGCGACGCCGTTGTCGGTGATGAAGACGGAGTGCTGGTGGCCGGCGAGAAGAGTGCCGGTGGCGGAGACCAGCGTGGCGCCGCCGGTCGCCGCTGTGACCTTGATGGGCGCCGCGATGCTGGCCTGCAGTGTTCCGTAGGGCGTGATGGCCCCCTGGCCGATATTGGCGGCGAGGGTGGTTCCTTCAACGGAAACATTGATGGCTGGGGCGATGTAAGAAGCGTCAATGACGCGGACGAGGGTTGGCTGGGTAAAGCCCGTGACGTTTTCGCAGGCGGTGAGCGAACAGGCCAACGCGAGCGAGGCCACGGCCGCCACGGCGAGCGAGGAAAGCTTGAGCTGGCGCGGTTTCTCCATCCATCGGGTCCGGTTCGTACTGAGGTTTCGCTGCCTCAAAAAGGTCAAATGCCTCACCCTCATAGTACAGGGCTTGAGGAGGGAGACGTTACGACTTTTTGGCCACACGTGAGCGGGATGGACGCAACCCAATCGCGAGGCTGGGATCAGCTTTTCAGGTTGCCGCCGTGAAAGCGTCCGAATCCCCAGGCGTGGTTGAGAGACATGAGCAGCATGCCTGCACCGAGGGTAACCGCCTGCGGTATGTCGTGCAAGCTGAAGCTGCCGACGCAGAGGATAAGCAAGTAGGCGATGACGAGATTGAGGAAACCCCAGAGGACGTTGACCGTGGAGGATGAGAGGCCCTTGCCGGGCGGTTTTGCAAAGGGGGACTGGAAGGGTCGGCCGGCGACGCCGGTGCCGAGGTGAGGGATGGCGTTGGCGAGAAATGCGCCGCCGAAGAAATAGGAAACGAAGAAATACCAGTGCATGATGGCTCCTGATTATTTGACGAGCAGAATCTTAGCAGGTGGCGGGTTCGCAGAATGGCGACTGGGACGCTGCAATCCCCGGTCCCCAAAAGCGAGGGACCGGGGGCACCCGGCGATTCAGCTTGCGCCGAGATAGATGAAGCGGACCAGGAACAGCGCGGCAAGGAGATAGAGGAGCCAGTCCTGGCGGCGGAACTTGCCGGTGGCGACGTGGAGGATGGCCCAGGCAATGATGCCGAAGCCGAGCCCGTTGGCGATGGAGTAGGTGAGCGGAATGAGCACGAGGGTAAGGAACGCTGGGACCGCGACCAGCGGCTCGGTCCAGCGAACTTCAACGATGGTGGCGAGCATGAGCGAACCGACAAGGATGAGCGCGGGAGCGGTAGCGGCGGTGGGTACAAAGCCGACAAAGGGGGCAGCGGCAATGGCGCCAAGAAAAAGCAGTCCGGTGACGATGGCGGTGATGCCGCTGCGGCCACCGGCCATGACGCCGGCTGTGGATTCAACGTAACTGGTGACGGTCGACGTGCCGGAGAGCGAGCCAAAAATAGTGGCAACCGCATCGGTGAAGAGGATTCGGTTGAGGCGGGGAATGGAGTGGTCCGTGGCGATGAGGCCGGCGCGCTTGGTGACGGCGACCAGGGTTCCGAGATTGTCAAACAGGTCGACAAAGAAGAAGACGAAGACGATTTCGAGCAGGCCCTTGTTAAGTGCGCCGCGTATGTCGAGTTTGAAGGCGGTGCCGAGCAGGGCATGCATGCCGCCGGGCGCGGGCGACCAGCGCACTAGATTCTGCGCCCAGGCAATGGAGTTGGGCGAGGCGATCCAGCTTGATCGCGGATCGGAGTGGAGAATGGCGAAGGCCAAGCCCCAGGAGATGGCGGTGGTGGCCAGCACGCCGATGAGGATGGAGCCGCGGACCTTGCGAATTTCAAGCGCGACCATGAGGATGAGGCCGAGCAGAGCCAGCGCGGTGGTGGGATTGCGCAGGTTGCCGAGGCCGACCAGGGTCTCAGGATCTCCGATGACCAGGCCGGCATTGCGAAAGCCGATGAAGGCGATGAACAGCCCGATGCCGCTGGCGACCGCTGCGTAGAGCTCGTGGGGAATGGAGCGAAGAATCATCTGGCGGATGCCGCCTGCGGTGAGCGCGAGAAAAATGATGCCGGAGAGAAAGACTGCGCCCAGGGCGGTTTGCCAGGGAATGTGCATCTTGAGGCAGACGGTGTAGGTGAAGTAGGCGTTGAGTCCCATGCCGGGAGCGAGCGCAATGGGATACCGGGCCACAATGCCCATGAGGATGCAGCCGAAAGCCGCGGAGAGGCATGTGGCGGCGGTAGCGGCGGCGAGCGGGACTCCGGCCGCCGACAAAATGGCCGGATTGACCAGCACGATATACGCCATAGTGAGGAACGTGGTGACGCCGGCGAGAATCTCCGTGCGCCAGTTGGTTCCCAGATGGCTGAACTCGAAGTAGGTTTCCAGCTTGTGGATGAGGGGCATAGGCAGATTCCCTTTAGAAGACCACAGGTCGAGTCGAACGCAAAGTATTTTCTGGTTTGGGAAGAGTGTGTGGGGAAGGGAGCTATCCGGTTTTGCTTTGAGCCGGACGCGGCACTTGGTAGGATGGAATTCCCATGAACTCGAACGAGACACAACGGAAAAGGATGAAGCCGGTGCTGCGCGCCGTGATCGAGATCGCGTCGATTGTGTTTCTGTTCTACTCCAACCTGCTGATGGGCGAGTTTACGCATGCGAACGGGCAAGGGAAGACGCTGGGGATGGCGCTCTATGACATCTTTACGGTGGCGAACTTTATGATCGCGATTGTGTCGTCGGCGATCGGGTACGTGATGTTTGAGTATCTGCGGAAGCGGATCTGATTGAGTGGAAATTCCAACTTATCCTTCATCCCCATATGGGATAAGACGCGGGTCACCCCGGGCGTCTACGAGACAAAGTGAGCGAGTGCATAGCTTGTGCTCCTGCCCCCTTCGGGATTGCGGATCAGGATTCCGCGTTCGACGAGAGAGAGGATATCGCGATTGGCCGTGTCCTGCGAGCATTTGGCCAGCTTGGCATACTTTGAAGATGTGAGCTTTCCTTCGAAGCCGTCCACGATGCGGTTGAGCACGAGGCGCTGACGATCATTGATTGTTACTCGGCTTAAAGCTTCCCAGAAACGTGCCTTGGCGAGGACGGCGCTAAGCGTGATTTGCGCACCATCGATGGCGCGATCGAGGCAGCCGAGGAACCAATCAAGCCAGGGCGTGACGTCGATCGCGCCTTTCTGCGTCGACTCGAGAATATCGTAATAGGCGGAACGCTCGTGCCGGATTTGTGCCGACATGCTGTAACAACGCAGCGAGCTGTTCTCGGAGCGCGCGAGGGCCATGTCTGCGATGGCGCGTGCGATGCGTCCATTACCGTCGTCGAAAGGATGAATGGTGACAAACCAGAGATGTGCCAGGCCGGCCTTCAAGACGAGGTCGATGGGCGCCGCCGTATTGAACCAGTCGAGAAAGGCATGCGTTTCTTCAGCAAGCTGCGCGGCGGGGGGCGCTTCAAAGTGGAGATGCTCTTTGCCGATGGGGCCGGAGATTACCTGCATTGGGCCGGTAGAGTCGTCCCGCCATTTCCCCACATTGATTTTGGTCATTGCGCTGAGCCCGGTGGGGAACAGCGATGCGTGCCATGCGAACAGTCTGTCTGCTGTCAGGGTTTCGTTGTAACGGCGCGTAGCGTCGAGCATCATCTCGACGATACCTTCAACGCCTCGGTCAGCGGGTTTGAGCGCGCCTATATCGATGCCGAGGCGACGGGCGATCGAGGATCGGACCTGATCCACATTGAGGAGTTCGCCCTCGATTTCGCTGCTTTTGAGCACGTCTGTGGTCAGGGTCTGGAGTAGCGCCTCCTGGCGAAGGTTGAAGCCGAGAGCCTCCATGTGTCCGATGAGACGGCCCTGTTTATGGCGGACGGAGGCCAACGGCTCGGTCAGGCGGTCAAGGCTCCAATGAAAGCGAGGCCACTCTTCCCGCTGGTGAATATACATTCTCCGCTTCTCCTGCGGAGATTATGGATCAATCCTCCGCAAAATACAAGGATTCTCCGCAGAATATGCGGAGAATATGACGGATATTCGCCGCATGAGAGCGCAGCCCGAGAGTAACCCCATCCAATTAAGCCAGCAGTTTTGCGGCGTCCTTGGCGAAGTAGGTGACGGCGAAGTCTGCGCCGGCGCGGCGAATGCCGATCAGGGCCTCGAGAATGGCGCGGTCGCGATCGAGCCAGCCTTTCTGGATGGCGGCCTGGAGCATGGAGTATTCGCCGGAGACCTGGTAAGCCCCGATGGGCACGTCAACCCGCTCGCGGGCGGCGCGAATCACGTCGAGGTAGGGCATGGCGGGCTTCATCAGGATCATGTCCGCGCCCTCCCCGATGTCGAGATCGATTTCGCGCATGGCTTCGCGCAGGTTGGCGCCGTCCATCTGGTAGGTCTTGCGATCGCCAAACTGAGGAGCGGAGTCGGCCGCCTCGCGGAACGGTCCGTAAAACGCCGAGGCAAACTTGGATGCGTAGCTAAGGATGGGCGCCTGCGAGTGGCCTTCGCTGTCGAGCGCATGGCGGATGGCGGCGACGCGGCCGTCCATCATGTCGCTGGGCGCGATGACGTCGGCTCCGGCCTTGGCCAGGCTGACAGCGGTGCGGGCGAGCAATTCGAGCGAGGGATCGTTGTCGACTTCGAATCCATCGCGGCCCTCGATGACGACGCCGCAGTGACCGTGGCTGGTGTACTCGCAGAGGCAGACGTCAGCGATAAGGACAAGTTTTTTGGAGGCCGGGGACTGGCGAAGAGCGCGCAGGCCCTGTTGGACGATGCCGCCGTCACTCCAGGCGCCGGTGCCTTGCTCGTCCTTGGATTCAGGCAGGCCGAACAACAGCAGGCCGCCGATGCCGAGGCGCGCGGCTTCTTCAGCTTCTTTGACCGCTTCGTCGACGGAGAGGTTGAAGACGCCGGGCATGGAACCGACTGCCTTGCGAACGCCTTCGCCGGGACAGATAAAGAGCGGGTAGATGAGGTCGCCGGGCTCGAGAACGGTTTCGCGCACGAGGGCGCGCATCTGGTCATTTCGACGGAGCCGGCGCATGCGCATTTGAGGGAAACTCATGAGTGAATTGTAGAAGAAACAGCTCAAAGCGTGGTGCCTCTAAAGTTCACTGTGCACGTAGAGCACCCGAACAGTGGGTCCTTTGCAGACTGCGGAAAATGTCGTGCTTTGGTGTTTATCCCCTGGGGCACGCTTTTCGAACCGCTGAAACTCGTCGAATTGTTCAGCGAATTCCGGAAATGCCACACTCGCGGGTTCTGAACGAGGATGCATGTACGCCGCCCGGCGGTGGCGACCAGATGGGGCACCTGCAAGTTATTGAATGTAAGCATGTTGTAGGGTAGGTGCCCGGCTTTTCAACATAGTTTTTGGGATTTGTGTTCCCTGGCACGTGGAACTCTGCCATACTTGATTGTGCCCACCAGGTACGTCCAATCACAACAATCCAATTTTGAAGGTGCATCGATGTCGGCAAAGTACGTCTTTGTGACGGGCGGAGTTGTGTCCAGTTTAGGCAAGGGATTGGCGGCAGCGTCGATCGGCTGCCTGCTCGAGAGCCGCGGCCTGCGCGTGAACATGATGAAGTTCGACCCGTATCTCAACGTCGATCCGGGAACCATGTCGCCCTTCCAGCACGGCGAGGTGTTTGTGACCGACGACGGCGCAGAGACTGACCTGGATCTGGGCCACTACGAGCGCTTTACGCATGCGCCCCTCTCGCGCGACAACAACCTGACCACGGGCCGCATCTACGAGCAGATTATCCAAAAGGAGCGGCGTGGCGATTACCTTGGCAAGACGGTGCAGGTTATCCCGCATGTGACGAACGAAATCAAGAACGCCATGCGCAAAGTTTCAGCCAACGGCGCGGACGTGACGATTGTGGAGATCGGCGGGACAGTCGGCGATATCGAGTCGCTGCCGTTTCTTGAGGCGATTCGCCAGATGCGTCAGGAACTGGGCCGCGAAAATACGGTGTTTGTGCACCTGACGCTGGTGCCATGGATCGCCGCCGCGCAGGAGTTGAAGACCAAGCCCACGCAGCACTCGGTGAAGGAACTGCTCTCCATCGGGATTCAGGCCGACGTTCTGCTCTGCCGTTCCGACCGCAGCTTGCCCCGCGACATGAAACAGAAGATCGCCCTGTTCTGCAACGTCGAAGAGCGTGCGGTTATCGGCGCCACGACCGTGCCCTCCATCTATGAAGTCCCTCTGCGCTTTGCCGAGGAGGGTCTTGACTCGCTGATCCTCAAGTACCTCCACAAGGAAGCCCCGGAAGCCGATCTTTCCCGTTGGAAAGATCTGGTGGACCGCTGCTACCACCCCAAGGACGAGGTTCACATCGCCATCGTTGGCAAGTATGTGGAGTACGAGGATAGCTACAAATCTCTGAAAGAGGCCCTGACGCATGGAGCCGTCTCGCAGAACCTGCAGCTGAAGGTGACCTGGATTGAGGCCGAGGGGCTGGAATCAAAAACACCTGACGACAAGAGCTACGAGGCGCAACTCGAGGGCTTCGATGGCATCCTGGTGCCGGGTGGTTTTGGCAAGCGCGGCATCGAGGGCATGCTGAACGCCATCCGCTATGCCCGCGAAAAGCAGATTCCGTACTTCGGCATCTGCCTGGGCATGCAGACGGCGTGCATCGAGTTTGCGCGCAATGTTTGCGGGCTCAAGGACGCGAACTCAAGCGAGTTCGACCCGGCCACGCAACACCGCATCATTTACAAGCTGCGTGAACTGCTGGGTGTGGAAGAGATGGGCGGCACCATGAGGCTGGGCGCGTGGACCTGCATCCTGCAGGAGGATTCTCTGGCTGCCAAGGCCTACGGCGGAGCGACGGAGATCAGCGAGCGGCACCGGCACCGGTACGAGTTCAATCGCGAGTACGAAGCGCTGCTTACTGGCGGCGGACTGCGGCTGAGCGGCACCACGCCCGACGCAACTTATGTCGAGATCGTGGAAATCCCGGGCCATCCTTACTTCCTCGGCTGCCAGTTCCATCCGGAGTTCAAGTCGAAGCCGCTGGAGCCGCATCCTCTGTTCCGGGAGTTTGTGGTGGCCAGCTATAAGAACCGGCTGGGACGGTTGGCGTCGGAGTCAGTAGCTTCTGCTTCCGTCAGGTAGAGAGATCGCCCCCGTTGAAGGCTCTTCTGGCCTAGACGAGCAAGACCGCTCCCTCCACCTTGCCGGCCAGCGCGCGGTCGAAGGTGATCAGCTGGATTCCAGCTACTTCTGAGAAGGCTGCAAGATAACCATCGGCCCATTGCTTTGTGGCGAATTCCCGGCTGCTGGTTTGGCGACGGAATTGGGAATCGAGGCCGACTGGCTCTTCGATCATTCGGTTGCCGGGGTTGGCGACGAGTGCATCAAATGCCTCCCATGCTTGCAGCTGCGACAGGACGTCTCTCCCCATAGCACTCTGGTTGGTAAGGAGTCGAAGCAGGCCGAGCTGCGTGAATCGACAGAAATAAACAACGGATTCGTCGGAAAGGGAGGCGGTCCATTCCCTCGCCGCCCGGTGGTGCGGATGAACTTCGTGGCTGAGGGCGAACCACACATTCACGTCAGGGAAATGGTATGTATTCGTAAACACCCTCCTCACCTAACCTCAGGGAGCCAGGATTGCTGGAGCGTATCACCGGAAAGCGCTCATGGTTCTTTTGACTGGCGACAGCGTTTCTACCCTCGAGCCGGATTTCCAGGCCCTCCAAAAGGATTTCGCGGAGCGTTTTGCCCTCGCTTGCGGCCCGCAGCTTTGCCTGGCGGAAGACGGGATCCGGAATGTCGATGGTGGTACGCATAGAAACATATTAGCATATTTATGTATTTATGGCATTTTCGGCTCGAATCGAGGTGCGCGGGCTGGATTTGTGGCCTTCGCTTCGCCCAGTGCCGGGATTTGGAAAACTGATGGGGGGCGATCAGGGAGCGGAGAACTCCTGATCCGGGGTCTGGATTGGTTCTGGAGGCACCTTCGCGGTGATCCAGTCCAATCATCGGCAGCCCCCATCCCCCGAGTTATTTTGAGATTTTTGCGCTTCAATTTCCGCTGCTTTGCGGGGGGAATCAGGAGTGTATCAAGTGCTATTGACAACCCCATTTGCCGGGACTACTGTTTGTTGGTTTTTGAAAATGAAGGAGTGTAAGCGATGGCGTATTTTCAGCTTCAACTCGCAGAGAGTGAGTTACAGCGACTGGCAGAAAAGTATTGGCACGAGGCAGGGGAACGTGAGCGGCAACTGGAAGCGGCTGCCTATGAGGCGGGAGAAGCGATCCGGAGCGGTGAATACACTCTTCCTAATCTGGAAACGATCGTACGCTGGAAGTCGGAGCGGATGGTGCATTACCTGATCGGCAACAGCAGCGAGAGCATTCGCACGGCGCTTGCGGTGGCTGCCTCACCCCATGCCTCGACCGAGGATGCGGTGAACGCGCTGGTAGCTCTGCGCGGCGTAGACATCATGATCGCGTCGGCGATCCTGACCGCGATCTATCCAGATCGCTATGCGGTGCTGGACCATCGCGCGCTTGAGGCGCTGGGCCACGCGCGTCATGACGTCAAGTTCTATTCCGAATACAACGCCACTCTTCGTCACCTGGCGGAGTGCGGGATGGTGAAGGCGCAGACCGATCTTCCTGCGCCCACGGCGCTGCATGCGCTGGAACGGGCATTGTGGCAGTGGTCGCGGACGCACGAGGAGAACACTGACCTGGTGGGCGCGGCGCTGGCGGCTAACGGGGTAAAATCGGGTTCGTGAGCAAATCGTTCGAGATAGGGCCGGTGGAAGTGGGCGCCGGCCGCTTATTCCTGATTGCCGGGCCGTGCGTGATCGAGAGCGAGGCGCACGTGCGCACCATGGCGGACGCGCTGCAGCGGATCACGGCGGACCTGGGCGTCGGGCTGATCTTCAAGGCCAGCTACGACAAGGCCAACCGCACCAGCGTGAAGAGTTTTCGTGGCCCCGGGTTGAAGGAAGGCGTGCGGATTCTGGGCAAGCTGGCCAGGGAAACCGGGCTGCCGGTGCTCACCGACGTCCACGAGCCGGGCCACTGCGAGGTGGCTGCCGAAGCTGTGGACGTGCTGCAGATTCCGGCCTTTCTCTGCCGGCAGACCGATCTGCTGGTGGCGGCGGGTAAGACGGGCCGAGCGGTCAACGTCAAAAAAGGACAGTTTGTGGCGCCGTGGGACATGGAGCACACGGTGGAGAAGGTGCGTTCCACGGGGAACGAACGTGTGTTCTTGACCGAGCGGGGTTCGAGCTTCGGCTACAACACGCTGGTAGTGGACTACCGTTCGCTGCCCGTAATGCGCGCAATGGCTCCAGTGGTGTTTGACGGGACTCACTCGGTGCAGCAGCCCTCGGCGGCGAATGGCGTGAGCGGCGGGCAACCGGAGTTTATTCCTCTTCTGGCGCGGGCAGCCGTGGCGGCGGGTGTGGATGGACTGTTTCTTGAAGTGCACGACGACCCGGCTCATGCATTGTCCGACGGGGCCAACGCGCTGGATTTGAAGTTGCTGGGGCCGCTGCTTGAAAAGCTGTTGGCGATTCACCAGGCGGCGAGTTAGGTGGTTGCCGCGCCGGCGGAATCTCTCTGCTGATTACCAGACAATCGAGGTAACGAGGACGGGCGGTCCGGCTTTTCCGTCGATCACCTCTGACTTGATGACCATTTCCAGGTTCTTGTTTTCCCATCCGACTGGCACCTGTTTGACGATCTGTTCCATATATTCAGGCGCTGAGACAAAGGCGCTTGCAGCCTCAGTTCCATAGGGGCCGAGTCCGGCGACGACGAGCACGGGCCCCTCGGTGGTTGCATCCTGATAACGCGCAACGATGGCGTAGTCGGTGGAGATGGCTGTGTAGGGTTTTGAGAAGTCGACGAGCCAGTCGGAGTTTTGCGGATTGTGTGAGTCGAGCACCCGGACCAAGGGGACGGGGGTAAAGCGGTAGCGCAGAGTACTGATCAGGCGCATGGTCCAGGCGTTGTTGGTGGCGCCCACCAGTATCACGGGGCGCACATGAAGGTCGGTCAGGCTGGTTTCCGTATCTTCCTTTATCTCATACGCGGCGCCGTGCTCGCGAAGGACACCGGCAAGGTTCGCAAGGGCAGTGGCGGTAGCGATGGAGACGTGATGATAAGGCCCGGTCGTGTGGTCAAAGAAGCTGGTTTCCGCAGCCTCGGGCCCCAGGTTGTTGGGGTGGCTGGCTCCAAACACAATGAGAATCGGCCTTGGCGACTTGAAGAGCGGATCCCATAGCCGGGTGTCGACGGCCACAGTTCTGGAGGCGAGTCTACGGTAAGAAAAGATTCCGGCCGCGGCCACGGCCACCAGCAACAGAGCCATGGCGACAATGACGGCACGATAGCGGCGCCGGCTTACGCGCTGATCGTTTGGTGAGGTTGCGGATTTTCCGGCGAAGGCGTCATTTTTTTCCGCCGCACTTTCCGGTCCTCGAACGAAGAACTCGGGGACGTAGGAGCCGAGGGGCATTTCAATCTGCAATCCGGACTGATTGCCTTGTTCGTGATAGTACTGAGCGATCCGCTTTCTGACTTCGCTGGCGCTGAAGCGGACGACAGGATCGGCACCGGTGTCGTAGTCGGGATCGCGCCCGAAAACCTCAACGCCGAGGGTACGTTCTTTCAAGTCTCCTGCATGGCCGTCGAGGGCGGCGCTGACGACGTATTTGAGCAGGGCCGGATAGCGCTTGCTGCCCCGAAAATGGTAGCTGGCGAGGATCGCGTCGAGCTCTTTCAGGACGAGATCGCGGTCCTCCGCCGAAGCAGGGGTCCATTGCTCCGGGCTATGCGCATTTTCGTGCATGAGAAAGGTCAGATGACTCCGTAGAAAAGTAGCATACACCGGTGTGGGAGCAATTGTCGCCAAGAGGTTTGGGGGACGAGCGCGGGGATTTGAGAGGGAAATCTTTGCGCATTGAATAAATTGTAACTTCCTTATTTTTAAATAACTTAATGGCGCTTAGCTGGCTGAGGGCATCTTGTAACATACTGTATCAGCCTTGTGCGGGTTATCGCTAGCGAGAAGAATTCGTTCGGTTTGAAAAGCTCCCAACTTCGGCGACCCGCAGTCAGCCACCGAGGGCAGATGGACAGGTGTGCCGCAAGCTCTTCACCGGATTCGTGGGAGATGATCGTTACCAATTTCGAACAGGCTCGATCTGTTTGTCTAATCAGCAATGGCTGTTCAGACGACGGGAACACGTCATTTCGAACGTTTGCAATCTTCGAGAACAAAGGCGATCACCTGCCTATGCAACGACTGACGGAAACTATGCGCAGCCGATTCATTGGTTTGAATAGCATTAAGCAAGGAATTGTTTGTCGATCGAAGGATGAGGGCGCCGGATGGCGAATGATCCAGAAAATAGAAACGCTTTGGAGGCTTCAAAAGTGAACATTAGCAATTTGGCAAGATACTCGCGGCTATGCGCGAGCGCGCGCGAGCTCGTCGCGCTCGTATTCATCTTCACAGGCAGCATTATCGCGTATGGACAGCAGACTACCGGTTCCATCGTCGGTACGGTGAAGGATCAACAAGGCGCTGTGGTCAACACGGCCACCGTGAAGGCAACCAACCTGAATACCGGGTTCGCCCGCTCGGCTCCAGCAAACGGCTATGGGGAATACCGCATCGATTATTTGCCCGTAGGCACCTACTCCGTCGAGGCGACGGCTGCCGGCTTTGAGCGCTATGTGCAGAAGAATGTGGCACTCGACGTTGATCAGGAACAGACGATTGACATAAAACTGGCCGTTGGCGCGCAGACCCAGACCGTCACGGTCACTGAGGCTCCTCCAACCGTCAATACGGCTGACGCGGTATTGGGCAGGACCATCGAGCCGGACGAAATCCTCGGTCTTCCCCTCGTCAACCGCAACATCTACTCCGAGGTTTCGCTCACACCCGGCGTGATGGCCAATAACAACAGCTCCACCTCAAACCCCACCGGCACGCCAACCACCGCCACCGGGCTGTATATCGAAGATGTCCAGATCAACGGCTCCATTGACGGCGGCAGCGCAGGCGTAGCTTTCTATCTTGACGGCGGCAACAACATCACCGAGATGCGTAACTACGGCAACCCGTCGCCCAACCCCGACGCAGTGGAAGAGTTTCGCGTAGAGACCAGCGCATTCGGCGCGCAATACGGCCAATTTTCCGCCGGTGTGGTCTCGGTCATCACCAAGTCGGGAACAAACCAGTTTCATGGCAGCTTGTTCGAATTCAACCGCAACACTGACTTCAACGCCAACAGCTGGGCCCCGGCCCACAACGCCGCAGGCAAGATCATCGTTGCGCCCTACCACCGCAACCAGTTTGGCGGCACCGTGGGCGGGCCGATAAAGAAGAACGATGCGTTTTTCTTCTTCAGCTATGCGGGGTTGCGCCAGGTTACCGCAACCATATATACAGGCGCCATCACTCCCACGGCCAACGAGCGCCTCGGCGACTTTACTGCCGACACTTTCAAGGTTTACATGCCGGGCACCAGCAAAACGGTTCTCGCGAATGGAGTAAACGCTGGCCCGGGTTGCGCGGCTAATTTAATTGGTCCTTCGACCGCCGGACATTGCATCCCCACCAGCGCGCTGGACACGACCGTTTTCAACATGGACAACATAGCCAACACCATCGGCTCTTCCATCCCGCTGCCCAATATCTCTGGCGGTCTCAAGCCTGCCACGGGAGGCGGGACTTATGCGGGTCTGATCCCCATCCCGGTTACCGAAAATGAATACCTGGGCAAGTATGACCAGAACCTCGGGTCAAAGGACCATGTGGCGGCAACATACTTCTTTTCGAGGAACGTGCTGAAAAATAACCCAGGCGGCAACGTCCCATGGACCTACAATCAAGTCGCCTCGAATGGCACCAATATCAACCTCAGCGACGTTCACTCCTTCACTCCTGCAGTCGCCAATCAAGCCTGGCTCACTTTCACGCGGGCAGCGGGCGGCCGCACTAACCCGCCGGTGACCGGCCCGGCATCGCAGACCCTCACATCATTTGGCTCGAACTTCCTCCTCCAAGGCCCCGTCTCTCTGCCCAATATCTCTCTATCAGGCGGATTTGCTCCGGACGTTACAAATGCGGGTCCATTCACGGGTTCCGATAACTATGAGCTGCGCGACATGGTCAGCGTGACCAAGGGCAAACACTCCCTCTTTATTGGTGGCGAGCTCGCTCTGGCCAAGACCATGTTCGATGCCAACCTGCTGAACTTTGGCAGCATCAGTTTCGCTACATCAGCCCCAACTTCAACCGGCAATGTGTTTTCAGACTGGGTGACTGGCCAGGCATCGTCGGCTGAGCAGGACTCGCCCTACACCACCCACCTGAGCACCTGGCACTACGCATTGTTTGTGCAGGATAACTACCGGATCACGCCCCGGTTCACGGCCAACCTTGGGATGCGGTGGGACATCGATCAGCCTCCCGTCGATCCCCATAACAGGACGGAATCCTTCGTTCCCGGCCAGCAATCCACTGTGGCGCCGCTCGCACCCAAGGGCATCGTGTTCCCGGGTGACGCGGGCATCGGCCGCGGCATCATTTCCACGTCGTACTACCACGTTTCGCCACGCCTGGGCTTCGCGTGGGACCCGTTTGGTAACGGCAAGACCGCCATTCGCGGCGCCTCGGGTATCTTCTTCGGCATCCCAGCCGGCAACGAATGGAACCAGCCCGGCAATGCCGTTCCGTTCGCTCTGCGTCCGCAGACCGGTGAGGGCCCGCTCAACTCCATTACGAATTTCTATTCCTATCCAGGGGACTTCCCCTCGACCGCGGCGGGTGGCGGCCTCTTCCCGTACACCTATACGGCGGCCAAGCCCACCTTCATTGAGGGCCCCGGCGGCGCAACCGAAGCCATCTCCCCGCACTTCAAGTATCCCTACGAATACCAGTTCAATCTTTCCGTGCAACAACAGTTTCCCGGCCGGATAACAATGACGGCGGCGTATGTTGCCGCTCTCTCACACCAGCTACCCAACTTTATTGACGCCAACTACGCACCGTATTCGACCGCCTTCGGTACGCCAAGCACTTCGGCAACCAGCATCGCCGACCGGCGTCAATTCGATCCATGCGCCGGAGCATGTCCTACAGGTGCGGCCGCAATCAACAACGGCAACGGCCTGCTGGGAGCAGGAATCGTCGACCTGCTGTCAGACCTGAATGCCAATTACCACGCCCTGCAAGTCTCGGCGACAAAACAGATGTCGCGCGGCTTCAGCATCAGCGGTTTCTATGTCTGGAGCCACGCTCTGGATGCATTTGAGCCGGACGCAGACGGACTTTCCTCACCACAGGACTCGGGCTACTTCGGCGCTCCCTTCACACCGTCGAATAACTCTCTGGGCGCCCTCGGCGGCGGCCTCCAGGAGGAAAAAGGTCCCATGAGTGCCGACATCCGCAACAACGCTGCGATGTCCGGTTCATGGAACATCAGCTACTTTCACGGCGAAAACAAAGTCTTCAGCAACCTGGTTAACGGCTGGACGATCTCGCCGATCATCTACCTGCACAGTGGTGGCGTATTCACGGTCACCACAGGGACCAACAAGAGCTTTGACAGCACCGGCAATCAACGCCCGGATTATGCTGCCGGAGGTCCCAACCCCGTGCTCAACGCACACCGCTGCCGGGTTTGCACCTCCACGTCTAACGAGGTGTCAGCGTGGTTCAATAACTCACCTACGAGCCCGACTTACGTTTACAACGGTCCGGGCGTGGCTGGCGGCATCGGTCCCGGCGGTGCGGACGGCAACGTAGGCCGCAACAGCCTGTTTGGCCCGGGCTTCAAGGATCTCGACATGGGACTTTTCCGCGACATCAAATTTGAGCGCGGAATTGTATTCCAGCTCCGCGGCGAGGCTACCAACCTCTTGAACTGGGTCAACCTCTCCAACCCCACCGCAAGCGGCCCGCCGACCACCGCGACAAGCGGAACCAACAACAACGGTAACTTCGGCAAGATCACCTCGGCCACAGGCACCCAGCGCGTCCTCCAGGTGGGCGGCAGGTTGACCTTCTAGACCAGTTATTGCGTCTTTTCTTTGCGCCTGCTCTTTCGAGTAGGCGCAAACTTTCTAACTTACAGGCCGGTCATTGCGCCAAGCGGTGACCGGCATTTTTTTGTTTGCTTCCATTGAGCTTGTTGGGTTGCGGGGGATGAAAATCGGGCGCGGCCGTGCCTCCCAGGGCGACATCTGATTCAGCGAATCTTGCGCCAGCCGCAGGCGGGGTCAGGAATGACGGATTTTCCGTCGAGACGAAAGCAGGAGGCGCCGTCAATGTCAGTGCGATAGGTGCGGACGTGGGCTGCCTGCAGCTCTTCGAGGATTGCCTGGCGGGGATGGCCGTAACGATTGCGCAGACCGCAGGAGATGACAGCCCACTGCGGGGAAACGCGGGCCAGGAACTCGGGACGCGTAGAGGTCATGCTGCCGTGGTGGCCCACTTTGAGCAGAGTGCTTGGGAGCAAAGGCTCTGAGAGCATGGCGTCCTCAATGGGGGCTTCCGCATCGCCTTCAAGAAGAACTGAGGATGCGCCCCAGGCGGCGTGGAGCACAAGCGAATCGTTATTCGAGGGCTCGACGCCGGGCTGGTAGCCGGGAAAGGGCGCGAGGACGGCGATCTGCGCGCTGCCCAGCGTGAGCGCATCTCCGGCGTGGAGTTTGTGCAGCTTCACTCCCAGGGCGGCGGCTTCGTCAAGCAGAGCGTCGTAGGGTTCATTGCGCGGATTGTTGCCTATCCACAGCTCATCGGGATGGAAGTTGCGCAGCACGGCGGGCAAACCGCCCATGTGGTCAGAGTGCGCGTGGCTGAGGGCGACGGCGTCAAGATGGCGGATGCCGCGCGCCCAAAGGGCGGCAGAGACCACTTCTTCGCCGATGTCGAACTCCGACGGAGCCTGGCGTGGGCTTCCGCCGAAACCGCCGCCGTCCACGAGCAGCGTTTTGCCTTCGGGGGTGATCAACAGCAGCGAATCGCCCTGGCCAACGTCGATGGCTTCGACAAGCAGCGCGTTGTGGGGATGGTCGATGGGGCGCGGCGCAACTGCGACCAGCGCTGAAGCGATCATCGCGAGCCACGCAAAACGGCGCAGCCGGCGGCTGGCGGTGATTACGCTGCGGTGAGCAAGCAGGATGGCGGCCGCGAGCAGCGCGCAGAAGGCCGCTGACTGCCAGAGGAGCGGGCCGGGAATGCGGAAGTCGCCATAGGCGAACGAGCCAAACAGATGCACGAGCCAAACACTGAAGTGGAGCACGACGGCGACCACCATGGCTGGGAGTACGGCTGCCGCAGGCCAGGCGAAGAGCGCGAGGAGCGTGAGCAAAGCTGCGGGCATGAGCACCAAGAGTAGCGGCAGGATGAGAACGTTGACTGGCAGCGCAAAGATGGTGATGCGATGAAAGTAAATCGCCATGGGCAGTGTCATGGCCAACTCGACCACGACGGAGATGGTAACCAGCTCGACAAGGCGAAGAAGAAAGCGGATCAACCAGGGAAAGATGCGCCAAGCGAGAAGGTCATTGCCGGTGAACTGCAGTTGCGCGGCAGCAAAACGCATGGTCTCGCGAAACTGTGCGAGAGTTGGCGAGAGCTTGGCGTCGATCGCTTTGAGTCGGAGGTCGCGCGTGGCGCTGACGTAGGGGTGAATGGTGCCCTGCAGCAGTGGCGCGGCGACGCCGGCGATGGCGATGACGGCGAGCAGCGTCATCTGCAGGCTTGAGTCGAACAGGCTGCGGGGATTGATGGCGAGCAGGCACAGGCTGGCAAAGCCGATGGTATTCATGGGACTGCGTTCGCGATAAATGAGGCGGCCGACAAGGTAGAGGGTAACCATCCAAAGCGAACGCTGGACTGGCGTGGCGAAACCCGTGAAGAAGGCATAGCCAAAAGAGGCGGCGATGGTGAGCAGCGTGGCGGGTACGCGCGGCAACCGCAGGCGGCGCGCAAGCCAGAAGATGCACCCCGCCACAATGGCGAGATGGAAGCCGGAGACTACCAGCATGTGGAAGGAGCCGGTGCGCTCAAAGCCGACGCGCAGAGAATGCGTGAGGTAGGTGCGGTCGCCGGCGACCATGGCAGCCATCATGATTGCGTCGCCGGGGGTGAGGCGCAGCGGCGCAGGCAAGCGGCGCATGGCCGCGGGCAGGGCCAGCAGTTTCTGAGTGGTTGCGTGCTGCAGAGCGCCAATGCGACAAGCCAGCAGAGTGCGCGCGTTGCCGGTGCGGCCGAGGCTTTCCACGCGGTCGATATTCAGAGTGGCGCTGGAGGTGATGCCCTGGTCGAGGAGGTAGTCCTCGCGGCTCCAGACGCCAGGGTCGTGATAGATTTCAGGCGGCAAGAGCCGGGCGATCGCGCGGATGCGGTCACCGCATTGGAAGGGCGCCGGCTCAGCGCCGGCAGGCCAGCGCACGGTGAGGCGAACGTGGCCTGTCACGGGGAGTTGCGCGTCTTCGGCATCTGTTGCCACTTCAAGAGTGCTGGCGTTGAGCTCAAAGGTCTGGCTGGGTCGCGACGCACTCTGGGCAGGATCGGGCGGTTGCCTGGCGGCTTCGGGCTCGGCATTGGCTGGATCCTCGTTCAGGTTCAGCTCGGCATCGTTTCGTATCGAACCGGTATCAACGATGGTTCCTTCCACGGTGCGTAGAAGACCGTCAGAGAGAGCGGCGAGCGCCGGTGCAGGAGCCGGTTGGGGCTGCATGAGAGCACACCATGTTCCCAACATGATCCAGAGAATGGCCAGCGGCGCAGAGACGATGCGCTGAGCGCGGAATGCAGCCAGGGCAGCGAGCGTGGCGACCAGCGCCAAGGCCAAAAGAACGAAGCCTGGCCGCAGGCAGAGCCAGTGGGCGATAGTGATCCCCACAGCAAACTGCCACGCGGCATGGAACAGGGGCGCGGCGCTTTGGCCGGCAGAGGGCTGTCCGGAGTTGGGGGATGCGGGTTCCATCGCGCCTTAGAACCGAATCGGAGTTGCGAGATCAGCCTATCAGGCGCGGCGGAGATGGACTACGGTCTCAAGGTGGAAGGTGTGCGGGAACAGGTCCGCGAGCGTGACGGAGTGGAGCGAGTATCCGGAGGTCAGAAGGGCGCGCAGATCGCGGGCCAGGGTGGCCGGATCGCAGGAGACGTAGACCAAGGCCGGTGCTGCGAGGGCGCCAAGCAGGGTAGTGATTTCAGGGCCGAGACCGGTGCGTGGCGGGTCAACCACAACCAGGTCGGGGATGATCAAGTCAGGGGTGATCAGGTCGGGCACAGTTGAAGCTTGGGCGGCTTTGCTGGGTAGCGTGGCGTTGCGGCGCAGGAAGTCGAGCGTAGACGAGCGCACCGCGACGCCGGTTGTGCCGCGCAGATTTTCTTCGAGGGAGGCGACGGCGGGGGGAGCGGACTCAACAACGACCACGCTTGCGAAGCGGGCCGTGAGTTGACGCGCGAAAAGGCCGACGCCTGCAAAGAGGTCCCACGCGAGTTGGCCGCGATAGCCTGCGCAGACTTGCCGGACGAGCCCATCGACGAGCCAGCGATTGATCTGGAAGAAGGCGCCGTGGTCTACGCGATAGTCGAAGGCGGCTGCGCGATAGTTGATGGACTCCTGGCCCCATCGTGCAACAGTGCGTGGCGGGCTGGATTGGTTGCGATCACCGCTACGGCCCTCACTCACGAGGTCAACTCCCTTGAGAGCGGGGATTTCTTCGGAGACCGCGCTGGCGAACTCGTCGAATTGCTTTGGGTTTGCGCTGGAGGTGAAGATGGTGGCCAGCATCGCGGATTCGTCGGCGTTGGTGAAGAGGGAGAGCTCGGTGGGGCGCAGTGAGGGCGAAAACCGGCGGGCCATGTCGGCGAAGATTGCCGCGGAAGAAACCAGCAAAGGCGCGGCGATGGGGCACTCGGCGATGGGAACGACCGCATGCGAGCGGCGGCCGCGAAAGCCGGGATTTCCGTCTGCGCTGAAGGCGAGGCGGACGCGATTGCGATAGGCCCAGGTTTGCGCTTCGGTTTCGGCGGCAAGCACTGAGATTTCTTCTGGTGGGATCACGCCTGCGCGGGTGAGCGTTTCGCGGAGGATGGCTTGCTTGAAAGCGATCTGAGCCGGATAGGTCGCGTGTTGATAGTGGCATCCGCCGCAGGCGCCGAAGTGGCGGCATGCTGGCGTGGTGCGTTGGGGCGAGGGCGTGACGATTGCATCGGCTTCCGCTGTGGCGTAGCCGCCTTTGTCGTCGGTGACGTGAATGAGCACCTGTTCGCCGGGCAGCGTGAGCGGAACGAAGACGGCCTTGCCGTCAACTCGCGCGAGAAACGCGCCGCCGTAGAT
>Ga0182014_10002690_pt1 | contig 22061 bp, 17 predicted proteins | sample 612S2DmetaG_FD_120489 | JGI IMG/M metagenome (GOLD analysis project Ga0182014, IMG submission 120489) | Permafrost microbial communities from Stordalen Mire, Sweden - 612S2D metaG | ecosystem: Environmental > Terrestrial > Soil > Wetlands > Permafrost | place: Sweden: Stordalen | collected...
ACGACGGTGCCGCTGAGCAGGGCCGCTACGACGGTCCCGCTGAGCAGGGCCGCTACGACGGTCCCGCTGAGCAGGGCCGCTACGACGGTCCCGCTGAGCAGGGCCGCTACGACGGTCCCGCTGAGCAGGGCCGCTACGACGGTGCGGACCGCTACGACAGTCCCGATGAGCAGGACCGCTACGACGACGGGGACCCCGGCTATGGCGGTCAGGAGCCGGGGCGGGCGTTCGGCTACGGCACGCCTGCCGAGCACGGCTACGGGCCGGGCGAGCCACCCGCCCACCGGGACCCGGCTGGATCAGCCGGCTATGCCAGCGCCGGCGAACCCGTGGCCTACCACGACGCGTACGCCGATCCAGGTGAGCCCGATTACGCCCGCCCGGACGAGTACGCACGCCCCGGCGAGTACCCGGGGCCAGCGGAGTACACGCGCCCGGAGGAGCCCGAGGGGAGGGCGTACGCCGAGTCCGGCGGCGCCGGGATGTACGCGGAACCGGCCGGCCCGGCCTACGTCAAGCCGAGCGACGGCGGGCCTGCGGTCTATCGCGATAGCAGCGACCCGGAGCCGTCCTACTCCTACGCCGGGCCACAGGGACCGCCGGGCTACGGCGCGCCCGGGGAGTCATCTTCGGATGCCGCCGGCGCCGAACCAGCGGCCTCCAGCGATGAGCCGGCGGCCTACGGTGACGCGCCCAGCGCCTACGAGGAGGCCGCCGTATATGACGAGGCCGCCTCGTACGACGAACCGGCCGCGTACGGCCGCGAGCCCGCCGGGTATGCGGAAGAGCCCGTCACGGTGCCGGGCGAGGCGGCCGGCTACGACGACGGCTCGGCCGGCACCGGGGAAGCTGCCGATCCCGAGACGTCACCGGCATACGGCGGCGCGCCGGACCCGGAGCCGTACGTAGCCCCCGACGATCCGAACACCGGCGCCGAAACCGAGCCGTTCCGCGGGCCGTTCGAGCCCCATCCTGCTCAGCCCAAGCTCAGTGACCTGATGAGTGCGGTCCCGCTTCCGGCCGCGATGGCGCCCGGTGCCGCAAACCCGGGTGGTGCGGATCTGATCGGTTCAGGCCCCGCCAGTGCCGGCCCGGCCGGCTCAGATCGAGCCAGTGCAGGCCCCGCCAGTGTCGGCCTGGCCGGACCGGATCTGGTCGCGGGGGCCCCGGACGGGGAGCCGGCGCGCGACGGCTCCCAGGAGAAGCTCGAGAAGATCAAGGACCTCTACCTCACCGTCGAGGCCATCGGGGACGACAACGTCGGCAAGCATTTCGACGAGCTCATGCAGCGCCAGCGCAAGCTGATCAGCGAGTACTTCAAGGAGACGGGGATCGGCGGCAAGGGCCGGGAGGCTCAGCCAGACCCGCCCCGGCAGAACTGACGCCCCGATCCCCGCCCGTCAACAAGGTCGGCGGCTCAGGCCAGCGGCGCCAGCGCGTCCGCGAGCGGCGCGAGGAAGTCCGGCTTTACCCCGTGCGGCAGGTTCATGATGGCCAGGTCGACGCCCGCGTCGCGGTAGGCGGTGGCGAGCGATACGGCGGGCTCGATGCCGTTCTCCGGGTCGATCCGGACGTTCACCGAGCAGGTGATCTCGCTCGGATCGCGCCCGATGCGGTCACAGTGGCCGATCAGCGTCTGCTTCAGGTCGAGCCACTCTGTCACGCTGTCGGGGATGACGTTCCACTGCTGTGCCCAGCGCGCCGCGGTGCGCAGCGTGCGGGTCCGGCCGCCTCCCCCGATCGTGATCGGGGGATAGGGCCGCTGGACCGGCTTCGGGTTGCACCGGGCGTCCGTGAGGTGGACGTACCGCCCGGCCAGCGTGGTCGTCTCCAGTTCGAGCAGGCAGGCGATCGCCTCCACGCCCTCGTCGAACCGGTCGAAACGTTCCCGCAGCGGGGGCAGGTCGATGCCGTAGGCGTCGCATTCCATCTGGTTCCATCCCGCGCCGAGCCCCAGCTCGAGACGGCCGTCGGAGATGATGTCCACGGTCGCCGCCATGTTCGCCAGTACCGCCGGGTGACGGTAGATCATGCCCGTCACCTGGCAGCCGAGCCGGATCCGCTTCGTGGCCTGGGCCAGCCCGGCGAGCATCGTCCAGCCCTCGAGGTTCGGGCCGGTGAGATCACCGGACAGCGGATAGAAATGGTCCCAGTTCCACGCCGATTCGAACAGGGGAATCGTGTCGGCCGCCACCCAGACGTCACGAATCTGCGCCCAGGTGGTGTGCTCAGGTCGTGTCTTGATCGCGAAACGCATGCGCTCGGCGCCTCCTCGGCCGCGTAGGCCCGCGGGCCCCGAACCGGCCGCGAGCGTCGCGACTCGACCTTAGTGGGCGGCACCGTCCCGGCGCATGATGGGGGAATGGAAGAGGCCCCGCGCCCCGGGTGGCAGAACCGCCTAATCTGTCTCCTCCGCGTGATGCTTACTCATCAGTAACATGGAGCCTTGCTGGGTAGCTTGATATCGAGATACTGTAGGTTGAGACGCAGCGGGATCAGGTGGAGACGCGGCTGGGGCAGGCGCCGTACGTTGCGCGGCGGCCCTCCGGCCAGGGGCAAGGAGGCTCACACGATGACCGGGAACAGTTTTGACAGCCGCGCGACGCTGAAGGCCGCGGGTACGTCGTATGAGATCTACCGGCTGGATGCCGTGCCGGGCTCCGAGCGCCTCCCGTTCAGCCTGAAGATCCTGCTCGAGAACCTGCTGCGCACCGAGGACGGCCTGAACGTGACCGCCGACCACGTGCGCGCGCTGGCCGGCTGGGACCCCAAGGCGGAGCCGGACACCGAGATCCAGTTCTCCCCGGCGCGGGTCATCATGCAGGACCTGACCGGGGTACCGGCCGTGGTGGACCTGGCCGCCATGCGCGAGGCGATGGAGGCCCTGGGCGGAGACGCGTCGAAGATCAACCCGCTCGTCCCGGCCGAGCTTGTGATCGACCACTCGGTCATCGCCGACGTGTTCGGGCGGCCGGACGCCTTCGAGCGCAACGTGGAGTTCGAATACGGGCGGAACAAGGAGCGCTTCCAGTTCCTGCGCTGGGGCCAGTCCGCGTTTGACCAGTTCAAGGTGGTGCCGCCGGGGACCGGGATCGTGCACCAGGTCAACATCGAGCACCTGGCCCGCGTGGTCATGACTCGCGACACCGATGGCAGGGTGAGCGCCTACCCGGACACCTGCGTCGGCACCGACTCGCACACCACGATGCAGAACGGCCTCGGCGTCCTCGGCTGGGGCGTCGGCGGCATCGAGGCCGAGGCGGCCATGCTCGGCCAGCCCATCAGCATGCTGATCCCCAAGGTGGTCGGGTTCCGGCTGTCCGGTGAGCTGCCCGCCGGGACGACCGCCACCGATCTGGTGCTCACCATCACCGAACTGCTGCGCAAGCACGGAGTGGTCGGCAAGTTCGTCGAGTTCCACGGCGACGGCGTGGCCGCCGTCCCCGTCGCCAACCGGGCCACGATCGGGAACATGAGCCCGGAGTTCGGCTCAACCTGCGCCATCTTCCCGATCGACGACGAGACCCTGGCCTACCTGCGGCTGACCGGCCGGCCCGAAGAGCACATCGCGCTGGTCGAGGCGTACGCCAAGGAACAGGGCCTGTGGCACGACCCGGCCCGGGACATCCAGTTCTCCGAGGATCTCAAGCTCGACCTGGGCACGATCGTGCCGTCGATCGCCGGGCCGAAGCGCCCGCAGGACCGGGTGGCCCTCTCCGACGCCAAGAACGCCTTCCGCGAGGCGGTGACCGCGTACGTGCCGGGGTTCGAGCAGGACGACGGCGTGGCCGACACCTTCCCGGCCTCGGACCCGATCGCCGCCGAGCCGGCCGGCAAGCCGTCCAAGCCGACGCAGGCCACGCTGGAGGACGGCACCAAGGTCACCATCGACCACGGATCGGTCGTGATCGCGGCCATCACCTCGTGCACTAACACCTCCAACCCATCGGTCATGGTCGGCGCGGCGCTGCTGGCCAAGAAGGCCGTGGAGGCCGGGCTGAGCCGCAAGCCCTGGGTGAAGACCACGCTGGCGCCCGGTTCCAAGGTGGTCATGGACTACTACGAGCGGGCCGGCCTGCTGCCCTACCTGGACAAGCTCGGCTTCAACCTGGTCGGGTTCGGCTGCACAACCTGCATCGGCAACTCCGGCCCGCTGCCCGAGGAGATCAGTGCCGCGGTCAGCGACAGCGACCTGGCCGTCGTCGCGGTGCTGTCCGGCAACCGGAACTTCGAGGGCCGGATCAACCCCGACGTCAAGATGAACTACCTGGCGTCGCCGCCGCTGGTGGTGGCGTACGCGCTGACCGGGTCGATGGACGTCGATATGGCCAGCGAACCGATCGGGACCGGAACCGACGGGCAGCCGGTCTACCTGCGCGACATCTGGCCGTCGCCCACGGAGATCGCCGAGGTTGTGCGGGAGGCGGTCGCCGCCGAGATGTTCACGCGCGACTACGCGGACGTGTTCGAGGGCGACGACCGGTGGCGTGCGCTCGAGATTCCGTCCGGTGACACGTTCGCCTGGGACGATTACTCGACCTACGTGCGGCGGCCGCCGTACTTCGACGAGATGCCGGACGAGCCGCAGCCGGTCACCGACATCCACGGGGCCCGGGTGCTCGCCCTGCTCGGCGACTCGGTGACCACCGACCACATCTCACCGGCCGGCGCGATCAAGACCGACAGCCCGGCCGGGCAGTACCTCACCGATCACGACATCCCGCGCCGCGACTTCAACTCCTACGGCTCGCGCCGCGGTAACCACGAGGTGATGATCCGCGGCACGTTCGCCAACATCCGGCTGCGGAACCTGCTCGCGCCGGGCACCGAGGGCGGTGTCACGACCAAGCTGCCCGAGGGCGGGCAGATGAGCATCTACGACGCCTCACGGCAGTACATCGCCGACGGCACGCCGCTGATCGTGCTCGGCGGGAAGGAGTACGGCTCCGGGTCGTCCCGCGACTGGGCGGCCAAGGGCACGGCACTGCTCGGTGTCCGCGCGGTACTGGTGGAGTCGTTCGAGCGGATCCACCGGTCCAACCTGATCGGCATGGGCGTGCTCCCGCTCCAGTTCAAGCCCGGCGAGTCGATCGCGTCGCTCGGGCTGACCGGGCGCGAGACGTTCGAGATCACCGGCATCGAGGACATGAACTCCGGCCGGGTGCCGAAGGAGGTCGTAGTGACCGCGGACGGCCGCGAATTCCGGGCCACGGTGCGGATCGACACCCCCGGCGAGGCCCAGTACTACCGGCACGGCGGCATCATGCAGTACGTGCTGCGCATGCTGCGCGACCAGGGCAAGAAGTAGGCCGGTCCGCGGGGCCGCGCCAGGGGGACCCGGCGCGGCCCCGCGTGGGCCCGGCTCTTTCACGGGCAAACTCCCCTCTTTCACGGCAAACTCCCGTTGCAGACAACCGGAACCGGGGGCAAACACTCGGTGATAGCCCGCACGGCGCTTACTAAGAGGTACAAGATGTATGCGCTGGCCGACTATCTGTGGAGGGTTTGATGGCGAACGGGAACGGGCTGGCGTCAGTCGAGCACGTGGTGGTCCTCATGCTGGAGAACCGCTCCTTCGACCACATGCTCGGCTTCTTGTACACCGACGCCGGGAACGTGTCCCCGTCCGGGCAGACCTTCGAGGGCCTGACGGGGACGGAATCGAACCCTGACTCCACCGGCCAGCCCGTCACCGTCTTCAAGATCGAGCCCAGTACGCCGAACGCCTACCTCATGCCCGGCGCCGACCCCGGCGAGGGGTACATGGCCACCAACGACCAGCTCTACGGCAGTGACAGCGGCCCCGCGTCGGCGTCGGAGACCGCGCCCGGCACGGGGTACGTCACGGACTACGCCTATACCCTCGGCTGGGAAACGAAGGAGAAATGGTCGATCGTCGCGGGCACGACGGCGAACGACATCATGGGCTGCTTCACGCCCGAGGCGCTGCCCGTCCTGTCCGCGCTGGCCAAGGGCTACGCGGTCTGTGACCAGTGGTTCTCCTCGGTGCCGACGGAGACGATGCCGAACCGCGCCTTCACCTGCTCCGGCACCAGCCAGGGGCATATGGACGACAAGACGCACACGTTCACGTCGCCCAGCATCTTCGGGCTGCTGGACTCCCACAGCCTCGGCTGGGCCATCTACGGCTACGACGCCGAACCGCTCACCAAGGACACGTTCACCGACATCAGCGGGGCGGCCGCGACGCACTTCGGCCGGTTCAACGGCTTCCAGTCCGCGGCGGCCGCCGGGACGCTGCCCCCGTTCACCTTCCTCGAGCCGAGCTGGAGCTCCACCGGGAACAGCCAGCACCCCAACTACGACGTCGCGCTCGGCGAGCAGTTCATCCACGACGTGTACGAGGCGCTCCGGGCCGGTCCCGGGTGGCCGCAGACCCTGCTGGTGATCACCTACGACGAGCACGGCGGCTGCTACGACCACGTGCCCCCGCCGTGGGGCGCGACGCCGCCCGACAATACCGCGGGGGAGTTCGGCTTCGACTTCACGCGCTTCGGCGTGCGGGTGCCTACCGTCCTCGTCTCACCGCTGATCGCGCCGGGCACGGTGTACCGGGTCCCGTCCGGGAGTGTTCCGCTCGACCACACCTCAATCCTCAAGACCGTGGAACAGCGGTGGAGCCTGCCCGCGCTGACCGCGCGGGACGGGGCCGCGCCCGGCTTCGGTGACGTGCTGACGCTCACGGCCGCCCGCACCGACGACGTCCTGTCCGGCGTGACCGTGCCGGTGTCCGGCGCGGTCAGCCCGGCGGCGGGCCAGCTTTCGCACCTGGAGGCGATCCGCGAGGAACTCGTCTCCCGCCGCCTGCCGGCCGGCGCCCACGACATTCCGCCCGCAGGAGCTGTCATCGAGTAGCGGAGCCGTCCCGTGGCCGGAAAGGGACCTCACACCGCGTAGAGAGGCGGAACGGCCGGCCGGCAGGGGGCTATGGCGGTCGCGTGGCGAGGTTCGCGATCCGCCCAAAGGGCGCCGCCGCGCACATTGACCGGGCGGGGCTTTGTACGCGTTGGCGCCTTTACGTGTACTGGGGTGTTCGACGACAAATGGCAAAACCTCAACCCGCGCCGACGCCTGGTGATCGAGCGGACGACTCAGCTTTGATAGGACACGAGCCGGACGCCTACGCGGGACCAGCCCCCCTGACCAGGGACGATAGGCGCCGAAGAAGGAACACTCCCGCAGGCCGGAGCCGAGTACCAGTCCACTCGTCCCAGCCGTGCGAACGACCAAGGAAGCAGCAGCGCCAGGGAGGCGGCCCACCCCCCTGGCGCCGGTCCCGCCACACGGATCACCCGCCAGTGCGTGAGGCCCGGCGCCAGGGCAACCCGGAACGGCGCCCTCCGGGCACTGTTTCCTAACGGCGCCTACCGGCACCGGCCAGGCCACGGCCGCCTGTCAAAACCCGGCTACCCATCACCTCCCAGCTACTCTCCCGGGGACGCTGGGCTGTACGTCACCTTTGGGGAGCCGGGGCGGTTCGTCTTCCGGAGCCGGTCGGCTCAAGCGGCTACCCGCCGTGCTGGGCCGGTTCGGGGTGCTGGGCCTGTTCTGTGGGGGCAGTGGGCTGCCGCTTGAGGTAGCGGTAGGTGAAGGCGCTGCCTGCGGCCAGGGCGATGGCGGTGATGGCCAGGGCGAGGGTGTAGCCGTTGTCGAAGGCGCTGGCGGCGGCGTCCAGCAGGGTGTGGGCTTGGCCGGCGGGGAGGTGGCCTGCGGCGGCGCGGGCTTCGTCGATGCCGCCGGCGGCTTGGGCGGGGGCGGTTGCGGGGAGGTGGATCGTGTTGGTGTAGACGGCGGTGAGGATGGTTCCCAGGACGGTGACGCCGGCGAGGCTGCCTAGTTCGTAGGAGACCGACTCGATGGAGGAGGCCATGCCGGCGCGCTGCGGCGGGGCGCCGCTGATGATCGCGGCCGAGGCTGTGACCATGACGATGCCCAGGCCCACGCCGGTCAGGACCAGGCCCGGCACGACCCATGCCGGGCTCCGGCCGCCGCCCAGCAGGGGGACCGCACCCGGGGTCAGCAGCAGGGTGACCAGGACGCCGAGGGCGCCCAGGAGCAGGCCGCCGCCGATCAGCGGGCGCGGCCCGGTGCGGTGGAGCAGGCCGCCGGCCAGCACGCTGACGGGCAGGGAGCCGGCCGCGAACGCTGTCACGATCAGGCCCGCGTGCAGGGGGGTCAGGCCCAGGACGAGCTGCAGGCGCTGGGTGAGGAGCAGTTCGATGCCGGCGGTGGCGGCCATCGCCAGTGCGGCCGCGATCACCCCGGTGAGCAGGCTCCGGTTGCGGAACAGGGAGAAGTCGATCAGCGGGTAGGTCTGGCGGTGCTGGCGGCGTACGAACATCCAGCACCCTGCGGCTGCGGCCAGCAGGGCGAGCACGATCGCCAGCGGCATCGGGTCGGGCTTGGTGGCTTCCTGGATGGCGTAGACGAGGCCGACCAGGGCGAGCATGGCCTGCAGGGAGGCGATCAGGTCCCAGGGGCGGTCGCGGTGGCCCGAGCCGCCCGGCACGAGAGCGACCGTCGCGGCCAGGGCGAGCAGCACGACGGGGATGTTGAGGAGGAAGACCGAGCCCCACCAGAAGTGCTGAAGCAGCAGGCCGCCGACGATCGGGCCCAGTGCGGCGCCGAGTACCGCCATGGTGCCCCAGACGCCAATGGCGATGCCGCGCTCGTGTTCGTCGTCGAAGGTGATGCGGATCAGTGCCGCGGTGGCGGGCAGCATCGCCGCCGCCCCGACCGCCAGGAAGGCCCGGGCGGCGATCAGCACCGGCGGGGAGGGGGCGAACGCGGCCAGGAGGGAGGCGGCTGCGAACAGGGCCAGGCCGGCCAGGTACATCCGCTTGTGGCCGATGCGGTCTCCAAGCGTGCCCGCGCCGAGCAGCAGCCCGGCCATCACCAGCGGGTACGCGTTGATGATCCACAGTTTCTGCGAGGCGTCGGCCTGCAGGTCACTGGTCAGGGTGGGCAGGGCGGTGTAGAGCACCGTCGTATCCACCGAGACCATCAGCAGTCCCGCCGAGACGGTGGCCAGGACCAGCCAGCGTTGTGTCTTGCTCATGGTGCACCTATGGCTTCCGGGTGGAGATGGGCTGTGCGGGGGCCGGGCAGGGGTGCGTCAGGCCGGTGATTCGGTGAGCGCGGCGATCCTGCGGATCAGGGCTTCCTTGACCTCGGGGGCGAGCGGGGCCGGCCTGGTCGCCTCGAACAGCCACAGGCCGTCGGCGGCCAGCCGCGCGAGGAACAGGTCCAGCTGCGCCGGATCGGGCACCGGCGGCTGGGGCACCCAGCGCGCCATCAGGTCGTTCCACACCTGCGCCAGCTCGGAGCTGGTCGCCGACTCCACCATGAACGCCAGGTCCGCCTTGCTGGCCGAGCCGTGCGCATTGACCCGCACATAGGCCGCCGCGCGCTCCTGCGCCGTCGACTGCTCCAGCGGCTTGCCCAGTTCTGTGAGCAGTTGCCCCTCCCACGTTCCGGTCAGGTGCCGCTGGATCGCTATCAGCAGGTCGTCGCGGGTGCGGAAGTGGTACATGAGCCCGGGCTTGGTCAGGCCGGCCTCCTCGGCCGCCGCCTCCAGGGTCAGGGCGGTGATGCCGTGCCGCTCGGTCACCCGCACCGCGGCCTGCAGAATCTGGATCCTCGAACTTGGTCGCATCTCATAACTTTACCATCCGGAAGGTAAAGTTACTCGCCTCGGGAACGCGGCCCCGCCCGGCTACCGAAGCTCGTCCGCCCCAGGCTCGCGCAGCGGGCGCAGACCCCCGGGCAGGTCGGGGAGCTGGAAGGAGTACCGGCCGAGCATGTTCACGTGAGTGCTCCGCACACGAATTCCAGACACAAGAACACCGCGCAGCGGCCGCACATCCACCGCCCGGCAGGCGGCCCGCGCATGCGGGCACTGTGCGGGGCAGAGATACAGCGGCTACCGCCGCTGGCCTGGCTGGGTGCCGTTCTAACCGTTCCGCTAACCACTTCCTGACCTCCACAACCAGGGGGCGAGGTCAGGGAGCAGCTCCACAGGACGACCCCCACCCAGGCAAGGTCAAAAACAAAGAAACAAGATCAAGGGAAAGGTCAAGAGACAAAAGCATCGGGGTATTCACGGTGCAGATGACCGGGGAAGTGCAAGCACACCAGGTACCCGCCGTAACCGGTAGGGGTGGAAACAGGCTGGCTCCCCGGTACCGGTTAAACCGGGCGGTGGTGACCGTATCTGTCTCACCCGCTGCGGAATCGCGCCCGCTGTCCGGACCGGTCAAGGGCCGCGTCTATTTCCTGGGGCTGACGTAGGTGCCCCGGCGCGGAACGGTGAAGACGAGGCCCTCGGCGCGGAGAATCTCGATGGCGCGCAGGACGGTGTCGCGGCCGACGTCGTGTTCCTGCTGGAGCTGCTTGACCGAGGGCAGTGGACCGGTGCGCCATTCACCCGCCGCGATCTGGTCGCGGAGGATGGCCGCAAGCTGCCGGTAGGCAGGCTCGGGCAGGTCATGATCCACTTTCACAAGATCAAAGTAGGCCAGTACAGAGCTGGACTGATCAGCAGGTATATCTGCTCTGCTCTGATCTGTGTTAGTCTGCTTTAGGCCGTGCCCGGCTGGCTGACCCGTGAGCCGGGCACGGTCCCTCACGGGTCCACGGGTCAGGCGAGGAAAAGCGGTCATGGGTCTGCCGTTTGATCAGGTCGTCCGGCAACAGCGCTTCATCCGGGACCACCCCGAGTGGTCCATCCACCCGCAAGACGGGCCAAGCTTCACCGCCGAGAAAGGCGACGGCAACTGGCGTCACATCGTCGCCCATCCCTCCCTCAAGGGCCTGCTGGACCGCCTTGACGAGATCGTGGCCGGCCGATGACGCAGGCGCCGCTTCCGTACCGTCCCTCCGTACGGCGTCCGGTCCCGGGACGGAACCGGCGCAGATCCTCACCCGGCGGCTGGCCGCCACCGGGTTCGGCGTCCACGGCACCCGCTGGCGCGACCGCTACGAACTGACCGTCCTGAACGCCACCGCCGCCCGCTCCTGTTTAATCCTCACCGGCAACGGCCGGGCCCGGTGGCACTACGAACCCGCCACCGGCCCCGGTACCGATGCGGCCATGCTGGCCGCGATCATGGTCCACATCCTCGGTGCACCCCATACCGCCGACGCCACCCCCGGGGTGGCCGCCTACCGGGCGTTCCCGCTCAAAGGGGCGGTCGGGCGGTGCCTGCAAGACCGGGGCCTGACCGTCACCCTGCGCGTGTGCGAAGACTGGGAATCGTTCGAGGCCACCACCGACATCGAGGTCACCAGCCCCGCCCGGCCCTGGCTCGGTGCGGTCCGGCTCGCCGACGATGGCCACCTGGACTGGGAATGTGATTACCGCGCCGCGTTCCACGGCGACCCCGGCCCATCTGGCCGACGTGATCGTCCCCATCCTCCGCACTGACCCCGGCACCCGCCCGCTCAGCATCCCTCGCACGGCAGGCTGACCGGCTGCCGGTCACGGTGGCCAGGAAGACGCAGGCCAGCGGGCTGCCGAAATTGCCGGCGTTGCCGAAGAATGTCCTTTTCGTCCCGGGCTCCCAGACGTGGCGGGGTAAACGTGATGCCATGCAGTCGCAGCAGACAGGGGCCCGCTGTCGCGACTGGCCGGGTCACGTGGTTTGCACTGACCGCGCGGGGGGATCTGGCCCCGTCACCAGGCAGGTGAAAGATGCTGCCTCCGGCGGGGGCCTCCGGCTCGGTGACGGGGGCCGCCAGGCCAGGCCACCATAGCGGGCCGGGGTGGAAGCCCTGCCGGTCACCCCAGCCAGGCCAGGGAAATGCGCGCGCGCATTAAAAGGCCCGCAGGCACCGGAAAGGAGCAGGCAGTAAATGGACAGCAGACAGGGCTCGCCGTCACCCTCCCGGCCAGTGCCGCCGATCAGGCCAGCCAGCGCCAGGCCAAGGCCGCCGCCCTCCGCAAGCAGCGCGCCAGGATTGACACCGCCGAAGGTGCCCTCATCACCGAACTGGAGGCACCGGCCGCGCCGGGCGACCCCGCCGCCCAGGCCCTGCGTCAGCGGATCCGCGCCCGGTTCACCGACCTGTTCACCGAACGGACCCGGATCGAAGCCGAGCTAGCCGCCCTGGCGGCCGCCACCACCCAGGACAACGACCCGGCCCTCCTGAACGCCCTGCCCATCCTCGGCGAAGCCCCGGCCCGCCTCATCGAAGGCCTCCTGGACGCCTTCGCCGTCACCGCCGTTTACAACAACGACCTCCACCAGGTCACCATCAACGCCACCCTCACCGACGCCACCCCCCAGGCCATCACCGGCCTGCTGAACGACCCCCGCACCGACCAGGCCACACCAGCACGAACCCCCGCGCCCGCCACCAAAGATCACTTTTCCCATTTGGCGGCGGACACGGGGGTACACGTGATGGCGCCTTTACGTGTACTGGGATTAGGCAATGGCACCAACACGTACAAGGGGTGCCACCGCGCCGGCGCCCCGTACGTCACAACGTTCCCAGGAGCCCGTCGCCTGCCTTCGCCGGCACCGTCGGCGACCGGGTTCCCGGCCGCCGACGCCTACGAGCCGAGACAACCGGCGGCGCGGCCGTGGCCGGGGCCGCGCCGGCGTTCTATCGTGGGCCGGGCAGATCAGCGAATGAGCCTCCGGGCAGGGACAGGCAGGGAGTGGTACGCATGCGCGCGGTGGTCATCGAGAAGCTGGGCGGACCAGAGGTCCTGAACGTCATCGAGCATCCCGACCCCGAACCGCAGGCGGACCAGGTTGTCGTCCAGGTCGCCGCGGCGGGCGTGAACTTCATGGATATCTACCAGCGGCAGGGCGTCGGCGGGTACAAGCCGGGCGACTTTCCCGTGGTCCCGGGGGCCGAGGGCGCGGGTACGGTCACCGCGATCGGCGCCGGCGTCACCGGGTTGTCGGTGGGCGACCGGGTGGCCTGGGCGGGCGTGCCGGGGTGCTACGCCGAGCAGGCGGTCATCCCGGCCAGCCGCACGGTGCCGGTCCCGCCCGAGGTTGACCTGCAGGTCGCGGCGGCCGTGATGCTCCAGGGGCTGACCGCGCACTACCTGTGCTTCAGTACCTACCCGGTGAGCGAGGGGGACGTCGCGGTCGTGCACGCCGCGGCCGGCGGCGTCGGGCTGCTGCTGACGCAGATGGTCAAGCAGCGGGGCGGCATAGTGGTCGCCACGACGTCGGGCGGGGAAGGCGGGGAAAAGGCCGCGCTGGCCAAGCAGGCGGGCGCCGACCATGTGGTCGGGTACGACGGGTTCCGCGCGGCCGTCGCCGACGCCACCGGTGGCCGGGGCTGCGACGTCGTCTACGACGGCGTGGGCCAGGCGACGTTCGACGACAGCCTGGCGGCCCTGCACCCGCGCGGCATAATGGTGCTGTACGGTGCGGCGAGCGGCCAGGTACCGCCGCTGGACCCGCAGCGCCTGAACTACGGCGGCTCGCTGTTCCTGACCCGGCCCACCCTGGTGCACTACATCGCGGACCGGCACGAACTGCTGTGGCGGGCGGGTGACCTCTTCGGATGGCTGGCCGAGGGTATGCTCAACGTCCGGATCGGGGGCACGTACCCGCTGGCCGACGCGGGCCGGGCGCAGGAAGACCTGGCCGCCCGGCGCACGACCGGCAAGCTTCTCCTGCTGCCATAGTTTTAGCTGCTGATGGCAGAAATTCCGGCGGCGCGCGAGCCTGGCCGGCGGTCGCTGGAAGCGGCTCTGCTCGTCGTTTCGATCGCCGCGCTCGCGTTCAACCTCCGCGCTGCCATCACCAGCCTTCCCCCGGTCTTCCCCGAGCTCGAGGCGCGGCTGCGGCTGTCCCCGGCGACGGTGACCGTCCTCGCCGCGACCCCGGTGCTGTGCTTCGGTGCGGTCTCCGGCCTGGCCGCCTGGCTGAACCGGCGGCTGGGGGAGGAGCGTGTGCTGTTCGGCGCGCTCATCCTGCTATCCGCCGGCCTGCTCCTGCGCGGAGCGCTGCCCCGCTCGATGCTGTTCCCGGGCACCATCGTGGCCTGCGGTGCGATCGCCGTGATGAACGTCCTGCTCTCCAGCACGATCAAACGGCGCGCGCCCGCCCGGGCGGGGCTGTACATCGGCATCTACCTCACCAGCCTCTCGGCCGGCGCGGTGATCGCCTCCCTGGTCAGTGTCCCGCTCTACGACGCGACCGGCAGATCGGTGCAGGTGACCCTCGGGCTGTGGGGGCTGCCCGCGATCGCCGCGACCCTCATCTGGATCACCCAGCTCCGCTACCGCCGGTCCAGCCGTCCCGACCGCGATGCGCCGCCCCCCGCCAGGCACCGGGCCAGTGTGTACCGGCACGCGCTGGCGTGGCAGGTCACCGCGTTCATGGGCCTGCAGAGCCTGCTGTACTACGCGGGCGTGTCCTGGCTGCCGGAACTGTTCCGTGACCGGGGCGAGAGCGCGGCCGCGGCTGGGACCCTGCTGGCCGTGCTCGGCCTGGGCAACCTCCTCACCTCGCTGAGCACCCCGGTGCTGGCCCAGCGCATGACCGACCAGCGCGTCCTGGTCGTTCCCGTCGTGCTGGTCACCGCGGGCGGCCTCGCCGGCTCGCTGTGGGCCCCGCTGGGGTCGGCGGCCCTCTGGATGCTGGTGCTGGGCGCGGCTCAGGGCGCGGCGCTTGGCCTGGCCATCTACTTCACGATGGCGCGGGCGCCCGATCCGGCCACCGCGGCGTCGCTGTCCTCGCTGGCGCAGTCCGTCGGCTACCTGGTCTCGGCGGCCGGCCCGCTGGCCGTGGGCTTCCTGCGCGCGGCCACCGGCGGCTGGACGGTCCCGGTCACGGGCCTGCTGCTGATCTGCGGGGCCGAACTGGCCGTCGGCCTGTTCGTCGGCCGTCCTAAGATGCTGCCCGACGGAGGCCTGGCCGTCGGCTCCTCTGGGCGCCCGGAAGCCGACAGCGCGCCCGCCGACAACTACTCAAAGTTATAAAATCGCGACCCGCTGTGCAGCGCGTCACGTTGGGTGACATAGGCCGAGTGACATGGATGGAATTTATGGGTTGTTTCTGTGCGGACTCCCGATCCATTTCCGCCTCAGCAGAGTACAAATATTCACAAGCCAAACACTGAGCCGGTAAATGGGCGACGAGGCTCACCGGTACAGGCTGTTGGAGGAAACGTGCAGTTGCTCAGCGTGCGCCAGCCTTGGGCGTGGGCCATCGCGCGCGGGCGCAAGCCGGTGGAGAACCGGGGCTGGGCACCGTCCTACCGTGGGCGACTGGCGATCTACGCCTCGATGCGCGTCGACCTCCTCGCCGCCGAGGAGCCGTTGCTGTGGTTCACCGGGTGGGACCCCGACGACCCGGTCGCGGCTATCGGCGGCATCGTCGCCGTGGTCACGCTGGCCGATGTGTGTTCCGCGGCCATGTCCGGCGAGACCTGCGACTGCGGCGAGTGGGCCCGGCCGGACGCCTACCACTGGCGCCTCACCGACGCGCGGCCCCTGGCCCGCCCGGTGGTCAGCGTCGGGCATGACGGTCACATGGCCGACGTCATCCCGGTCCGCACCATCGGCCAGCCCGCCGGCCATGCCGACCAGGCCGCCCTCTGGGACCCAGGCCCCGCCGTGGTCGCCGAAGTCACCGCCGCCGCCCACCTGGCGTGACCGTCACCGGGCCTGACCGGCTCGCCTGGCCCGTCACCTGACATGTCCCGCCGTCCCGCCTGACCGTCCACCTGGCGGGCTCCACATCCTCCGCACGCGCGAGCGCTCTCCCCGCCTGACTTGCCTTATAACCCCATACGGGTTATAAACGGGGTATCAGCTCGCGGCCCGCGGGAAGCGGCGGAGGAGTCATGATGCCGAAGATCAACGTCTACCTGCCCGATGACCTGGCCGAGGCGGTCAGGGACATGGGGGTTCCTGTCTCAGCCATCTGCCAGCGCGCGCTGGAAGGGTCGGTGCGCCGGATCACCGCGATCCGGCAGGCGGCCCTCAGCGATGTGAACCTCGACGACCCGGCCGGCCGGATGTCGCACTTCACGACGCGGGCGCGCGGCGCGGTGGCGCTCGGGCTGCAGGCGGCACGCGCCGGCGGGGCGCCTTACGTCGGCACCGAGCATCTGCTGGCCGGCGTGCTCGCCGAGGGCGGCAACCTCGCCCTTGAGGTCCTGCGCGCCATGGAGATCGAGCCGGACGCGGTGCGCCGCGACCTGGCCCGCGCCGCGGCGAGCAGGCGCGCGGTGGACGGGGCCGTCGACGCCATCGCGCAGGCCCGGAGAGAGGCGCAGCAGTCAGCGCAGGAGCCGGGGGAGGCGCCGGAGCCGGGGGAGGCGCAGGAACCGGGACTGCGGTTCAGCGGTCCGGTGGCGAACGCGCTGGAGCTGGCCGTTACCGAAGCGATCGGCCTGGGGCACAACTACGTCGGATGCGAGCATCTGCTGCTCGGCCTGGTCAGCGAGCCCGAGGGCACGGCGGGGGAGGTCCTGCGCGGCCTGGGCGCCGAGTACCGGCCCACCCGCCGCGCTATTTCGGCGGCGCTGCTCGGCTACACCTATATACAGGCGCAAAAGGGGACCCAAGCGCAGCCCGCGCAGCCCGGCATGGCCCAGATGCTGGCCGAGGCCATCCGGCGCGAGATCCAGCCGTTCGCCGAACGCCTGGAGCGGCTGGAACAGCGTCTCGGCCCCACCACTGACTGAACCTCCGCGCCGCCGGCGGCCGACACCCGTTCCGCCGGCGGCTGACCTCCGCGCACCCGGGGCGGCTGAGCCCCGTGGACCCGGGGCGGCTGACCCCGTGGACCCGGGGCGGGTGAGCCCCGCGCACCCGGGGCGTGTGAGTTCCGCGCGCCCCACCGGCTAGGCTGCATGCGCGCTCCCCGCCTAACCGCGACTTGCCTGCACCCACGGGGTGCCAGTACGCGTTAGGCGACACCCGTGTCAGTCTTTGCCCGGGTGTCGCGTGTGTCCCGGAGAGTGCCGCAAATAGACTCTGGGAATTGCCGTCCCATCCGGCCACCCGGAAGGTCCGTCCCCGGCCGGCCCCCGGAACACGAGGAGTGCACCAACGTGACGCTGTTGGAGTCCATCGGAGGCCCGGAAGACCTGAAGAGCCTCAGCCAGGAGCAACTGGCCGTCCTGGCAGGTGAGATTCGTGACACCCTCATCGAGACCGTCATCCGCACCAGCGGCCACCTGGGCCCGAACCTCGGCGTCGTCGAGCTGACGATCGCGCTGCACCGGGTCTTCAGCTCACCGAAGGACCGCATCGTCTTCGACACCGGTCACCAGTCCTACGTGCACAAGCTCCTGACCGGGCGCCAGGCGGAGTTCCAGACCCTGCGGCAGCGGGGCGGCATGTCCGGCTACCCGAGCCAGGCCGAATCCGATCATGACGTGGTGGAGAACTCACACGCGTCCACGAGCCTGTCCTACGCCGACGGGCTGGCCAAGGCGTACAAACTGCGCGGCGAGACGGACCGGGTGGTCGTCGCGGTCATCGGGGATGGCGCGCTGACCGGCGGAATGGCCTGGGAGGCGCTGAACAACATCGCCGTGGCCGAGAATTCGCGACTGGTCATCGTGGTCAACGACAACGGCCGGTCCTACCAGGCGACCATCGGCGGGCTGGCCAACAACCTGGCGTCGGTCCGGATCAGCCAGCGGTATGAGAACGTGCTCGACTACATCAAGACCACGCTGTCCCGCACGCCGGTGGTCGGGCCGCCGGTGTACGGGACGCTGCACGGCATCAAGAAGGGCCTCAAGGACGTCCTGCAGCCCCAGATCCTGTTCGAGGACCTCGGCCTGAAGTACCTCGGCCCGATCGACGGCCACGACGAGGCGATGGTCGAGCAGGCCCTGCGGCGCGCCAAGGAGTACGGCAGCCCCGTCCTGGTGCACCTGATCACGCAGAAGGGCTTCGGGTACGGCCCGGCCGTGGAGAACGAGGACGACTGCCTGCACCAGGTGCCCGGTGCGCCCCGTCCCGGCACCGTGCCCGGCGTGGCCAAGCAGACCTGGTCCCAGGTCTTCGGCGAGGAACTGGTGGCCATCGGCCGGCGGCGGCCGGACGTGGTGGCGATCACGGCGGCGATGCTGCACCCGACCGGCCTCGCGGCGTTCGCGGAGGCCTTCCCGGACCGCGTCTACGACGTGGGCATCGCCGAGCAGCACGCGGTGACGAGCGCGGCCGGCCTGGCCATGGGCGGCCTGCACCCGGTGGTGGCGATCTATGCGACGTTCCTGAACCGCGCCTTTGACCAGGTGCTGATGGACGTGGCGCTGCACAAGCTGCCGGTGACGCTGGTACTGGACCGGGCCGGGGTCACCGGGCCCGACGGTGCCAGCCACAACGGGATGTGGGACGGGTCGATCCTGCAGGTCGTGCCCGGCCTGAAGATCGCCGCCCCCCGCGACGCGGCCCGCGTCGCCGAACTCCTCAACGAGGCCGTCGCCATCGCCGATGGCCCGACGGTGGTGCGCTTCCCCAAGGGCACGGTCGGCGGCGAGGTCGAGGCGGTGAGCAAGCTCGGCGGCATGGACGTGCTGCGCGAGCCGGGCCAGGACGCGGGCCCGGGGGCCGATGTGCTGCTCCTCGGCGCCGGCCCGATGGCGCTGATGTGCCTGGCGGTCGCGGATCGGCTCGCGGACCACGGCATCGATGTCACGGTGGCCGACCCTCGCTGGATCAAGCCGGTCGACGAGGCGGTGATCGGCGCGGCCCGCCGGCACCGGCTCGTGGCCGTGGTCGAGGACAACGGCCGGGTCGGCGGCTTCGGCGACGCGGTGTCGCGCCTGCTCCGCGACCATGACGTGGACGTCCCGGTCAAGACGTTCGGGCTGCCGCAGCAGTTCCTCGCGCACGGCGACCGTGGCGAGGTGCTCGCCGCCGTCGGCCTGACACCGCAGGATCTGGCCCGGCAGATCACCGAGGCGGTGGCGCGCCGCGCGCACGCAGATATCGCCGCTCCGGATCATTCAGCGGAACGGACATCAGCGGGAGCCGACTCAGCACGGGACCAGCCCGGAGCTGAGTAAGCGCCCAGTTGGTGACGTGGCAGCCTAATCTAGAGAGCATGAAGGTGCTTGAGGTAGCGGTCGTCGGATCCGGGCCGGCTGGGCTCTACACGGCGGAGGCGCTGGTCAAGCACGCGGCCGCATTGCCGGACCGCACGGGCACGGGGCTCGAAGGGCCCGTCCGGGTGCGGGTCGACGTCTTCGACCGGCTGCCCACGCCCTACGGGCTGGTCCGGTACGGGGTCGCCCCCGACCATAAGTCGATCAAATCGATCGCCGAGTACCTGCGCAAGGTCCTGGAAAGCCCCGACGTCCGGTTCATCGGCGGGGTGCATCTGGGCGAGGCCGTGACGCGCGCGGAGCTGCTCTCGGCCTACGACGCCGTGGTCTACGCGACCGGCGCCACGCGTGACCGCCGGCTCGGCATCCCGGGGGAGGACCTGCCCGGCAGCTATGCCGCCACCGACTTCGTCAACTGGTACTGCGGGCACCCGGACGTCGGCCCGTCGTCGTTCACCCTCGACGCCGAGTCGGTCGCGGTCATCGGCGTCGGCAACGTCGCGGTGGACGTGGCCCGGATCCTGGCCCGTGACCCAGCCGAGCTGCACACCACTGACATATCGCAGCCGGTGCTGGAGGCCCTGCAGGACAGCAAGGTCCGCGAGGTGCACATGATCGGCCGGCGTGGCCCGGCGCACGCCAAGTTCACCACCAAGGAACTGCGCGAACTGGGCGAACTGCCCGGCGTCGGCGTGATCGTGCCCGCTGCGGAGGCGGACCTGGATGCCTTCGACGGCGCCGGCGAGGGCACCGCAACCGCAGAAGCCGACCGGCGCGTCCGCGGCAACATGGTCGTCATCAAGAAATGGGCCACGAACAACGCCCCAGCCCCGGTTCCCGCCACCCCAGCGGCCACTCCTGATTCCGCCGCCCTAGAGGCCCCTGCCGTCCCAGCCGCCACCTCCGCCCCCGTGGATGCGCAGCCGGGCGACCCGGAGGACGCAGAGGGCGCGCATGCGCGGACGCTCACCATCCGCTTCTGGCTCCGGCCGGTGGAGATCACCGGGGACGAACAGGTCACCGGGCTGGTCCTCGAGCGGACCCGCCTCGACGAGAACGGCGCCTTCCAGGGCACCGGCGAGCTGGAGACGCTTGAGGCGCAGATGGTGCTGCGCTCGGTGGGGTACCAGAGCGTCCCACTCGACGGTGTTCCGTTCGACGAGCGGGCCGCCGTGGTGCCGAACGCCGCCGGGCGTGTCCTCGGCCCCGACGGCACCCCGCTGCCCGGCGAGTACGTGGCCGGCTGGCTCAAGCGCGGCCCCACCGGGGTGATCGGCACCAACAAGTCCGACGCGGCCGAAACGGTCCGGAACCTGCTCGCCGACCTGGTCGGCGGAGCCGCCGTGGACGAGGCGGCCCTGCCACGGCCCGGCGTGCTCCGGTACCCGGACGGGGCGCCCACGACGGCGGGCGCCCGGGTCCAGGCCCTGGAGGAGACGCTGGCCCGCCGGGGGATCCGTGCGGTGAGCTACGCGGAATGGCTGCGCGTGGAGACGGCCGAGGCGGACCTGGCGCGCTCGCTGGGCCGCGGCGAGCGGGTCAAGCTGCACGGCAAGGAGGCCATCTTCGCCGCCTGCTGGCCCGCGGATGATCCCGCCAGTGATTCGCTCAGTGATGCGCCCGGTGATCCCGCCAGCGAGGCTACTCCCGCGGACCCGGACTGACCCCTCAGCTCGTCCCGTTCGGCCTGGCCAGCGGCCAGCCCCCGGCCGCCAGCCTGGCCCGGACCCGGGCCACGTCGGCGTCATTGGGCTTGACGCTGGTCACATCGGTGATCGCCTTCTTGATCGCGGCCCCGGACTGCGGGGCGCTTTCGCTGGCGAGCTGGTCGGCGATGGCATGCAGGTCCTCGTCGGTCAGCTGTGTGCCCAGCAGCGCGAACAACGGGATGTAGTCCGTAGGGGGAAGTCCTTCGGGATAGCCGGCTCTCAGCCACTTGAGGACCGAATTCAGGTACGAAGGCAGCGGCATGTGCTCAGCGCGGGACCGGATGAAGACGGTGGCGGCGATGGCGATCAGGATCACCAGGTCGACGATCACGCCGGGAAGGCCGCCGATAGCACCGGTCCGCTCCTCCGGGCCTGACGGCCCGGGTCCGTTCCGATGTGTGTACTCCGTGAAGTCTTAGCGTTACCTTGTGTATTCGTTTCGCTATCGTTCCGGCGCTCATCATGATCGCCGCGCGTGGCCAGCCAGAAAAAAGTTCCTTGATCTTTTAGCGATGGCCGGCGCTGCGTGATGCAGGGGCTCAACTGGCGAAACGCCCAAAGATGATCTCCGTTCACGACAACGCTGTCAAGAGACCGGCGGATTCTGTGCCATCTGGTGTGTTTGGCCATGGAGCGACTGGTTACATCAAAATGCGTCCTACCATCGACTAAATGGAGAGTGGGAGCATGAAAGTAACCCCGCGGAGGATTGCCGTTCTGTCCGCCAGTTCGCTCGCGCTGATTGGCCTATCCGCGACCGCGGCAGGCGCCGCCGTGACCGCCCCGACGGTGACGCGCACGGCCGCCGCGCCGCAGGCGACCTCACCCGGCAGCCTCACATCCGTGGTGACCGGCACATTCAATAACGCCGACGGAAAAGGCACCTTCAACGGCACATTCACCCCGCAGAAGTTCAGCGTGGTAAATGGCGTACTGGAGGCGACCGGCGTGCTCAAGGGCACGCTGACCGACGCGAACGGCACCAAGCTGGGGACGGTCAGCCAGACCGTCACCGACGCGGTCAACACGAGCCAGGCGAGCAACGCCGCCGCTGCCCCGGCGGCCTGCGGCATCCTCAACCTTCTGCTCGGCCCGCTGAACCTCAACCTGCTCGGGCTCGTCGTGACGCTCAACCAGGTTCACCTGGTGATCACGGCCGTCCCCGGCGCCGGCAACCTGCTGGGCAACCTGCTGTGCGCGGTCGCCAACCTGCTGAATGGCGGCGGCAGCCTTACGTCGCTTTCGGCGCTGCTCAATGAGCTGCTCGCCGCGCTCGGCCTCTGACCG
>Ga0182014_10002692_pt1 | contig 22053 bp, 15 predicted proteins | sample 612S2DmetaG_FD_120489 | JGI IMG/M metagenome (GOLD analysis project Ga0182014, IMG submission 120489) | Permafrost microbial communities from Stordalen Mire, Sweden - 612S2D metaG | ecosystem: Environmental > Terrestrial > Soil > Wetlands > Permafrost | place: Sweden: Stordalen | collected...
AAGGTGTTGCTCCGGCGCTGCGATGGCCTTGCGGTTACTTCTCCGGCGGGGGCACTTCGGCGCTGGTCCGCTTGAGTGATTTGATACTCGTGCATTGAACAGTATTGCCTTTTGCGGATTGGTCATTTATCACGCCGTCAAGACGATTCGGCATGGCCTGTAATCACGAGCGAACGGGTGCGACGCTTAAAGCGCATTTTGTAGATGCGTTGGGCTGTGGCGGCAGGCGTAAGCAGACTCTGGTCGATAGCGGGACAGCTTGTTCCAAGAGCTGTTCGACCCTCCTTACGTCGGCTGCTACGGCTTCAAAGCAGGCTATGAGTCGTCGGGCCTTTCTGAAGACAGCTTCATTGGCTTTGGGCGGGTGCGGGCTGGCACGATTCGGGTTGGCGGATGCCTGGGCGGTCGCGGGTCACGACGGAAAGGCAGCGGGCCTGGCCGCGGCCGACCTGCCCCGGGGCAGTGCGCCGAAGCCAGTGCCGTTCCCGCATTTTCCCGATCGTCTGCATGCGTTCGTTTGGCGCAACTGGCAACTGGTGCCCGCCCGCCGGATGGCCGAAGTCGTCGGGGCCCGCGCCGGGGAAATCGTGCGGCTGGGCCGGAGCATGGGGCTGGCTGGGCCGCCCCGGATTACTGCCGAGCAGCAACGCCGCGCGGCGCTGAGCATCATCAAGCGCAACTGGCACCTGCTGCCCTACGAGCAACTCTTGCAGCTCCTGGGCTGGACGGCAGAAGAGATGGCTTTCACGCTGCGCGAGGACGATTTTCTCTTCGTCAAGCTGGGCAACCTGAAGCCGCAATGCGAGCCCCTGCGGTACCGCCTACCCGATGCTCGCGCGCAGGCGCGCGCCCGCGAGATCGGCGGCATCCTGCGCGCGGAGTTTCCCGCAGGTGTCGGGGAGCCGGCGCAACCGCTGTTTGAGTTCGTCAAAGAGCTGTCGCGTCCGCCAAAGGCGGCAGCGGCACAGCCCGCCCGGGCCAGCGCTTTCTCCCCGCGGTTTTGTTACTCCTACTTCGCACTGTACGGCGATCCGCTGCTCGACCCCACGCTGGACCCTTACCCGGACGGGTATCTGGCGAGGCTGGCAGCCTCGGGCGTGGACGGCGTGTGGCTGCAGGCGGTCCTGACGCGGCTCGCGCCGTTTCCCTGGGATTCGCGCCAGAGCGAGCGTTATGAAACGCGGTTGCATAACCTGCGCCTGCTGGTGGAGCGGGCGCGGCGGCATGGGGTGAGCGTCTATCTCTATTTGAACGAGCCGCGCGCTTGTCCGGTGAGTTTCTTCGCCGCGCGGGCGGACCTGAAAGGCGTGGCGGAAGGCGAGTTCGCGGCGATGTGCATGAGTGTGCCGGAGGTGCGCGAGTATTTGGCATCGGCAGTGGAGTCTATCTGCCGGGCAGTGCCGGGACTGGGTGGCTTCTTCACCATCACCGGCTCGGAGAACCTGACGAACTGCTGGTCGCATGGCAATGGCATGGTTTGCCCGCGTTGCGGCAAACGCCCGCCGGCCGAGGTAATCTCCGAAGTCAACGGGACCTTCTACGAAGGCATCCGGCGCGCGGGCAACGGGCAGACGTTGATCGTCTGGGACTGGGGCTGGCACGATGATTGGGTGGAGAGCATCATTGCCCAGCTTCCACGCGAGGCGCGGTTCATGAGTGTCAGCGAATGGGGCATGCCGATCCGCCGGGGCGGTGTGGCCACCACCGTCGGCGAATACTCCATCTCCACCATCGGCCCCGGTGAGCGGGCGCGGCATTACTGGGGAGCGGCTCGTGCCCGGGGCATGCGCACCCTCGCGAAGGTTCAATGCGGCAATACCTGGGAACTCTCGGCAGTGCCCTACATCCCGGCCGTGGCCAACGTCGCGCGTCATGCGGCCAACCTGCGCGGGCTGGGCGTCAACGGGCTGATGCTGGGCTGGACGTTGGGTGGGTATCCGTCGCCCAATCTGGAAGTAGTCGCCGAAATCGGGTTTGCGCCCGCAGAAGGCGACGCCGCCGACGTGGAGAGCGCCATGCTGCGGGTGGCGCAGCGTCGTTTCGGGCGTGAACTGGCGCCGCAAGTGGTGTCAGCCTGGCAGGAGTACAGCGCCGCATTCAGCGAGTTTCCGTTCCACGGCAGTCTGGTTTATAACGCGCCAATGCAGGTCGGCCCCGCGAACCCGCTTTGGGCCGAGCCGACTGGCTACCAAGCCACAATGGTTGGCTTTCCTTACGACGACCTGGATGGCTGGCGCGCGGTGTATCCGCCGGAGATATTCATCGGCCAGTTCGAGAAGTTGGCAGCGGGATTCGAGCAGGCGCATGAAAGTCTGGCCGCTGCACTCCAGACTCACCGGAGCACGTTGCTCGCCGAACAGAGAACCGCAGTGGCTCAGGAGTTGAATGTGGGAGAAGCTGCCGCTATTCACTTCCGCAGCATTGCCAACCAGGCCCGCTTCATCCTGGCCCGCCGCCAACTGAAGGAAGCAAACTCCCCGGACCGTGCGCAATCGGCCCGTGCGGAACTGGAGCGGCTGCTGCGGGCGGAGATGGGCTTAGCACGGCGGTTGCACGCTATTCAAAGCCGCGACTCACGCATTGGATTCGAGGCGTCCAACGAGTATTTCTACGTGCCGCTGGACTTGGCGGAGAAGGTCATCAACTGCCAGGACCTGCTAATGCGCCTGGGGATTTAATTGCTTGGCCTTTCCTTTCGTTGGTGGTGCTGCAATAGTCAGAGGCACTGAGTTATGAGCAAAGCCACAAATAGTGCGCGGGGAGGGTTTACACTGATCGAACTCCTGGTGGTTATCGCCATCATCGCGATCCTGGCGGCATTGTTGCTGCCGGCCTTGGCCAAGGCGAAGCAGAAGGCGCAGGGCATCACCTGTCTCAACAACACCAAGCAACTGGCTCTGGCATGGTTGATGTACGCCGACGACAACAATGACCGGCTGGTGATTAACACGACGATTACAGGCACGGAGGCGAGCCTGACGAACAACTGGGTCGCGGACGTGATGGGATATAGCGCGCAGCAAGACACAAACACACTCTTGCTCCAGCAGGGGCTGCTGGCTCCTTTTGTCGCCAAGAATATCGGCATATATCATTGCCCGGCGGACCAGAGCAGGACCGCCGAGGCGGACGGAAGGCAATATCCGCGCGTGCGCAGCGTCTCCATGAACGCGTTTGTCGGCCCCTGGGATAAGCAAGGCACGCCCGTGTATTCCGGCTGGGCTCAGTTCATCAAGCTATCATCCATCCGCAACCCGGCGGGCATCTTCGTATTCCTGGACGAGCACCCGGACTCTATTAACGACGGCTGGTACGTCTTCTGCAACAACGGGCCGGACGGAAACTTGTGGAGCGACATGCCTGCCTCCTATCACAATGGCGCGTGCGGCTTTTCCTTTGCCGACGGGCATTCGGAAATAAAGAAGTGGCTCGTGAGCACAACCAAACCGGCCCATATTACCGTCTGGCCGGTGCCGACCGGCCCTGACCGAAGGGACTTCCTTTGGGTCTCGCAGCGGGCGACCTATCGTCAGTAGGCATTCAGGAACAGCGCACCTCGCACGTCGCATCTCTTACGCGCCGTTGTTCGAGGCTGGCTGCAAGGGGCGTATCTGGACAGTACCACCCGTCGCTAGCCGCCCAAATCCGAATTCCGAGGGCCGAAACCCGAAAGAAGGCCGAATACCGAAGGCCGAAGCCACGCTCGGGCATTTCGGATTTCGGATTTCGGGTTTCGGCCTTCTTTCGGCCCTCGGATTTCGGGCTTCGGGTTTGGGCCTTTGCGCTCACGGGTTGGTGGTGCTGTCCAGATACGCCAGGCTGCAAGGCTGCAAGGCTGCAAGGAGGGCGAGCCATGTGGCTTGACTGGGCGACCCGTTGTTGATGATTATCCGGCGCCCGATCGAGCGCATGTCAGACTCTGTAACGAATTTTGACTGGGCCATCATCTTTGTCTATCTGGCGGGGGTGGTGGGCATCGGCATCGCGGCGGGCTTCCTGCGCAAGCGCGGGGGCGAGGGCAGCCACTACTTTCTTGCTGGTAACACGCTTACATGGCCGATCATCGGGCTGGCCATGTTCGCGGCCAATATCTCCACCGTGCATCTCGTCAGCCTCGCTGAGGCGGCCTACAAGTACGGTCTGGTGTTCGGCAACTTCGAGTGGATGGCCGGGTTCACGCTGATCCTGCTCTCCCTGTTCTTTGCGCCGCTCTACTTGCGGTCGCGGGTGCCGACGCTGCCCGATTACCTGGAACGCCGCTTCAACCGCCATTGCCGCGACTACCTGGCGTTCGTCTCGCTGTTCTCGGCGATCGTGATTCACATCGGCGTCGCGCTCTACACCGCGGCGTGGGTGTTGCGCGGGATTCTGAACCTTGACCCGCATGCCACCATTCTCGGCATCGACGCGCTGATGTTCTTCATCATCGCGCTTGGCGTCTTAACCGGCATTTACACGATGGTCGGGGGGCTCCTCGCCGTGGTGTGGACGGAGAGCATCCAGACGGTGCTGCTGCTGGTCGGCGCGGTCTGCATCACCGTGGTGGGCTATCTGAAGATCGGGGGCTGGTCCGCGCTCGCCCACACCCTGGCGTCGCATCCGCACCCGATGGCCGGGGCGGAAGGCTTTCCCACGACGACCTCAAACTTCCTGAACATGGCCCGTGGCGCCGGCGATCCTAGTGGGATGCCGTGGTATTCGATCCTGCTCGGCTACCCGGTGCTGGGCATCTGGTATTGGTGCTGCGACCAGACCATTGTCCAGCGCGTGCTCGCAGCCCGGGACGAGAAACAAGCCCGGCTCGGCCCGCTGTTCTGCGCCTTTCTCAAGATCCTGCCAGTGTTCTTCTTCGTGCTGCCCGGCGTCATCTGCGTCGCGCTGGTTCAGGAGGGCCTGTTCAACGGGGCGGCGCCGGCCAAGGCCGCTGACACCTACACCTTCATGCTCATGCACTTGCTCCCGGTGGGCTTGAAAGGCCTGGTGGCGGCGGCCATGCTGGCGGCCGCCATGCAGACCTGCTCCGCGGCGCTCAACTCCGCGGCCGCCCTCTTTGCCTACGACATCGTCCGGCGCTGGCGGCCCGCCACGAGCGACCACCGGCTGGTGGTCATTGGCAAAGTCACTACGGTCGTGGCCACGGTCGTTGCCATTGTGATGTCGCCCCTGTTCGGCCATTACGACACCATCTTCGCGGGCATCAACAAGCTCATCTCCTATGTCGCCCCGCCGATCACCGCCGTGTTCCTGTTCGGCGTGTTTTGGAAGAAAGCATCAGGGCGGGCCGCCTTCATTACGCTGATTGCCGGCGCGGCTATGGGCGCGGCGATTTTCCCGCTGGATTTCTGGAAGCCAGACATCGCCGCCTGGCTGACGCGGAGCATCCCGGCGCTGGCGGGCGCTTATGACGGTTTCTGCCGCCATGTGATCAATGACTTCATGCTCACCGCGTTCTACCTGCTGGTCATTTGCAGCGCCATCATGTGGAGCGCCTCGAAGCTGCTGCCCGAGCCGCTCAAGCCCGAGGCGCAGGCGTTGGTCTGGGACGACTGGCGCGAGCCGTTGCGCGGCGAGGCCCACGGCCACGGCCTCGGCAACTATCGCGTCCTGGCGGCCTGCGTGCTGGCGGCTTTTGTTGTGCTTTACCTCATCTTCCGGTAATGCTGTTGCTCGACTCTAGGCTGATTATGAAATACCTCGCTTGTCTGCTGCTGGCGGGCACGCTAGCCGGCTGCGCTTCCGCACCCAAAGCGCCGCAACGCTTCGCCTGGGTCACCGGCCTCAAGGCGGAGAAGGCCGGACGCTACGAGGAACTTCACGCCCACCCGTGGCCGGTTGTGATGAAGCAACTCAAGGCTTGCCACGTCCAGAACTACTCAATCTTCGAGAAGGAGATCGACGGGAACCTCTACCTCTTCTCCTATCTCGAATACAGCGGCAACGACTTCGACGCGGACATGAAGAAGATGGCCGCCGACCCGGAGACGCTGCGCTGGTGGAAAGAAACCGACCCCTGCCAACGCCCGCTGCCGGACGCTGCCGCCCGCGGCAAGATCTGGTCCGATGCCAAAGAAGTATTCCACCTGAAATGAACCTTAGAATGAGACTCCTCCTGCTCGTTGCCACGCTGTCCCGCGGCCTGTCCCTCCACGCCGCCGAAGCAAGATCCACCGAGGCCGCTGCCGGCGCGCCCCCGGCTGCCGAGCGGCTCGAATGGTGGCGCGAGGCGCGCTTCGGCTTGTTCGTCCACTGGGGGCCGGTCAGCCTCAAAGGCACTGAGATCGGCTGGTCGCGCGGGGGCGAACGGCGCGGTTACGGCTCGCACGGGACGGAAGTCGCCGTCGAGGTCTATGACAACCTCTACAAGCAATTCAACCCAACCAGCTTCAATGCGGACACGTGGGTGGCCACGGCCAAAGCCGCGGGCATGAAATACCTCGTCTTCACCAGCCGCCACCACGACGGCTTCAGCGAGTTCGACACCCAGGCGGACGATTACAAGATCACCTCCCCCGACAGCCCGTTCCGGCGCGACGTGGTCAAGGAACTGGCCGATGCCTGCCACCGCGCCGGCCTGCGCTTCGGGCTTTATTACTCGCAGCCGAACTGGCGCCACCCGGATGCCTTCACCGACCGGCACACGAACTACCAGGCCTTCCTGAAGACCCAGGTGCGCGAGCTGCTGACCAACTATGGTCAGGTGGATATCCTCTGGTTCGACGGCCTGGGCAAGACCGCCCAAGACTACGACGGCGAGGCGCTGAACACTCTGGCCCGCACGCTTCAACCGCGCATCCTCATCAACGATCGCGACGGCCTGGCGGAGGACTTCGACACCCCCGAGCAGGAAATCGGCAAGTTCCAATACGACCGCCCCTGGGAGAGCTGCATCACGATTTGCGACCAGTGGGCATGGAAGCCGAACGACCAGATGAAATCCCCCAAGCAATGCCTGGAAACGCTGGTCCGCTGCGCGGGCGGCGACGGCAATCTGCTGTTCAATGTCGGCCCCATGCCGGATGGACGGATCGAGCCGCGCCAGGTCGAGCGGCTCAAGGAAATGGGCGAATGGCTCGGAAAATATGGCGAAACCATCTACGGCACGCGCGGTGGGCCCTGGAAACCTACCAGTTCCATTGCTAGCACGCGCAAAGGCAACACCATCTACCTGCACCTGCTGGGCTGGAACGGCAAGACTGTCAACCTGCCCAACATCCCCCGCAAGGTCATCAGCAGCACAGCGCTCACGGACAGCACCGTGCGGGTGCAACAGGCAGCGCGCAAGATCTCGATCCGGATCGATTCCGCGATGGCGCACCCGCCGGATCACGGCGCCGAGTTGCTTCGCTCGCCGCAAACCCGTCCCGCCAACCAGCCGCTGATCGATACCATCGTGAAGCTCGAATTGGACGGTTCGGCCATGGACCTCGACCCCCTCTGAGCGGCTTCCCCGCGCAGAACAGCCGCTGCTAGAGGAGGAAGGCAGAAGTCAGCGTGCAGACTGCAGATGCTCAGCTTTCTAGTAGCAAGGGATCATTGTTCACGCATCATGCATCACGCATCGGGAAGGATCGGCACTGCTGCAGGGACTGGCGACCTGCGGCTATTGTGGCCGCCGCCTGCGGGTTTATTATCAAGGCAAGAACTCGACGCCGGGATATTATTGCGCTCAGAATTGAGCGCTCGGCGGCCGAGGGGGCTGGTGTTTGCGAGTGGGAGGAGTTCGCGTCGAGTGGGCCGTGGTGGAGACATTTCTGGAAGCGATCTCTCCTGCGGGACTCGAAGCCGCTATCGCCGCTCAGAACCTCCGGGAGGCAGAGGACCAAAGCGCGCTCAAGCAGTTTCGTCTCCGGGCGGAGCGAGCCCATTACGAAGCCGAGCGAGCCGAACGCCGTTACTTCTGAAGGGGCAATCGGCCATCCTGGCCGCGATAGACCAATACGGACTTCGGTTTGATGTCCACGGAGAAGTTGTAGCCTAAACGCTACAGCACGTCAAGGCGGCAGTGAACGAACAAGTGGGAGGATTTAGCGGGCATTTATTTCACACCGCCGGCAGCCGCCGCGTTCAAAAGGGCTGGCTTGAAACCATTCGGCTTCTTTTGCTTGAGGGATTCGATGTCGTATGGGTCACGGCTTACTATCAGGGTCGGGAATTGCATCTGCCGGCAAGCCGTCCGCTTGGCTGGCTTGCGTCCGCCGCCTGCGCCCACGCCGACTCTCCGCGAAGGCGTGAATGTCCTTCTCGCCCGAGCGGAGGAAGTCCAGAAAGTCCACGCCCATGTATTTGCAGGTTTGGCAAACGCTGAGAAGGATGAGGTGTTCCCGAACCGCTTTAGGGGTCCAACTCCCTTGAACAACATCCCGCAGTGCCGCAAAAGCTTTGATGGCATGCTCCGCGTTGTTGTTATTCCACGGAACGCCATCGTACTCAAGAAACGTGAAGAGCTTGTCTCGGTTCTTCTCGAAGCGCTCTTTGCATTTTATCGCTGCCTCGCTTTGGAAATCCGCATTTCCTATCTGCCTATAGAAGCGGTCGACTGATTTGAGATGCCTTCTCAGAAAATGCTTCTTCAATCCGTAGCGGTCCACGGTTTCAACCATAAGCTTCAAAATCTCAGCAAATCCAATGACAATGCGCTTCAGTTCCTCATCGAAGGGCCGGTCCAGCACCTCATCGTTCAAATCCCGCATCAAGTGGATGAGGCATTTCTGTTGCGGGCATTCGAAGGAATCATAGGCTGTGTAGAAATCCGAAATCATTACGCCCCTGAACTCGGCCAGTAGAGTCTTGACGAATTGAGCTTCGCGAGTGTCCGCGTAGACGTAAGCGACTTCGTGGAGACTTGTGAAGACCCAGACGAAGGCCGTTTTGCCTTTGACGCTCACCCGGGTCTCGTCAATGTGAACGAGTTTTCCCGTAGCCAGCCTATTAATGATAGCTTGATGTGTTTCTGCGTAGAATCTCGCCGCCCGCACTTTGAACTGTCCGACGATCCCATACGCGAGATCCAAGCCCAATAGACGATTCACGCTCTCCCGCACAATCGCCATCGGGATACAAAGGCCAATGACGTGATAAAGCAAGTATGCGACAAAGTTTCGACCAAACTTGCTCTCGGGCCAAAATTCCTTCGGAATGCCGAATCGCATCCTGCACACCGAACACCAGAAGACATGATAGTGGTACTCCACGATTCGTCTCCGCAAATTGAATCGCCCAATATGAATATCGTAAAGGACTCGCTTGGTGACGTAGTAGTGACGATACCCCTTCTTGTTGCATGTCGGGCAATGGTCACATTCAGGGTGCTTGAGAATTCTGGCGATCGGGAGTGGTCGCTGGTTCCTGAGGCGCTTTCGCAGAGAGATTCGGCGAATACGCTTACTCGAACGCACGTAAACTTTGTCGCGCAGGTAGTCCCACCGCGCGGCTTTGTTGACCTGCTCGAACTCTGTGATTGGACTTGAGAATCTGCCGAACAGCGTCTCTCGCGGAATGGATTCCGTATGCACGACATTGGCCGCCCAGTTTGCGTTCTGCCTGTTTGCGTCGTGAGCGCTCCCGAGTCCGAGCGTTACATATGCGAGAATCTCTAGTGCCTGGCAATCCTCCGCGTTGTAGGTGATGAGTTTTTGGCGAAGCTCCCGCGATGCCGCATCCTCCCAAGTGTGGCGCCGCATGATGGTCTGCAAACCGGAAACCCCTGCTTCAGACCACTTGAACCCCAAGAAGCCGGCGATATCTTTGAGCCCGTTCGTGAAGGTTGGAAAGTATATTTGGGCGAATACAACTGACAAAACGTTGACGGATGTCTCAATAGCCTTAGCGACATCCGAGTTTTCCGGCGGCCTGCCATGATGCTCTCCCATCACTTTGAGAAAACCTGTTTCGTAGCTCCCGTAGTGAATGAGCATGGGCTTCTCGACGGTTTCGAGGATGCCGAGGAATTCCCGCCAAATCTTCCCCCCGTCCTCGACGGTGTCCGCCCACAGGCTGTGCTGGACGGCGGATTCGCCGTTGCCGATGCGCATGCCGATGAGGTAGTAGAAATCGCGGTCGGGCAAGCCCTCGGCATCCAGATAGACGGGCGTGCCTTCGATCTTCAGTTCCGGGCTTCCGACGATGTGGATCTTCTTCTCACGAATCGCCAGCGCCTTGAGCGAGTGGTGATACTTCTCCCGCTTGTCGCGCAGCTTCTTGGGTCGGCGGCGGGGCCGGAACGTGTAGGAGAGTTGAGTGACGGTGAAGATGCCTTTGCTGCGGAGTTCCTGGCGCTCCTTCGCGCTCATGCGGGCCAGCAGGCTGAGGTCGTCTTTCTCAACCGCCATCTTCCGGCAGCGGGCCTGGAACTCGCACTCGCCGCAGTGCGGGTTCAGGACGAGGTCGGGCGGCGAAGGGCTGGAGAGCAGCGCAGCCATTTTCTCGACGCGTTTCCGCACTTCGCCGAGCAGGGTCGAGGTCTTCACCTTGAGCGTGGCGTGGTCGTCGCCGTGGATGATTTTGCCGAGGCTGACCACCCGCCCGAGGACTTGGGAGAGGACCAACGCGTCGAATGCCAGCAGCAACCGGTCGTCCTTGGTGAGCTTGTTGCGGAACACGAAGCGGATGGGAACGAACTGAGCCGGCTTGCCCCTGCCTTCCGACGGCACGCGCTCGACTGCGGGAAGACGGGACTCCAGGAGTTGCTCGGTGCCCGAACCGCCGAGCCCGCGCGTTTCTTCATTCGGCCGAGACTCGCGGATTGGGCCGTCCGCGCTGTCTGGTGTTTGGGCCACGAGGTCCAGGGCCAACCGCCATTGTGCCGCCTTGAGGTTTTCGGTGGCGGCCGGCGCAACGACGCGCTCAGTTTCCGGCACTGCTTCCTGCAATCTCCGGGCCGCTTCGCGCTGGTAGGATTCATCCCGGGCACGAACCCATTCGGCATATTCGTTGCCCGAGCCGATTTCGCCAATCGAACGCAGATGGCATTTGGTTGCGCACTTCAGGAAGGCATCAAAGAGATGGGAAGTGATTCTCATGGTTGGAACATACTCCCGGACTTGAGCCTGCGCACATGACATTGTGACTCGTGGACAACCGATTGCGACCCCAAAGCCACCCCGAGACGAATGCAGAATGCAGAATGCAGAAAGCCGCCCAAAGCCAGGTGCAGGCCACCAGCTAGCCAGGAACATGGGAGTTGCTCTCTTGTGTTCCTCTTGTGTTGCTCTTGTTTCCCTCTTGTTCTCCGGTGGTGCCCTCCGCCGCACCACGGCGGCTCCGTCGAGCCCCAAGTTGGTATTGACTGTCTTGGTCGGTTGGTTATTCACATGCAATCGGATTTTTCGATAAATCCCCTGCGGTCTGCCGTTCTCCGTCCAAGCCGCTCCAAAGTCACACTGGGGGGAAGGCAGAAGGATGAATGAAGAATGCAGAAGGGCGGAGCAAAGCCGCGAGGCGGTTGCGGAAGTCCCGGAGCGCGGGCGACATCGCGCCCGACCTCAGGCACTAGCGTTTGGCGGCTTGGGTTTTGGGCTTTTCCAGCGGGTGACGGTATTTGCGCTTGAAGCTGTGGCAGGAGGTAAAGTCAGTCTTGCCGTCGTCGTTCTCCCACACCTCATGGTAAACCGGCTTGCGCGGCTGACTGCGCAGCGTGCGCTGCTTCAGAATGCTGCCTTCCGCATCGCAGTCCAATTCGATCCACCGCGGCTTCTGAAAGTGGTTCAGGCGGTTGGACAAAATCACCAGTACTTTTCGCTTCATAATTGTTACTTGCACCGCACGAGCACGCGCAGCCGCTTGGCCTGATAGGAGCCCGCATTGGCGGCAAACGTCCAGTCGGGATTCTCCGCAGGCTGGTTGCCAATCCCCACGTCCGCGCGATTGCCTTCCCGCCAGTGGTTCAGGGCAAAGAGAGTCTGGAGCGCGTCGTGGTTGTGGACCTGCATGGATCCGTAACCGTCCACCGGGTCGGCTGGCTCATCCCCGAAGTCATAGACCTGGGCGGAGGCGTTCGGCACGTTCGCACTGTTCGCCGGGCCGTAGTTGTTCGGCCAGAACTCGATGTTGCCGCCAGCCAGCCCTGTGCGCGTGACGATTCCCTTCACATTGGAATAGACGTTCATGTTGGCGACGTTCTGCTGGAAATGCGCGCCGGAACTGACCGTGGGCACGCCGATCTTGTCGAGCGCGTCCGTAAATGCGTCCATGGAAACATAGAGATACTGCGTGCTCTTGTCCGCCCCTTGCAGTTCCAGGAAGTAGGCGATCCGGTCGAAGGGCTGGTGAATCTTGGCGCGATTATCCACCTCATACGTGATGGTGGGGCCGAGCTTGGCCAGGTCCAGGTCATAGACCAACTGGTAGTCCTTGGCCTCAGGCACTTTCACAACCAGCGGGTCGCGTTTGGGCACCGTCCCGGCGCGGAAGGCGTCCGCCGGCAAGCCCTCGGCATTCATCAAGTTGGGTTCCGCCAGCATGCTCCAGGCAAAGCGCATCGCCACCGGGTGTTTCACCTCCGGGGCGCTCAATACGACCGCCGAGCCGTCGATCTGCGCGCCGGCTTTGATGAAGCCCCCCTCCTCCGCGTCAATGATCTCGAACCAGCTCAACTTCTGCCCGTCCCGGCTGGCCAGCCCGCCGCCCACATGATCGAACGTAAGGCGGAGCTTGTCGCCCTCGATGGTCATCGCTTTGAAAGTCGGCCCGCAATACACCACGTCCTGTTTCCCGTAGGTCTTGGCCAGAGCCCAGAGTGCCAGCCGGCGCCCGACCTCTTGTTTGTTCTTGGGGTGGATGTCTTTGAGGTCCCCGATGTCGCTGATGACGGCCATGCCGGTGTTGGGCACCGCCTGGGAGGCGGTTTGCGCCTCCCAGAACTCACCAATCACCTCGGGGTTGCCGCCGTAGTTGTAGGGCGCAATCTGGACGTAGTAGAACGGGAAATCCCCTTCGCCCCACATCTGCCGCCAGCCGCCAATCAGCGCCTTCATGTGTTCGGCATACAACATCCCTTCGCCGCTGTTCGACTCGCCCTGATACCAGATCGCCCCGCGCAAGGCGAAGGGCTGGACCGGATGGATCATCCCGTTGTAAAGCGCGGTCGCGTTCTGCACGTCATGCGGCGGCTGCAATTCCGCCGGGTAGGTCGGCATCGTCGGGACGAGTGCGCGTTTGGTCAGCGCCTGCCGGCCTTCGGCCAGCCATTGCTCGGTGGCTTTCAACACCTGCTCCAGCCGCTGCTGATGGCGCGCGGTGCGTGGATCGCCCAGTTCCACCAGCTCGAATTCCTTCTTCAAGGCCGGCACGGCGGCAAACCCTTCCGGCGGCGTCCACGGCTCGATGCGCGTGCCGCCCCAGCTTGAGTCAATCAGCCCAACCGCCACCCCAAGCTTCTTGTGCAGCTCGCGGCCGAAGTAATAACCACAAGCGGAAAATCCGCCCCAGCCGCCTTCGGCCACGGTCTTGGGCGAGCACACCTTCCAGGTGCCTTCGATGTCGTTCTGCGGCTCCGGCTTCCAGCTCTTGGTCACCAGCAGCATCCGGATGCCCGGGTAATCGGCGGCGGCAATCTCCGCTTGGGCGTCCTTCGCCGCGCCGATGCCCATCTCCATGTTCGACTGCCCCGAGCACAGCCACACCTCGCCGATCATCACATCCTCGAACTCGACCTTGGTCGAGCCGCTCACGGTGAGGGTGTAGGGGCCACCGGCCTTCATCGCGGGCAGCCCCGCCTTCCATTCGCCGCGTTCGTTGGCCTGGGCCGATTGGCTGCCGGATGCGAGCGTGACCGTGACCTTCTCGTTCGGCTCCGCCCATCCCCAAACCACCAACGGCTTGTCCTGCTGCATGACCATGTGGCTTGAGAATACCTTCGGCAGCCGCACCTCGGCGCGGGCCGCTTGCGTGAAACCGCCCCCAGCCACGAGTCCCAACGCCACCGAACACATTGCCCATCCAAATCTCGTTCTTTGCATAGTTGCTTCCTGCTAGCTAGTTATCCGCGAATGTCGCGAATTGACACGAATTACCTTCTGGCGTCAAGCGCCGGGAAGAACGGCGCCGGGCTCAAGGGAAGAGTAATTGGAGTAAATTCGCGCAATTCGCGGATGCTCGTCGGGCTTGTCCCGCCCCCCAGTTTCCTTGACCGTGCCCCCCGCCTCCAACATCCTGTCTAAGCGAACACTTATGTCACTCGGCCAAAACATCATCTCCGATCTGCGGCGCCTGGCGGGCGCCGATAATGTCCTGACCGAAAAGGAAGACCTGATCTCCTACTCCTTCGACGGCACGGCCGCGCTGCAACAGATGCCGGGCTGCGTGGTGTTCGCCACGACCGCCGAGCAGATAGTCGGCGTGCTCAAACTGGCCACCCAAACGAAAACCGCCGTCGTAACGCGCGGCTCCGGCACCGGCTTGAGCGGCGGCAGCCTGCCCAGCCCCGACTGCACCGTGCTCTGCCTGGCCAAGATGGACAAGGTCCTGGAGCTGGACCGCGCCAACCTCACGCTGCTGGTCGAGGCGGGCGCCACCACGCAAGCGGTCGTCGATGCTGCCGCCGCCGCCGGGCTGTTCTATCCGCCCGATCCCGGTTCCATGAAGATCTCGACCATCGGCGGCAATGTCGCCGAAAACTCCGGCGGCCTGCGCGGGCTCAAATATGGCATTACGCGCAATTACGTCATGGGATTGGAGGTTGTGCTCCCGAACGGCGAGGTGCTTTGGACTGGCAACAAGTGCGTGAAAGACGTTGCCGGCTACTCCTTGCGCGACCTGTTCATCGGTTCGGAAGGCACCCTCGGTGTGATAACTAAAGTGCTGCTCAAGCTCATCCCCAAGCCTGCAGCCAAGAAGACGCTCGTCGCCACTTTCGCCCAAATGGATCAGGCCGCGCAGACCGTCTCGGACATCATCGCGGCCCAGATCATCCCTTGCACTCTGGAGTTTCTCGACCGCACCACCATTCATTGCGTGGAGGACTTTGCCAAAGTCGGCCTGCCACTCGATTGCGAAGCCCTCCTGCTCATGGAGACCGACGGTCATCCCGCCCCCGTCGCCGATGAAGCCGCCCGGATGGAGAGCATCGCCCGCAAGAACGGCGCGGTCGAGGTGCGCGTGGCCAAGGATGACGCCGAGGCCGCCAAGCTGGCCACCGCAAGGCGCAGTGCCTTTTCGGCCCTGGCCCGAGTCTCCCCCACGACGATCCTCGAAGATGCCACCGTGCCCCGCAGCGAGTTGGCCAAGATGATCCGTTTCGTCGCCGCGGTCGCGAAGAAATACCAGTTGCGCATTGGCACCTTCGGGCACATGGGCGACGGCAATCTGCACCCTACGTTCCTCACCGATGAGCGCAATAAGGACGAAATGCATCGCGTTGAGGAGGCGTTCAAGGAGATCTTCACAGAGGCCATCCGCCTCGGCGGCACGATTACGGGCGAGCACGGCATTGGCGTGTCCAAGAAGTCGTTCCTGCCCAAGTTCGCCGGCGACACCTCAATGCGCGTGATGCGGGAGCTCCGCCGAGCCCTTGACCCGAGCGGCGTGCTCAATCCAGGAAAGATGTTCGACTAGACTCGATTGCCCATTGCGCGCGTTGGCGATCTTCGATGACTACCTCCCCTTCCCATCTCAAAGGCCTCGACTACTCGGTCTTGCAGCAATGCATGCATTGCGGACTGTGTCTGCCCACCTGCCCCACTTACGACGCGACGAAGATCGAGCGCCACAGCCCGCGCGGCCGCATCTCGCTCATGCGGGCCATCGCCGACGGCCGCCTGGACGCCACCCGGACGTTCGCCGACGAAATGTATTTCTGCCTCGGCTGCCTCGCCTGCATGACAGCCTGCCCCGCGGGCGTCAATTACGCCGAACTCTTCGAGCACGCCCGCGCGGAGGCCGAAGTCAGCGGGGTGCTCAAGTCGCCCAGGCGCAACCTCATCCGCGCCTTCGCCATACGCTGGCTCTTCATGGACCTGAGCCACCTGCGGCTGGTGGGCCGCGTCCTGCGCATCTACCAGCAGCTCGGCTTACAGACCCTCGTTCGCCGGAGTGGCGTCCTCAAACTCCTGCCCAAACGCCTCCAGGAGCTCGAAGCCATCACGCCCGACATCCAGCCTAAGTTCTCCGCCGAGCTAATCGCCCCCCTCACACCCGCCGTCGGCCCAAAGAAGTACCGCGTCGCGATGCTCATCGGCTGCGCCCAGGACCTCATCTTCAGCGACATCAACCGCGACACCGTCGAAGTCCTCGCCCGCAACGGCTGCGAAGTCTTCACGCCCCCCAAGCAGCTCTGCTGCGGCTCCCTCCACGCCCACAACGGCGAATGGAAATTGGCCCAGCAGCTCGCGCTCAAGCAGCTTGAGCAGTTCCCGCCCGACCAGTTCGACGCCATCATCACCAACGCCGGCGGCTGCGGCTCCCACCTTAAGCACTACCACAAGCTCCTCGCCGATGACCCGGCCTATCGCGATCGCGCCGCTCTCTGGGACAAGAAGGTAAAGGACATCCACGAGTGGCTTATCGAAATCGGCGTCAAGCCCCCCGCCAACAATTCCCCGCCGCAATTGGTCACGTATCACGAGTCCTGCCACCTGGCGCATGGGCAGAAGATCACCGCCCAGCCGCGGCAACTGCTGGGACTCATCCCGAACCTGCAACTCGTTGAGTTGCCGGAGAGCCTGTGGTGCTGCGGCAGTGCCGGCATCTACAACATTGTGCAACCGGAAATGGCCAACCAGCTTCTGGACCGCAAGCTCAAGCATATCAAATCAACCGGTGCCAGCATCGTGGCCAACGGCAACCCGGGCTGCCTCCTCCAGCTCATCAACAGCGCAAAGCAGCAAGGTCTGAACCTGCGCGTCGTCCACCCGGTAACCCTCCTCGCCGAAGCCTATCGCCGGTCCGACTAGCTCGCAGCCCAAGCCTCGTTCGACACCCCGCCGCGTCGCCCGCGCTACGAGGCCGCTTGCTCCGCCGGCTTGGTCAGGTCGGACGCCGCCTTTTTCTCCTGGAACAAGCTGAAGCGGAGGCACAGGGGCCAGCCTCGCCCAGTCAGCAACCAGGCGGAGAGCAGCAACAGAACCGTGTTCTCGACCAGTTTGTGACAGATAAAGACCTTCCCAGCCCCGCATCCGCAGTCAAACTTCACCGCGCAAAACGGTATGCCTTCCACTGCGGCACGGCGCAGAGCCTCTTTGAGCACCACGATGGTGAAAGGCACCAGCATCACCACGCTGTTGAGCGCCGCCCCCCTTACTGCCACCCCGGCCAGCAGCAGCAGCCCACAGAACACCTCGAACCATGGCAACGCGGCGCCAATCGAGTTCAACAGGATGGGACTCGTCACCAGATGGTATTGCCGCACGAGACTGAGGAAAGCTTGCGGGTGCGGCAAAGCCTTATGCAGCCCCATGACGATAAATACGCCGGCCAGCCACCACCTGGCCACCACCGCCGCAGCATTCTTGGCGATGCCGCTCAGCAGCACCAGTCCGTAGAGCACTTCCAACCAGGGCACGGTGGTGATGATCAGACTCGACAGGAAGGGATTGGCGATCGCCAGTTCTTCCCGCACGAGCTTAGCAAACTCAGCCGGATGAAGGACTTTGCCCACGCCCAGGTAAAGGAACAGGCCGCCCAACAACCACCTCGCCAGCAAGGCGGCAATGTCCAGGGAATGCTTGTCCCCGGCTGAGGGTGCGGCTTTCATTATTTCGGCCCTCCGGCTTTGGCCGACGCGGCAGCCTTCACCATATTAGTCAAGTCGCCGCTATTGCGCGCGCCCAGTTCATACGGCAATCCATTGCTGGTCCACTCCGTGAAACCGCCGCCATAAATGAACACCTTCTCTTTCGGTATGCCCAGGCTGTCTCGCAGCATGATCGCCGCGTGCTCGCTGTCATCGCATTCCCCCCCATTGCAATAGAACACCATCTGTTCCGCGGTTTGGCAAACCTGGACCACATTGGGGAGATAGTCCTGCGGGCGGAAGCGGTCAAAGTGGAAAGCGCCCGGAATATGGCCCGCCACGTAATGCTCCTCGTCGCGAGCGTCGATAAATATGACCCCGTCCTGCTCGCGCCGGGGATCGCGAAAGCACCGCGCTACCTGATTGCTGTCAGCCAGTTGCAAGCCGTTGGCCCGGAGGCGCGCGGACAGAAGCTCCAGAGGCGAATTGGTGATTATGGCCGCGGCATTCGTCGCATTTGTCGCCACAGCCGGGGACCGCGAAGCTACCTTGTCCCCAGGGAAATAGTCCTTTGTCAACTCAAGAGGATGCGGAGAAAGCGCATTGGCGGCGAGAGCCAAGGCAGCGCCGATCACCGCTACCAGCGCGCCCTCCTGCAAGACCGTTTTCACCTATTGACCGGCGGGCAGGGGCGGAAGCGGCGGCGGCGCGTGGGGCACTACCTGTGGACGCGGTTTTGGCAGCGCCACCGGCACTGCCGACGCCGGCGGCCGGTACGGACGCGGCAGTTGCATGACCGGCACCTTGACAAGCGGGTACCTCGGGTTACTCGACTTGACGCTCAACTCGACATTCAGGCCCCGCGGGATCTCGAACCCCTGCGGGAACACCAGCATGGCGATGAATGACTTGCCCGGCTGCGTCTCCTTAATCTGCGCTTCCACCCCGGGCACATTGACGACCGGTTCGGACAACTGCACCGCGTTCGTGCTATTATTTTGGATCGTGACCGAGTTCGTCACCGCGTTCACCAGCGGTCCTGCCTGCACGGTAATGTAAGTAGGCATCACCATGATCGGCGGCTGCACGCTGGCACCGACGGGCAGAGTGACTACCGCCGGGTTCGTCCAGCCGGTCCGCAAACTGATCTGGCCCGGAACATATCCCGCCGATATCGGCGGCACGACTGAAACCTTTAGCAGGTACGACTTCCCGGGCGTGTTGGTAGTCAGTTGGGCAGTGAACATGCGGTTGTTGATCTCCGGATCGGATAGCGCCAATGGTTCGTCGGTGTTGTTCGTGATGGTCACCACCATCGAGGCCGATTCGCCGTCAGGCGGAAGGTTGAGCAGCGCCATGGGGGGATTGAAATCAATCACCCTATAAACCGAGCCCCTGATCTGCAATAGAGTGGAAGGCTGATTCGGGACGTTGCAAGTGACAGTTACTTGCCTGCCGACCGGCCCATTGTTGCCGACGGTGTCGAACTGGATCGGGATGTTCCCGGTCTGGCCGGGCTCGACCTGCCTGGTCCACTCGCCGGCCGTGGTGCAATGACACCCCGGTTGCACCGCAGTCACCATCAGCATCCGGTCCCCCGTATTGGTAAATACGTAGGTGTACTTGACCAGCTCTCCCGACCGCACTCTGCCGAAATCATAAATGGGCGTCGCAAACTGAATCTTCGGTCCCACGCCATTCGTCGAGCTCGTCGCCGCAGCCGGAGGCGACGAAGTCGGTTGCGCGTTGCTGATGGCCATGCCTAAAACCAAGAGGCCCACGGCGCACGCCAGGTTCTTCTTCACAATACTCATAAATAGTCGCTAACGGTATATTATCTCAGATTATGCCGATTGTGCAAAGCGCATTCTCTCAGAAGTAAAGTCCCAACTGCCCGGCCAGCCGCGGCAGTTCCTCATGTGAGGCGGGCAGACAAGGCAGGATCCTGCCGCATCGTTCCTTCACCCACGGGCTGGTTTCCTTCCCCGGCTTCAACCCGCCCGCTAAGCCGAGCAACCGCCGCCATTCGCCCTGCCACTCCCGGTCGCAGGCCTCCAGCACACTCAGCGGGGCCTTTTCGCGCAAAACCCGGCGTATAGCTCCGGCGAGGGCTGCGGCTTCCGACAAGCCCACATTCATGCTCTGCACGCCTACCGGGCCGGTTTGGTGCGCGGCATCGCCCGCCAGCCAGCCCCGGTCCCGGCCAAATTGCCGCGCGACCCGCTGCTCGAACACCACTTCGATGCACCAGGTAACCTCTTTGACCCCCGCGGAGAACCACGGCGCCCGCTGTTTCGCCACCTTTTGCACATACTGCCGGATCCTTTCATCCACGGTCTGCTGCGCCAGACGCGCTCCCCGCCTCTCCTTTTCGGGAAACTCACCCGCCATTTCCGATTTGAGCATCTGGAACGTCCACCGGTACCTGTTCCCCGTCAGCGGCCAGAGCACGTTGGTCGTGGAATCATCCAGCACCACGCGCACCTCGTCTTCCACCTTCTCCGCCGGCTCGAACTCGTAAGCCGCGTAGCGCGTTTGACCGGCTACGAGAGTGTTCTCGATTCCCAGCCGCCGCCGCACCAAAGAACTATAACCGTCCGCGCCAACCAGGAACTGCGCGCGGACCGGGAAGCTCCTTTTGACGACTGTTTCCCAGTGCGGCACGATATAGCCGGTGCCGGTCGCACCCAGCTCCTCGATCGTGCCCACCACCGTCTCCCCAGCACTCTGAACATCGTCAAACCGATGGTTCCAACTGACCGTTACCCCCGCCTTGCGCAGCCGTTGTTCCAGCACACCCTCAAATTCATTCTGCGGCAGGATCACCATGAACGGAAACTCTCCGTCTAGCTCGGCAAGCTTTATCTCAGCCCGCCGCGCCGCGCCGTCGTAGAACGCCACCATCTGCGTGCGCCGCCCGCGCTCGAGCACCGGGGCCGCAAGCCCCATCTGTGACAGCAACCTGAGCGTGCGGGGATGCAAGGCGCAGGCATAGCTGCGCGCCGCTGTGCGGTCCTCGCGGTCAATGATCTTCACCTTGATGCCGGCCTCGGCCAACACGATGGCGGTCAATAACCCCACCGGCCCTGCGCCAACTATCAGGACTTCCGTTCGCTCTTCTTGCATAGCGTGCCTTTGTCTCTGCCAGTATTCCCGTGATGTGGCTTGAATACTACGCTCCATTAGGCAAAAAGTCATTCTGAATTTCTGCCGAGCCGCCGACTGGGAAACACCGGTTCATTCGGGAGGTTGGTCCCTCGGTGGGAAGCGGATCGCCTGGCAGACCCTTGGCAGGCCGAAGGGGGAATCTGCGCCGCCAAAGCGCTGTAACCGTTCTGGGCGCGGCAGCGTCTCTATAATATGGAGGGCTGTGGTGCGCAGCCTGCGGCAGGCACCGTGGGACCGGGGAGGCGGGGAGGCCGCAGAAACCCCGCAAACCATAGCGAAACCATAGCGAAGACCATGCGAAGACCATGCGAACAACACGCTGTCAATACCGGACCCCTCCCCTGTCCCCATGCTGTCAACGGGCTTAGTGGTGGCTGGCGGTGCCGGAGCTGGAGGGGTGCGGCACAGCCAGAAGGAAGAAGCGGACGCCAAGGCCCCGGCCTGGTTGAGCAATAGCGCACTGCACCGCCTGGCAGGCACAGGCTTCCCGGATAAACCTCATTCGCTTTCACGTTAGTCTCCGGCGCGGTGAGCCGCCCGGGTCGGCCAACGCGCGCGTGATGGCCGCCAGGCATTCTCCTGGCAATCCCGCCGGCCTGGCGACCGATGCATGCGTAAAAGCCGCCCGCTGTTCAATCCCATTCCGCCTGAGTAGATTCTTACTGCGGTCACGTCGCCGCGCGGCTAACCCGACTTTCGCTTCCAGTAGCGAAAGTCGGGCTAGCTTTGTAAAAACCACGTCCGGCACGTCCGGCACGTCCGGCACGTCCGCAAATAAGCTTGGCGGTACCCTCCAGAACTTGATGCCAACTTTCAACGGAAGAATCGAGCCATCCGCTCTCGTTCATGATGCTGGTTCCTTAATAAATACACGCAATCCGCCGCCGTCCTCGCCGCCTACGGCTTCTCCGCCAAGAAAGACCTGCTGGCCCAGCTTCTGGAACTGAACCTGTCCGTCGCCCAGCACCTCGAAAACGCCGAGCCCGTAACCCCGCCCGGCATCCCCGCCACGTTTCCAAACCCCGAGACCCTGGTCTCCGGCGACTGCATCCGTGCCCCCGCCCTGAAATAGTGCCCAATTCCAGGAGATTAGCCGTTGTGCTGCGGCGCAGCGGCCCCTGGCGCGCATTCAACTCAATGATTGCTCAGACGGAAGAACAGTTTGCCCGCCGGTGAGGCGAGGTTCAGGTAATTCGTGCCGTTGGTGGTCGTCACCCCGC
>Ga0182014_10002693_pt1 | contig 22047 bp, 22 predicted proteins | sample 612S2DmetaG_FD_120489 | JGI IMG/M metagenome (GOLD analysis project Ga0182014, IMG submission 120489) | Permafrost microbial communities from Stordalen Mire, Sweden - 612S2D metaG | ecosystem: Environmental > Terrestrial > Soil > Wetlands > Permafrost | place: Sweden: Stordalen | collected...
AAATACGCCGCCGTCCCCGCTTCCCGCGAATCCATCGTCCCGCTCCGCTCATCGAATCAGCGGGCACAGACAGATTCAGCACTTCAGGCTCTTGTCACGTGCTTCCTTCACCCGATTGCCCTGCTTCGGCGCTTCCGCACAGAAGTTTCGCCCTATAGTGTTAACGTGGGCGGCGCCTCACTGATTCGGCAAGGGCGGACATTGCAGCCAAACAGACCAAACGGCTTCGGCGCGCGCGGGTCGCGGAGTTCTCCGCCCTTGCAGGATACGGCGCCGGGGCTCGCGGCTCGATTGGCCGCCGCGCATGCGGTCGTGGACGTGCTTTCCCTCGCACGATCGCCGGAGGAGCGCGTCGGCGCCGGCGAATTCGAGAGCCGGTTCGCCGGGCTCGAGGCGCGCGACCGCGCGCTGGCGCGATCGATCGCCGCCGTTTCGTTTCGCCGGTTGGGCACGATCCGCAAGGGGCTCGGCCGCTTTCTCGAAAAAGGGCTGCCCAAGCGCGCCGGCGCGCTGGAATGGATCCTGATCGTCGCGGCGGCGCAATTGTTGTTTCTCGACGTTCCCGATCACGCCGCCGTCGATCTGGCGGTGCGCGCGACGCGGCTCGACCCCGGCGCCGCGCCTTTCGCCGCGCTGGTCAACGCGGTGCTGCGCAACTTCGCGCGCGCGAAGCAAGAAATCCTCGCGAGCGCCGACCCGCTCGACGACGACGCGCCGCATTGGCTCGCCCAGCGCTGGCGCGCCCATTACGGCGAAGCGACGGCGCGGAGAATCGCACGCGCTCATCGCGACGAGCCGACCCTCGACCTCAGCGTCAAGAGCGACGCCGAGGGCTGGGCGCGGCGGCTCGACGGCGTCGTCCTTCCCACCGGATCGGTTCGCCTGGAGAGCCACGCCGCGATCGCCGAACTCGAGGGCTACGCCGAGGGCGCATGGTGGGTTCAGGACGCCGCCGCCGCGTTGCCGGCGCGGCTGCTCGGGGTCGGCGCGGGCGTGCGGGTCGTCGATCTCTGCGCCGCCCCCGGGGGCAAGAGCGCCGAATTGGCGACCGCGGGCGCGAACGTCACCGCCGTCGATCGCTCGGCGGAGCGGTTGAAACGGTTCGCCGCGAACTTTCAACGCCTGCGCCTGGAGGCGGAAATCGTCGTGTCGAACGCGCTCAGCTTCGAGGCGCCGCCGTTCGACGCGACGCTGCTCGACGCGCCTTGCACGGCGACGGGGACGATCCGTCGCCACCCCGACGTCGCTTGGATCAAGCGACAGGGCGACCTGCCGGCGCTCGTCGAATTGCAGAGCCGGCTTCTCGACAAGGCGGTCGCGCTGACCAAGCCCGGGGGGACGATCGTTTATTGCGCCTGCTCGTTGGAGCCGGAGGAGGGCGAGGGCCAGATCGCGGCGCTGCTGCGCCGCAATCCCGACGTCCGCCGCATGCCGATTGCGCCGGCGGAAATCGGCGGCCTCGCCGAGTGCGTCAACGCCGCCGGCGAATTGCGCACGCTGCCCTGCCATTTGCAGGGGCCGACGCCGCGGCTCTCCGGCCTCGACGGCTTCTTCGCCGCCCGGCTGCAAAGGAGGCCGTGAGCGCGCGCCTTGGCGCGGGGGCGCGAGGGCGTGACCGAAACCTTTGGTCGCCGTTTACGAAGGATGCCTATATAATGAATGCAATGTCCACGGTCCCATCCCGTCCGCAGCATCTTCCGGATTATCGGAACCCGCCCCTGAATGAGGTTGTGCTGGGCGTCCAATTTGCGCCCGCACGTGGCTATCAGCAAATTCGAGCTGGTGAAGTTTGGAACCTATATAAGTCGGCATTCCCTCTAGTCGAAGAAATGCCGCCGATTCCGCCAATTTTTGAAACGTTTGGGTTATCGTGGCCTGGCGCGATGATCAATGTTGGCATTGTCAGCGGGGCAATGCACAATCGATTTTGGTTTTTGTCACCCGGTAAGTCTGATTTAATTCAATTTCAGCAAGATCGTCTACTTCACAATTGGCGAAAGGTCGGCGACGGTAGCAATGAATATCCTCGATTTGAAAAAATGATTGCCGATTTTGAGAAAGAGATTCGCCTCCTTGAGGTCTATTTCAACGGTCTTGATCCGCAAAAACTGATCTGCAACCAAGCCGAGGTCTCTTATGTCAACCATATCCCGCTGGACAAAAGTGAAGGTCGCGAAAAAGCTTCGGATTGGTTTCGTTTTGCAAATTTTGGCGCGGCAGAGCCGGACGATATGTCTTTCGTTTTTCGCCGCGCTCTCAAGGATCCCTCCGGCGTTCCGACGGCGCGGCTGATTTGCGAGGCAGGCACCAATTTCAATCCTCTTGGCGCTCGTATTTTTGTCCTCACGTTGACCGTCAGAGGGGCTCCAGAAGACCCAACCGTCGCAGCGGTGTTCAAGCTTTTGAGGCTTGGGCGCGAGGTGATAGTCAAGGAGTTCGCCGCGATTACGACTGATTCGGCGCAGGAAATATGGGAGAGGGTCCGGTGACGCAGGGCACTACCACGATTGCCTTCACACGCGATTTACGCGCAGAGACCGGAGCGAACGTGTTCAGCCTTTCTGCGTTCTCTTCGAGGCGGGCCACCTCGCCGTCTCGCGACTATCTCAAGTCCGTGATTGACAGGCTGGACGAGCTGTGCAGCCTCGAAGCCGGATGGGACGGATATGTTGCACCTCCGGTGTCCTTTTCCAACGCAAATTTTGCGTTGAGCATGCTTGCCTCCGCGTGGCCACCGGACGCGCCTGAGCCTCAAATCGTTCCTGGCTCTGGTGGCGATCTTCAAGTCGAGTGGCATAGCGACGCAACAGATATCGAGTTGCACGTTCGGGGGCCATACAACGTCCGTGCGTGGCGGTTTGTTCAAGGGGGCGGTGAAGATGGTGAGGAGCTCCATTTGACAACAGATTTCAAGGTTGTCGCAGGGTGGCTTGCTGAATTGTCGGAGGCCTCCGTTGCCGCTCGATCCGCCGCCGCGTGACGATGAGGGTGAGGTTCTACCCCACGACCATGCCGGCATTGGGCACGCTGATGGCATAATTCGACGCGTATCGCCGCAGCACATGGTCAGCGATCCGAAGACTCAAGGCAGGCGCCTGTCTTCGATGGCTTTCCAACCATCGCCGGGCGAACGCGGCGGTATGTCGGTCGACCTACAGAGTTTGATCGAAGAAGCCGGCCTCGACGCGAAGCAGTACGTCGTTTCGCCGCCATGGATTGGGGCGGTTAGGTTCACAGCCGGAGCGCTGCGGGCCGAGGGACTAATGGTTGGGTACGATCCACTCCTGCCGGAAAATCCCTTTCATGGCGAAGCATGGGGCAATTTTACGCAGGGGCTGCGAAGGCGACTGGCCGGGCTCGCGGAATGGTTTGTGCGTTTCAGTGCGGATTGACGAAATCGCCCATCTTCGCTCGTTCGCGAGTCACCTCAATTGGGCGACCGATCGCGAACAGCGGCCGGTTCGTCTGAGGCACAGACCAGTCCGAAGCGAAGGCCGAGTTTCGATCGCGGCGAAAGCGTGGTAAGGCGCGCCGACATTTCCGCTTCCAACCTTGCGAGCCCCTAAGAATGGCCATCGATCCTCTCGCGCCGGTCGGCCGCGCGCTGATTTCCGTGTCCGACAAGTCCGGATTGATCGAGCTGGGCCTCGCCCTGGCGGCGCGCGGAATCGAGATCGTCTCCACCGGGGGCACCGCCGCGGCGTTGGCGAAGGCGGGCGTCGCCGTCGCCGACGTCGCTGAGCTCACCGGATTTCCGGAGATGATGGACGGGCGGCTGAAGACGCTGCATCCGAGCGTTCACGGCGGCCTGCTCGCGGTCCGCGCCGACCCCGCGCATCAGGCGTCGATGATCGCCCACGGCATCGCGCCGATCGATCTGCTGGTCGTCAACCTCTATCCCTTCGAGAGCGCGCTCTCCCGCGCCGCGCCGTTCGAGGAGATGGTGGAGAACATCGACATCGGCGGCCCGGCGATGATCCGCGCGGCGGCGAAGAACCACGCCGACGTCGTCGTGATCGTCGACGTCGAGGATTATCCGCGCCTCATCGAGGAGCTGGAGGCCCATGACGGATCGACGCGGCTGAGCTTCCGCCGCGAGATGGCGCAGAAGGCCTACGCGCGCACCGCGGCCTATGACGCGGCGATCTCCAATTGGCTCGCGCGCGAAACCCAGCAAAGCGCGCCGAAGTGGCGCGCGTTCGGCGGCGCGCTCAAGAGCGCGCTGCGCTACGGCGAGAACCCGCACCAGAGGGCCGCGTTCTATGTCGGGCCGGAATCGCGCCCCGGCGTCGCCACGGCGCGCCAGGTCCAGGGCAAGGAACTCTCCTACAACAACATCGGCGACACCGACGCCGCCTACGAGCTGGTCGCCGAATTCGATCCGAAAGCGTCGGCCGCGGCAGCGATCATCAAGCACGCCAATCCGTGCGGCGTCGCCTTGGGCGCGAGCCTGCTGGAGGCTTACGCGAAGGCGCTCGCCTGCGATCCCGCCTCCGCCTACGGGGGCGTCATCGCTGTGAACCGGCGGCTCGACGCGGCTGCGGCGCGCAAAATGGTGGAAATCTTCACCGAAGTCATCATTGCGCCGGAAGCGGACGACGAGGCGCTGGCGATCGTGGCGGCCAAGAAGAACCTGCGCCTGCTGATCGCCGGCGCGCTGCCCGACCCGCGCGCGCCGACGCTCGCCGTGCGCTCGGTCGCCGGCGGCTTCCTGACGCAGGACCGCGACAACGGCGCGCTCGACGAGGCGGCGCTGAAGATCGTCACCAAACGCGCGCCAACTGCGGCCGAAATGGCGGACCTGAGGTTCGCTTGGCGTGTCTGCAAGCACGTCAAGTCGAACGCGATCGTCTACGTCAAGAACGGCGCGACGGTCGGCGTCGGCGCCGGACAGATGTCGCGCGTCGATTCGGCGCGCATCGCCGCGCGCAAGGCGGAGGACGCCGCGCGCGCCGCGGGGTTGCCCGAGCCGCGGACCAAGGGCTCGGTCGTCGCCTCGGACGCGTACTTTCCCTTCGCCGACGGCCTCGTCGCGGCGGTGGAAGCGGGCGCGACCGCGGTCATCCAGCCCGGCGGATCGATACGCGACGCCGAAGTGATCGCGGCCGCGGACGCAGCGGGGATAGCGATGGCGTTCACCGGGATGCGGCACTTCCGCCACTAGAGGCGGCGAGGATCGATCGAGGGGGAGGGGGGCGCCGCGGATTCGCCGGCGCGAGAAAAAAGGAAGGGCCGAGAACAGCAGAGGACGGGAACCTTTCGACCCCGGCCCTTCCATTGCCGCCTGGAATAGCTGTGGACCTACCCCGACGGCGCGCGCAACCTATTCTCGGTCTTTTCGCGAGTGAATGGCGCAAGTTGTCGCAGGCGCGAGAGAGTTGGCGAGCCTGCGCGCGCCCCGTCGAGCCTCATCCGGCGGAGCATCCGGCGGCGCTCCGCCGATCGAGGCGCGGACGCACGACGGGGCGGCGCCAGGGAAGGCGCGCGGAAATGGGATTTGACTATTGCAGAGAACTCTGTATCATAGAGTTACATGAACAGGGATCCGCCCGATGTCTCTTTCCAGCCTGCTGCAACTGCCCGTCTGGCTCCTCGCGCTCGTCGGCCTCGCCGCGCTGGCGCTGGCGCTTTTGCTCGCTGCGCCCCTGACCCAGCCGCCGCCGCTGGCCTCGATCCATGCCGGCGCGATGGCGATCGACCAAGAAGGCAAGCCCGAACTCTCCCGCTTTCAGGCGCGCGACGGCACCTGGCTGGCCTATCGGCTTTATCCGGCCGCGCACGGCGACGCCGACCGGCTGGCGATCGTCGCCCACGGCTCCACGGCCTCCTCCGACGAAATGCACGTGGTCGCTGAGGCGCTCGCCGCGGCCGGGGTCGCGGCGATCGCCTTCGACGCGCGCGGTCACGGTGCCTCGGGGACGCGCGGTGACATCGGCTACATCGGCCAGCTCGACGACGATCTCGCCGATCTCGTCGCGCACCTGCGCGCGGCCTACCCGAAGGCGCGGCTGACGCTGATCGGCCATTCCTCCGGCGGCGGCTTCGCGTTGCGCATCGCTGCGGGGCCGCTCGGCCCGGCGTTCGACCGCTTCGTGCTGCTCGCGCCCTACCTCGGCTATCAGGCGCCGACCAATCGCCCCGCCGAGGGGACGGGGCTTTGGGCGACGCCCGACATTCCCCGCATCATCGCGATCATGATGCTGGGTCGGATCGGCATCGATTGGCCGCAATCGCTGCCCGCCATCGCGTTCGCCAACCCGCCCGACGCGGCGATGTTCGTGATCTCGCACTATTCGTTCCGGCTGATGGTCGATTACGGGCCGCCGCAGGATTGGAAGGGCGCGCTGCAAGCCGCGGCGGGCCGCATCGACTTGATCTCAGGCGAAAGCGACGAGCTGATGGACGCCTCCGCCTACCAAAGCGTCGTCGCGCCGCTCGGCGTGCGGGTGACGCTGCTGCCCGGCGTCGACCACATGGGAATCGTCCATGCGCCCGCGGCGCTCGCCGCGATCGTCGCGGCGGCGACGAGATGAGCGCGCCGCCGCTGGTCTCGGCGGAATGACGAAGGAGCGTGTTTGATGCCGGTTTTCGAGATCCTTGCGCACACGCCGCTGTGGGTGTGGGCCTTGTTCGCATTTCTCATCTATCGCGGCGCGGCGGCGATGCGCGCGCGCGAGGTATCGCCGTATCGCGTCCTGATCGTTCCCACCATTTTCTTGGTCTGGGGAGCTTCCGGCCTCATTGAAAGGCCGGACGGCTTGGCGCCGAATGTCGCGGCGTTCCTCGGCGCGCTGCTGGTCGGTCTCGCGGCGGGGCGCGCCCTGGCCTCGCTCATGCCGGCGCCCCGCCTCTCGCCCGTCACAGGATTGCTGGCGACGCCCGGATCGCCGATCACGCTGATTCTCAACGGCGTCGCTTTCGCTGCGAAATATGTCGGCAACGTCGCTTTGGCGCTGACGTCGGACGTCGCCGTCCATGCGGAGCTCACGAGCGCGGTGGTCGCGATCGGCGGTCTGTTCGCCGGACTGTTCTGGGGCCGCACGCTCCGCCAATTCCAGCGCGCCTTGAAAGGCGACGGACGGCCCGCGACCTTTGCGAACCTCGCCGCGCTGGTTCTGGGGCGGGGCGCAACCGCGCCGGAGACAGTTCGGTAAGCCGCGTCGCCGCCGCCGATTTCGACGGCGCGGGAGCCGCTTTGAGAGAAGGGCAAGGCGAAAAGGGTCAGACGAATATGACGATCAGCCCCAACGAGGCCGGCGCGATGCTCGCGGATGTCGAAGCGATCGTCGCCAGGGTCAAGCAATCGCGGATCTATCGCCGGACCGGCGAGATCACCATTCTCTGGGGCGTGGTCATCGTGTGCGGCAATCTCCTCAGCGAGGCGGCGCCGCGCTGGTCGCTCTGGGAATGGCGCGCGGCGGACGTGCTCGGCATCGCCGCCACGATCTTCCTAGCGGCGCGCGGGCGCTGGTCGCAGGGACTTCGAATCCCCTTGCGCGTTCTCGCCGCCTTCGCGCTGTTCATCGGCTTCGGTTTCCTTTGGAGCGTGCTGCTCGGCCGCTTTGGGCCGCGTGAGCTGGACGCGTTCTGGCCGACCCTGTTCCTGTTCGGCTACGCGCTCGCCGGCCTGTGGCTCGGCGCCGTCTTCGCGGCGCTGGGGCTCGGCCTCAGTGCGCTGATCGTGGCGGGGTATTTCTGGTCGGGCGAATGGTTCAATCTGTGGCTCGCCGTCGTCAACGGCGGCGGCTTCGTCCTCTGCGGCCTGTGGATGCGGCGGGCCTGACGCCATGAACGCCCCCGACGAAATGATTCACCAACCCGTTCGCCTGCGCATCATGGCGGCGCTGACCGCGCTCGGCGCGAGCGAAGAGGGCCTCGATTTCGCCAAGCTGAAATCGCTGACCGGCGCGAGCGACGGCAACCTCGGCGCCCATATCGACCACCTCGCGCGCGCCGGCTACGTCGAGGTCGCCAAGGCGTTCGTCGCGCGCCGCCCGCGCACCACGGTCAAGGCGAGCCCGGCGGGGCGCGCCGCCTTCGCCCGCCACGTCGCGTTCCTGCGCGAGATCATCGCGGGCGGGTGAGCGGCGGGACTCCGCGCCGGAAGAATTTCGCCCGGCGAGCCTCGGAAAGCGCCGCGGATTCCTGGTATGACGCGACTCTTCGCGCGAAGCGGCGTTGAGGAATTGCGGATGTCCGAAGCCTTCTTAAGCCATATGCGCTCGGTCCTGAGCGAGATCGACGCCGCCGGCCTATTGAAGCGCGAGCGGCTGATCGCCTCTCCGCAAGGCGGCCGAATCCGCGTCGCCGACGGCGCGGGAACGCGCGAGATGGTCAACCTCTGCGCCAACAACTACCTCGGCCTCGCCGACCATCCCAAGGTCGTCGCGGCGGCGAGACGAGCGCTCGACGAATTCGGCTTCGGCATGGCGTCGGTGCGCTTCATCTGCGGCGCGCAGACGCTGCATCGCGAGCTCGAGCAGCGAATAGCCAAGCACCTCGGCAAGGACGACGCGATCCTGTTCGCCGCCTGCTTCGACGCCAACGGCGGCGTGTTCGAGGCGCTGCTCGGGCCCGAGGACGCGATCATTTCCGATGCGCTCAACCACGCCTCGATCATCGACGGCGCGCGCCTCAGCAAGGCGCGCCGCGCCCGCTACGCCGCCTCCGACATGAATGAACTGGAGGACCGGCTGAAGGAGGCCGACGCGGCGGGCGCGCGCTTCAAGCTGATCGCCACCGACGGCGTGTTCTCGATGGACGGCATGATCGCCAATCTCCCTGACATCTGCGATCTCGCCGAGCGCTATGGCGCGTTGACCCTGGTCGACGATTGCCACGCCACCGGCCATCTCGGCGAAAAGGGCCGTGGCACGCCGGCGCTGACCGGCGTCGGCGCCCGCGTCGACATCGTCACCGGCACCCTCGGCAAGACGTTGGGCGGCGCGATGGGCGGCTTCGTCGCCGCGGCGCAGCCGATCGTCGACCTGCTGCGCCAGCGGGCGCGCCCCTATCTCTTCTCCAACAGCCTCGCGCCGGCGGTCGCCGGCGGCTCGCTGAAGGCGCTGGAGATCGCCGTTCGAGCGGACGACCGACGCGCGCGGCTCGCCGGTCACGCCGAGCGCTTTCGCGCCGGGCTGGCGAAGGCAGGGTTCTCGTTGCCGCCGGGGACGACGCCGATCATCCCGGTGATGCTCGGCGAGGCGCGCCGCGCTCAGGCGATGGCCGCGGCGCTCGACGAGCGCGGCGTCTTCGTCGCCGGGTTCTTCTTTCCCGTCGTGCCGCAGGGCGCGGCGCGCATCCGCGCGCAAATGTCGGCGGCGCTGAGCGAAGCCGACGTCGAATTCGCGATCGGCGCCTTTGAAGACGCCGGCCGCGCGATCGGCGTGATCTGAATGGAATAGGAGACGCCGCGATGAAAGCCCTGGTCAAACAGAAAGCGGCGCCCGGCCTGTGGCTCCTCGACCAGCCGGTCCCGTCCATCGGGCCGGACGACGTGCTGGTGAAGGTGCATAAGACCGGCGTCTGCGGCACCGATCTGCATATCTTCAACTGGGACGAATGGGCGCAGAAGACGATCCCGACGCCGATGACGATCGGCCACGAATACGCCGGCGAAATCGTCGAGCTCGGCGCCAACGTGCGGCGCCTGAAGATCGGCCAGCGCGTTTCGGGCGAGGGCCACGTGATCGGCATGAGGAGCCGCGCCGCGCGCGGCGGGCGCTATCATCTCGATCCCGAGACGCGCGGCATCGGCGTCGACATCCCCGGCGCTTTCGCCGAGTTCGTGCGGGTGCCGGCGTTCAACATCGTGCCGTTGCCCGACGACGTCGACGACGAACTCGGCGCGATCCTCGATCCCTTGGGCAATGCCGTCCACACCGCGCTGTCGTTCGATCTCGTCGGCGAGGACGTGCTGGTCACCGGCGCCGGGCCGATCGGCATCATGGCGGCGGCGGTGGCGCGCCACGTCGGCGCCCGCCACGTCGTCGTCACCGATATCAATCCGCGCCGCCTCGCGCTCGCTGCGCAAGTCGCCGACGTCACGCCCGTCGACGTGTCGCGCCAGGACCTGCGCGCGGTGATGGGCGAGCTGAAGATGGCGGAGGGCTTCGACGTCGGCCTCGAGATGAGCGGCGCGCCGGCCGCCTTCGATCAGCTGTTCGATTCGGTCGTCACCGGCGGCCGCCTCGCGCTGCTCGGCCTGCCGTCCAAGCCGACCCTGGTCGACTGGAACAAGGTCATCTTCAAGCAGCTCACCATCAAGGGGATCTATGGGCGCGAAATGTTCGAGACCTGGCACAAGATGATTGCGATGCTGCAGAGCGGCCTCGACGTGCGCAAGGTCGTCACCCATCGCCTGCCGGCGAATGAATTTCTCGCCGGTTTCGAAACCATGCGGCGCGGCGAGTGCGGCAAGATTGTGCTGGACTGGACGGGGATCGGCGAGACGCCATGAGCGATGCGCCTCGTTCCGCGCCGCGCGCCTATGGCCCCGACGCGGCGCCTGGTTTCGCTTTGCGCGCCTTACGTGTCGAGGACGCGGGCGCGGCGGCCGAAGTCATCCGCGCGGCCTTCGCCGCGCAGAGCCGCCCGACCGATCCGCCGTCTTCGGCGCTAGGCGAAACGACGGCGAGCGTTTCCGCCAAGCTCGCCAAGGGCGGCGGCGCCGGCGCTGAGGCCGGCGGCGCGCTGGTCGGCGTCGCGCTGTGGGCGGAGAAGAACGGCGCGCTCGCTATCGGCCGCGTCTCGGTGCTGCCGGCTTGGCGCAGGCAGGGAATCGCGCGCGCTCTGCTCGCGGCGGGCGAAGCGGAAGCGCGCCGCCGCGGCCTTGCGCGAATGACTTTGCGCGTGCGCCTCGCGCTCGACGAAAACCAGCGACTGTTCGCCGGCTTCGGCTTCGCACCCGTTCGCCAAGGCGCCCATCCCGGTTACGCCGAGCCGACTTATCTGGTGATGGAGAAGGCGCTGGGGTAGCGCTGGGAATATCTGACGGGTGTCGCCGAGCCGGCGAACGCGGGCGTTCGGCTCCAAACCGTCGCGCCGGACGGTCGTTAGCCCTTACCCAAGAGAGCGGCCGCGCGAAGGATGCGCGGAAGTTGTCGTCTGACGCGCTCGTCAGTTATTGTGATCGAGGACGCGAAGCAGTTCGTCGATCCCGACCCACTGATTGAATTGCTCGACATAAGAAGTTCCGGTCCCGCCATGGGTTTGGAAATAGGCGTTCATGACGAGCGCGATCGCCGCCACGATGAAGAGACGATTGATCGTAAAGGAGATCGCCGTCTTCAGCATGTCGGCTCGCTGAGCTGAGCGACGCGTCTGGCCAGGGCGTCGCGCTCCGATCGAAGTCTTCGGATTTTTCGCGCGGTCGCCAGCGAGACGACCGAGCCGCCATCGGACGGCAGAAACAAGAGGCCGGCCTCCCTCTCCCGCCGCCAGACGATGCGAGCGCGACGACTGTCGCCCTTCTGGAAAATGGTGAAGCCGAATTCGCTTGGCGCCGTCATCGGGTCGGAGAAAACGATCTTTGCGCCGCCTTGCGACAAGTTCTGCACCAAGCATTCGGCGGTGGAGCGCTGGTCGTCAAAGGCGGCCTGACCGCAGAGGCACGTGCGGCCTCTGTGAGCCTTGCGTCGTTCCTCCATGCGAATCCCCCATCGGCACAACGGACAACCAGCAGGCGTCACGCCGCAAACAACAGGCCAGGACGACTTCATTATGGGGGCGCGTTAAGCGTTCGGTAACCAGCGCGAAGCGAAAAACGCTTTTGACTCATGAACTTATCGTCAGCGCTGAAGACGCTTCTCCGCAAGCGCAAGAGCGTCCGCGGGATATCCGTCCCTATTCGCGATGTCCGAAAGATGGAACCATCTTCCGCGGCCGCTCGTCAAATTGGCGCAGTTCGGCAATTCTCGAACGTCGGCGCCGTGGCGTCGGCCGCCGATCTCCGCTGGCGTTCGTCAATGAACTTCGCCGCGGCGCGCCGCTACTGCGTCGAGGACGCCGGCGTCGGCTTGGCCGGCGCATGGAGGGCCGCGACGCGCACGTCGGCGGCCTGCGGGCCGGACGCGGCGAGCGCGGCGCTGCGCTTGGGCGGCAGCGGCACGTCGGAGGGAATCGGCTGCTCCGGTTCGAAAACGCGAATCGCCGGGCTGTCGGCGCCCATCCCGAACCACTTCTTGACCATGTTCTGCCCGCTGTCGGCGACGCCGCCGACGAAGGCGAACGGCGAGGGCGGGGCGGCGGCCGGGACCGTCGTCGCCGCGGCGGCGGCCGCGGTGGGCGCCGGCGGCGCGGCGTTGACGACCTTCACCGCCGCGGGAATCGGCTTGCCCGACGGGTCGAGCGCGATCTCGGTCGGCCCGATCGCCAGCGCGTCGGGATCGCTGACGTCCAAGTCGCGACCGGCGAAGGCGGCGTTCTGTCCGCCGTCCTGATAGACGATGCGCACCGGCTTGACGCCTTTGGCGACGAGCTCGGCGACCGCGGCTTGGTCGGCCTCTTCCTTGGCCGCGACATCGGCCTCGACCTGATCGTCGCGTTGCAGCGTCGGGCAGGGCCGGCTCGGATCGACGTCGCCGTCCGCGCTGGCGCCGAAGACATAATGCTTGCCGCAGACCAGCACGGAAGGCTCGTTCTTCGTCACTTCGAAGTGATCGGCGCCGTTCTTCAGCTCTTTCCAGAAGTCGATGTTGGGATTGAGCCGGTGCTTGGCGAGGTTCTCGGCGGTCATGCGGAAGGGATAGGACTGCATCTGGATCGCGCTCTCGCCGCCGTTGAACGCCTCGCGCGCGATGGCGTAGATCTCGCCGATCTGCGCGTCGGTCATCGAGAAGCAGCCCGCCGACGAACAGACGCCGTGCACCATGATGGCGCCGCCGGTGCGCCCCAACGCGCGATCGTAGGCGTTGGGATAGCCGACGTTGAAGGAAAGGTAATAGTGCGAGTTCGGGTTCATCTGCCCGGGCGCGATGATGTAGAAGCCCTCGGGCACCTGCATGTCCCCCTGGCGAGTCTTGGGGCCGAGCTGGCCCGACCAGCGGCACATCGGATAGGTCTTCAGCAGCGCGTACTGGCCGTCCGAGTTCATCTTCCAGATTTCAAACTCGGCTTCTTGCTTGTAGGTGCGGATGAGAACCGGCGCGGACGGCGTCGTGCCGATCTTGTCCATCAACGCCAACGTCTCGTTGGGGATCGGACGCAGCGAGCGCTCGGACCCCGGATCGAGCGCGTCCTCGCACCCCGCCGCCAGCGCGCCCGCCGCGACGGCGAAGCTCAGCGCCCATAACCACTTTCGCCGATAATTCAACGTCATCGCTTCCTCAGCTCGTCGACGTTCGTTAGCCGATCGCGGCGAAAAAGTCCATGCGGCCAATTAGGCGCGCGCAACCTTTCCGCGGCCTTACCGGTTGCGCCGGCGATGAAGCTCGGCATTCGAGCCTTGACCGGCGCCCGCCGAATGAGGCCTAGTTCGCCGCGGCGGCCGTATGAGTTTTCCGCCGCCGCGTAGGGGGATGCGAGTGCGATCGGACCCTGCCGCGCCGCAAGACGACCATTGGGATTGCAACACTCGATTGGCGTTGGCGTCGCTCGCGCTCATTGCCTTTGCGCTTCGACTGCTGCCGGTTTTCGTGTTCCCGAGCATCGATTATCCCGATGAAATCTTTCAGACGATCGAACAGGCGCATCGGCTGGCGTTCGGCTACGGCGTGGTTCCCTGGGAATTCGAATATGGATCGCGAAGCTGGATGCTGCCCGGCGCGCTCGCCGGTCTGATCGAATTGTCGCGGCCGTTCGGCGAAGGGCCGGGCGTCTATGTGCCGTTCGTCGGCGCAGCCCTGGCCGCGCTTTCCAGCGCGGCGGCATTGTGCGGCGCGCTCTGGGGACGCCGTTTCTTCGGTCTTACGGGAATGGCGGTCGCGGGGCTCGCGGCGGCGGTTTCCATCGACGCCGTCTATTTCGGTCCGCGGACGCTCAGCGAGGCGGTCGCGGCGCATCTCCTGGTCATCGGCCTCTATCTCGCCGTGCCGGGCGACGCGACGCCCGGGCGGCTCCGCCTCGTCGTCGGCGGGCTTGTGCTCGGCCTCGCCGCGATGACGCGCATCCAGTTGGCGCCGGCGATTCTCGCGATCGCGGCGTGGCCGAGCGCCGCCGCCTACCGCCGCCGCCTGCCGCCGCTGCTCGGCGGGGCGGCGATCGCCGTTCTCGCGAGCGGCGCGCTCGACGCCGCGACCTGGGGTTCGCCTTTCGCCTCGACCTGGCGGAATTTCGCGGTGAATGTCTTCGACGGCGCCGCCGCGGCCAATGGCGTCGCGCCCTGGCACGGCTATGGCGACATGCTGATGGACGCCTGGGGAGCGGGCGTCGTCGTCGCCGTCCTCCTCCTTGCGCTGATCGGGGCGCGCCGCCTGCCGCATCTTGTCGTCGCGGCGGCCGTGATTCTGGCATCGCACTCGCTGATCGGCCACAAGGAATACCGCTTCGTCTATCCCGCGATCCTGCTGCTGGTTCTGTCGTCCGGCCTCGGTCTGGCGCAGTTGACGGCGTGGGCGATCGAGGCGCTCGCTCGGCAGCGGCCGGGAGCGCGATGGAACGGCTTCGCGTGCGGCGCGATGGCGCTCGGCTTTCCCGTGCTGGTCAGCCTCGGAGAATCGACGAGCCCCGCCTACCGGGAGCTTTGGACCCGCGGCCACGCGGCGTTGCGCGGCGCCGATTTCATCGCTCGGCTGCCTTCCGTCTGCGGCATCGGCTCTTTCGGCCTGCATTGGACCAAAAGCGCCGGCTACGCCCATTTTCACCGCCGCGTCCCCACTTACTGGCCGGAGAACGACGAGCGGCTGTTCCGAAAAACCAAGCCGGCTTTCAACGTTCTGCTCTACTCGCGACGACCGGCGGGGGCGAAGGAATTTGTCGACGCTTCATGCGTCGACGGCGTTTGCGTCGCGATCCGCCGCGGCCGTTGCGTCGCCATGCCGACGCGCCCGAGCGAGCCGGGACCGACGGTGGGTGGGATCTCGCCTTGATCCGATCGGCTCGGCGGCCGGCGGTTCAGATCTTGCGCCCCATGCCGAGGAACTTCGTCGCCCGCGATTCGTGCAATTCGTCGCACGACATGGCGCCCAAGGAGTCGAGCGCGGCGCCGATGGCGCGTCCGGTCGCCGCGATCGCCGCTTCGGGATCGCGGTGAGCGCCGCCGATGGGCTCGGGCACGATCGCGTCGATGACGCCGAACTTCAACAAATCCTGCGCGGTGATCTTCATGCTCATCGCCGCATCCTGGGCGCGCGAGGAATCGCGCCACAGGATCGATGCGGCGGCTTCGGGGGAGGCGACGGTGTAAATGGAATGCTCGAGCATCAGCACCTTGTTGCAGGCGGCGATCGCCAGCGCGCCGCCCGAGCCGCCTTCGCCTATGACGATCGCGACGTTGGGCGCCCCGAGCGCCAGGCTCATGTCGGTCGCGCGCGCGATCGCCTCCGCTTGGCCGCGCTCCTCGGCATCGACGCCCGGCCAGGCGCCGGCGGTGTCCACCAGCGCGACGACCGGCAGGCCGAAGCGGTCGGCGAGTTCCATCAGACGCGCCGCCTTACGATAGCCCTCGGGGCGCGCCATGCCGAAATTGTGGCGCAGACGGCTCGCGGTGTCGTCGCCCTTTTCGTGTCCGATGAGGCAGATCGGACTCCCACGAAAGCGTCCGAATCCGCCCACGATCGCCGCGTCCTCGGCGAACTTGCGGTCGCCGGAGAGCGGGGTGAAGTCTTTGATGAGGCCCTTGACGTAATCGCAGAAGTGCGGCCGGCTCGGCACGCGCGCCACCTCCGTCTTCTGCCAGGGCGTCAGCGCCGAATAGAGATCGGCCAAAACCTTGAGGGATCTTGCCTCGAGCCTCGCGACTTCCTCGCCGATGGCCGGGACCTCGCCCTTGGCGGCGAGCGCGCGCAACTCGTCAATGCGCGCGTCGATTTCGGCCACGGGCGTTTCAAAGCTCAAATAGGTGCGCATAAGACCTTACGGCGGACGCGCCCTTGGACGAGGGCGCGCGAAACTGGCGACAAGCGCCGGCGAAGTCAAGGAGGCGCCCGGGTTCATCATGGGAGACGCGGGGCCTCGAAATTGAGGGCTTGGGGATAGGCGCTGACGTTTCGCCGCCGAAGCCGGGGATCGGAGCGCGTCGCCAGCGGGCGGGGCCTTTCGGCAGAGCGTTTCGATCGCGCGGACCGATTACGGCGATCGTCGGCGGACGGCGCCCATCACGGCGCCCACCTCGGCCCGACGACAATCGGCGTTCACAAACTGAAGCCGAAATTGACGCCGAACTCCTCGATGCCTGGATTGATTCGACCTATGCCGGCGTTGGACCGGTGCTCGACGTATGCGGACACTCTCCACTGGCCCACCTGCACAAGTCCAACCTCAAATTGACTGCGAAACTCGACGGCGCTGCCGAGGTTGATATGCCCGGATTGATACAAGCCGGGCAAAAAATTCGCGCCCACGAAAATCGCCTTGTCGCCGCCGATCGCCCAATACTTGTCGTAATTGAAGCCGGCGCCCGCCCATAAATCGCCACGCGCGGACCCGGAAACGGCGAAGCGAGGATTGAAGGAATTCCACGAAAGCCCGCCATAGATATATTCGGCGCGAAAGTCCGGATAATACATTTCTCTTGTGCTCAGTTTCATCAATTCCCCGCCGCCGAGAATTGCGTAAGATTGGGAATCGAGCTTGGCCAACGTCGTCGGCTCAATCGAGTCCGGGAGCAGAAGCATCCCCCCAAAGGCTGGAAGCAGAATAAAAATCGGCGAAACCATTCTGATCCCCCTCGTCAAAACAAAATACGTTTACGTTTATCGTCCCCTGGGCGAACGGCGGTTGTTGTTGGGTATAGGTTTTAGAGGCTGATTCAGTTCTTCGTCGACCTTATTTTCACGTCAAGGTTGTGATATCGACCGAACGTCATACCATGATGGCCGCGCTTCTCGACGCACGAAACAAACGTTCGGCGGACATTCGAACTCGCCGGACGACGCTACTGGGATGCAGCGCGGCGTCACAACAGCGCAATATTCGCGCAACTGTCGTCACGACCGGCACCGCCCCCCAAAAGACCGCACACCGCCGACGCCGACGCGGCGGCGAAGCGCGCGCTCCGTTCATACGAAATTCATCGACGGTCTTCAAGACGGCTACGGCAAATTCGCCAGTTATTTTCGGGAAAGCGAGCGGCCGGCGCGAAGCCGGGGCGATGCCCTTGCCTGTCTTCTGCGACGGCGCGCTCGATCGAAGCGTTTGCGGCGCAAGATCGCGTTCAAACGGTTCGGGACAGGGCCGGCCGCCATGGCCGGCCCGCGGCGCGACGACGCCCGGGATCGACAGAGACGAAAAGGCGGAGCCGCGCGGTCGTCGCCGGGCGATTCCCTCGTCCGTCTCGTCACAAAGCCAAATACCGGAAACACCATTGCTTCGCCGTTGGCGCGCCCGGAGAGGCTTGAACTCCCAACCCTCGGTTTCGAAGACCGATACTCTATCCAGTTGAGCTACGGGCGCGCTGACGAGGCTCGCCATAGCACGGCTCGTCCGCCGCTTGAAGCCTCGCGCCGGCGTTCGTTGATTCGCCATAGAATCGGCCGCATAGTGCCGACGAATGACGCATGGCTCTCGGCGTGAGTCGGCGCATCGCGAGGACGGATGGAATGGCGGCCAAAGGCGGCGATCGACGCCTGCGCTCGACGCAGTGGTTCGACAACCCCGAAAATCCCGGCATGACCGCGCTCTATATCGAGCGTTATCTCAATTTCGGCATGACGCCGGGAGAGTTGCGCTCGGGCAAGCCGATCATCGGCATCGCCCAGACCGGCTCCGACCTCGTGCCCTGCAACCGCCATCATCTCGATCTGGCCAAGCGCGTGCGCGACGGCGTCATCGCGGCGGGCGGAATTCCTTTCGAATTCCCGGTCCATCCGCTCCAGGAGACGGCCAAGCGTCCGACGGCGGCGCTCGACCGCAACCTCGCCTACCTCGGCATCGTCGAAATCCTGATGGGCTATTTCATCGACGGCGTCGTGCTGACCGTCGGTTGCGACAAGACGGTCCCCGCCTGCATCATGGCGGCGGCGACGGTCAACATTCCCGCCATCGCGCTTTCCGGCGGGCCGATGAACAACGGCTGGCTGCACGGCGAGCGCACCGGCTCGGGTACGGTCATCTGGCGCGCGCGCGCCGATCTCGCCGAAGGCAAGATCGACTACGAGCAGTTCATGGAGATCGTGACTTCCTCGGCGCCGTCGATCGGCCATTGCAACACCATGGGCACCGCCTCGACGATGAACGCGCTCGCCGAGGCGCTCGGCATGAGCCTGCCCGGCTGCGCCGCGATCCCCGCGCCGCATCACGAACGCGGACAGATCGCTTACGAAACCGGCCGCCGCATCGTCGACATGGTGTGGGAGGACTTGAAGCCCTCGGACATCCTCACCCCCGACGCCTTTGAGAACGCCATCGTCGTCAACAGCGCGATCGGCGGCTCGACCAACGCGCCGATCCACCTCAACGCCATCGCGCGCCATATCGGGGTCAAGCTCGGCATCGACGACTGGGAGAGGATCGGCCATCGCGTGCCGCTGCTGGTCAACATGCAGCCGGCCGGCAAGTATCTCGGCGAGGAGTTCCATCGCGCCGGCGGGGTGCCCGCCGTCGTCAACGAGCTGATGAAGGCGAAGCTCATCCACGAGAACGCGCTGACCGCCAACGGCAAGACCATCGGCGAGAATTGCCGGGGCCGCGAATCGGACGACGCGGACGTCATTTTCCCGATCGACGCGCCGCTGATGCCCGACGCCGGGTTCATCGTGCTGCGCGGCAACCTGTTCGACGACGCGATCATGAAGACGAGCGTGATCGACGCGGAGTTTCGCCGGCGCTATCTCTCCAATCCGAGCGATCCGGAAGCCTTCGAGGGCCGCGCGATCGTGTTCGACGGGCCGGAGGACTATCACGCCCACATCGACGATCCGAAGCTCGCAATCGACGAACGCTGCATCCTGTTCATGCGCGGCGCGGGGCCGATCGGCTTTCCCGGCGGCGCGGAAGTGGTGAACATGCTGCCCCCAGGCGCTCTCATCAAGAAAGGCGTCGGGGCTCTCCCTTGCGTCGGCGACGGCCGGCAGTCGGGCACCTCGGGTTCGCCCTCGATCCTCAACGCTTCGCCCGAGGCGGCCGTCGGCGGCGGGCTCGCGCTGCTGCGCACCGGCGACCGCGTCCGCATCGACCTCAAGCGGCGCAGCGCCGACATCCTCATTTCCGACGAGGAGCTGGCGACGCGCCGCGCGGCGCTGGAGAAGCAGGGCTACGCCTACCCCAAGAGCCAGACGCCTTGGCAGCAGATCCAGCGCGAAATGGTCGCTCAGTTCGACGAGGGCATGGTGCTGAAGCCGGCGGTGAACTACCAGCGCCTCGCCCAGACGATGGGCGCGCCGCGCGACAATCATTGACGGGAGGGCGACGCAGCAGCGGCCCGGACGGGGCAGCGAAGGCCACTCGTTTTCTAGTAGTGTTCTAATTTGAAGTAGCGTCGACCAATTCATTCAAAGACCAAATGAGGGCGGCGAACGTTCCGGAGGATCAGACCAAGAGGAACTCGCGCTGAAGCCATCTTGGGTATTGTTGGGTTTGGGATGCATACTCGCCCTCATCGGCGCAGGTTTAGTCGTCATGCATGCGATCGATGAGCGCTCCAACACCACATATGGCCCAGATCGTGGCGTGGCGATTGGCTTGAAAGGGATCACCATGCGGGCTCCCCAGCTAGGTATGACCATGCTCGCGATCGGCGCCGCCTTATCCGCCCTAGGGGCGTGGCTGGCAAATTGGGACACTTCCCGCTTTCTCGCTCGGTTGACGGTTGAGGCGTCTTCTTGTATATACGCTTAGTACAAGACGTATGTACAAGGGTCTGGACATGCCTTTCAGCATTCGCGATCCGCGCGCGCGTGAGCTCGCGAAAGAACTGGCGAGTCGTCGCGGCTCGACGATGACCCAAGCGATCATTGTCGCGTTGGAGGGCGAGCTCGTTCGCGAGCGCGAGGCGCGGCCCTTACGCGATCGGCTCGCCGAAATTGCCGCGAAGGCCAAGGCCATGGCGCGGCCGGGCGGCCGGGTCATGACCAAGGAAGACATCGACGCGCTGTGGGGCCAATGATGTTCGTCGACACGTCGGCCATCGTCGCCATCGTGACAGGCGAGCCCGAGGCTGCGGCGATGTCGGACGCCCTTGCAGCGACGCAGAGCCGCTACACGTCCCCCGTCGTTCGTCTCGAGGCGACGATGGTTCTGGCGACGCGGCTCAACGTCGCCCCGTCGCGGGCCCAGACCCTCTTCGACGCGTTCCGGAATGAAACGGCCGTTGTCGAGGTTCCCATCGACGAACGGATCGGCGCGCTGGCCGTCGCCTGCTTCGAGACCTATGGCAAAGGCCGTCATCCCGCGCAATTGAATCTCGCCGACTGTCTGTCTTACGCTTGCGCCAAAGCGCTCGATGCGCGGCTCCTGTTCAAGGGCGAGGACTTCGCCAAGACCGACGTGAACGGCTGACCTTGCCGCGATGGAAAACCGGTGCGATGTGTTCATGACGAATGGCGCCAGCTTTTGTTCCGGTCATGGGGCGAAATAAAATACGTACAAATATTGTGATATGACGCCGTCGTCGAGCCGGCGGAAATTCGTCACGCAGCCTATTGAATTCATTGGTTCGCGCCGGAAAATGGCGCGCTTGAAACCGTGCATCCGGGGCGCCTCGGCGCGCGCCCACGAGACGAGGACGACTCGAAAACAATGCCTCTCCCCTTCCAGCCCATCGGCCCGCCGGTCGACGCCCGCCCCGCCAAGCGTCCCGAGCGCGTGACGTTGCGCGGACGTGCGGTCGCTCTTGTCCCGCTCGACGCGGACGAGCACGCCGCCGCGCTCTTTCAAGCCGCCAACGGCGGCGACAAGGATCGCGTCTGGACCTATCTCGCCGACGGCCCCTATGGGGACGCGGCCGCGTTCAAGGCCGCTATCGCCGCCAAGGCGCAATCGGCCGATCCGCTGTTCTTCGCCGTTCTCGACAACGCCTCCGGCCTGGCCGTCGGCTACCAGACCTTGATGCGCATCGACGCGACGCATCGCGCGATCGAGGTCGGCAATGTTCTCTACGCGCCGGCGCTGCAGCGCACCGTCGGCGCCACCGAGGCGCAGTATCTGTTCGCGCGTTACGTTTTCGACGAGCTCGGCTATCGCCGCTACGAGTGGAAGTGCAACGACCTCAACGCGCCCTCGAAGCGCGCGGCGCTGCGCCTCGGCTTCGTCTTCGAAGGCGTGTTTCGCCAGCACATGATCGTCAAGGGCCGCAGTCGCGACACCGCCTGGTTCGCGATGCTCGATTCGGAATGGCCGGCGCGGCGCGCGGCGTTCGAGCGTTGGCTCGCGCCCGATAATTTCGACGACGCGGGCCGCCAGAAGGTCTCGTTGACGAGCCTCAATCGCGGGCCGGCGGCGTAGGCGCGAAGCGACCGGCCGAAAGCGCCCGGAGGCGGGGCCGGGTTCATCCCGCCGATCGCGGGATCGCCCGGGAAATCCGCGGTTCACGGTTCATTAAGGTCAATTATTAGGGTTAAGCCGGCATTAAGGTGTTCGTGGCACTTTCCCTTCGACGCATGGATGCGCGAGCCCCGTCGGCCCGCGTCGAACGAAGGGATTACGTCATGGCCAACTTGAAGGTCCTTGTTCTCGCCAGCGGCGCGGTCCTGGCCCTTGCCCGCTCGGCCGCCGCCGCCGATCTGTTGCCGCCCCCGCCCGTGCTCGAACCACCGCCCCCCGCCGCGGCCGAATTCAGCGGCTGGTATCTGCGCGGCGACGTCGGCATCGGCGCCAGCGCGAATGCGCCGAACATTGTCCAAACGCCGGACCCGCTTGCGGCTGGCATTGCGAGCGGCTACTTACTCGGAACGCCGACGGAAGGCTCCTACAATAACTCGATTTCCGCATCGGGGATGTTTGATCTCGGCGTCG
>Ga0182014_10002699_pt1 | contig 22002 bp, 19 predicted proteins | sample 612S2DmetaG_FD_120489 | JGI IMG/M metagenome (GOLD analysis project Ga0182014, IMG submission 120489) | Permafrost microbial communities from Stordalen Mire, Sweden - 612S2D metaG | ecosystem: Environmental > Terrestrial > Soil > Wetlands > Permafrost | place: Sweden: Stordalen | collected...
CCATCCCAGCCGAGGGCGCCCATCGCCAGCCTGACCAAGATGATGACGACCTGGGTTGTGCTTCATCGTCTTCCGCTGACCTTCGAACAGCGTGGTCCCTGCATTGTCGTTAACGCTCACGACGAGGCGCTCTACAAGCACGACGTCGCCACCGGACAGTCCAACGTCGAGATCGTTCAAGGTGAGAGGATCTGCGAGGGAATGCTGCTGCGCGGACTCCTGGTCCATTCCGCGGGCGATTACGCTCAGCTGCTTATCTCGATGATGGGAACCACCGAAGCGAAGTTCGTCGCCCGGATGAATCGCGATGGGCTGGCCATGGGGCTGCACCACACCCACTACGTCGACTACACGGGAATCGCCGCCGGAGACAGGTCGACCGCGAAGGACCAGGCGACGCTGGCTGTCAACCTCATGACGAAGGAGCCCATTGTTCGTAGCATTGTCGCACTGACCCACGTGAGGCTTCCGGTAGCCGGAGTGGTCGGCTCCTACACGCCATTGATCGGCGAGTACGGGGTCATTGGAGTGAAGTCCGGGTTCACCGACGCGGCCGGAGGCTGTGACGTGATGGCCATCAAAGTCCACATCGGAGATTCCATCATCACCACCTACGTCGTCGTGCTCGGGCAGCAGGGTGATGACCCGCTCGGGCTCTCGGGCGACGTCGGTCTCGCCTTGTCACGATCACTGCGCTCGTTCATCGCGGTCGTAGACACCTCGGCGGGTCACGTGGTCGAATGGGTGGGCTGGCCTGGCGATCTCGCACCTCCCACCACCACGACGACCACCACGACCACCACCACCACCACCACCACCACGACGACGACGACGACGACCGTTCCATCATCCACCACCACGATCGCCCAAGCGGGCTAGGGCTCGAGTCCCCTTGTTTTGGCCAGGCGCCGCATGGTGATCGGGTATCGCACGGCTCACGCGAACACCTCGGCCTTGGTCCGGTGCTCACGAAATCTATCGCCAGGCGACGGCCGGCAAAGGCAGCCACCGGGTCGCATGTGCCCAGGGTTAGTGCCCGGTCGCGATGAGCGGGCGGCTGCTCCCGGTGGTCGGTGATTCCCGGTGGTTCGACCTAGCCGACGCGCGTGATTTCGACGACCACGCCGAGGGATCTCGAGGGACCTCCGTTGTAGATACCCTTCAGCGGCGGAACGTCGCCGTATTCGCGGCCCTTGGCCACGATCACGTGATGTACGCCGATGCCGCTGCCATTCGTCGGATCGATTCCCACCCAGTCGCCGCAGAAGTACTCGACCCACGCGTGGCTTTCGCCGACCACCATCTCACCGATGCTGGCATCGGCGTCGGAGTGCAGGTAGCCCGAGACGTAACGCGAGGGAATGCCCAGGGAGCGCAGCAGGGCGATGGTCACGTGCGTCAGGTCTTGGCAGACGCCCTGTCGTTGCGCCCACACCTCCTGGGCCGTGGAGGAGACGAGGGTGGAACCGCGCACGTACGTGACGCGGTCGCGCACCCACGTTATGACCGCCTGGACCGTCTCGTGAATATCGTCCCTCGGGGGCACATGCTCGCGCAGCTCGTCGAGCACGATGGTCGACATCGTGGTCCTCGTCGTCGGCGCCAGGTACTCGGCGTAGGTATCGACGAGCTTGGCGACGTGGAGTGAGCCGAAGGTGATGGATGGCTGGTTTGGGTTCTCGCTGAACGTCTCCACCGTTGCCTCGGCGAGGACCTCGAGTCGGTCATGTGCCTCGTGCAGGTCGAAGGTGGTCACGATCGTGTCGAAGTAGTCCCGATACGTCGACTGCAGGGCCTTGGGATGGACGGTGAGCAGGGCATCGATGACTCGCTGACGGGGCAGGGCCAGCGGCGTCATCCTGGCCTCGTTGTAGGAGGACTCCGCGATCCCGTCGTAGACGAAGCCCGTGACGTGACGGATCTGCAGCAGCGCGGAGCTGCCGGGGGTACTCACGTGGCACCCTCGGCTTCCCACACCACGGCGGCGATCTGACGGAAGTAGTAGGACGTGATCTGATCGTTCGCCGCCGCGCTGGTCTGCTCGAGCAGCTCGAGGAGTTCGGGCAGCTCGCTGAGCAGCGAGCGCGGATCCGAGTATTCGAGACGGGTCTGGGCCATCCTGATGGTCCGGCGCGCTTGGTTCACGACGTCGCTGCGAGCTCCGGCCCTGGTCAGGTCCTCCAGGCAGCGGTCGGCGACGGTGAGGGAGTGGTAGGCCGATCTGGGAAAGGACCGGTCCAGGATCAAGAAGGCGGCGATGGCTTCGGGATCGGAGCCGCCCGTGGACTGGCGGAGGTACGACTCCATGGCGCCGGCCGCCCGCAGCAGCGTCAGCCAGTCGGGTGAGTGCTCGGCCGCGAGCAGTCGGCTCTCGAGCAGGCGCGCCGTCATGTCGATTCGTTCGAGGCTTCGCCCGAGCACGAGGAACCACCACGTCTCGTCGTGGCTGATGGTCGCGTCGGTCAGCCCGGCGAAGAGGGCGGAGCGGTCACGGACGAATTTCAGGTAGCTGGCCGGACCGACACGCTCGGCTTCACGGCGCTGGAGTCCCAGGTCGTTGCGCGTCGAGTTGAGGCAGACCCACATCTCCGAGGAGATCACCTCGCGAGCGCGCCGGGCGTTCTCGTGCGCCGCCAGCACTGCTCCGGTGATGGCGCTCGGGTTCAACTGGTCGTAGACGAGCTGGGTCAGGACGGTCTCCTGATTGATCGGGATCGAGGCGTCGACCTCCATGCCCAGGATCGCGAAGAGCGAGTGGCACGCCGCGTTGAGGTCTCCGAACGGGTCCTCGGCGATGCGATGGATGTAGGCGTCGACGATGCGCGACGTGTCGTCGGCCCGCTCGACGTAGCGGCCGGTCCAGTACAGCAGCTCGGCGAGCCTCGAAAGCATGCCGCGGCTCATTGGTCGCCCCTCGATCCTGCTGCGGGGCCCGGTTGGCGGACGCTTCCGTTGACCGACGGCGCGACGCTGTGTGCAGCCGCTCGGGTCCAGGCCTTGGCACCGGGTGGCGTCGGAGCCAACGTCTCGTCGGCCAGTACCCAGGTGTCCTTCGATCCGCCACCTTGACTGGAGTTGACCACGAGGGCGCCCTTCGGCAGGGCCACGCGGGTCAGGCCGCCGGGGAGCACCCATACCTCTTCGCCGTCGTTGATCGCGAAAGGCCGCAGGTCGACGTGGCGTGGCGCCAGGTGATTGTCGACGAAGGTCGGCACGGTCGAGAGGGCCACGGTGCGCTGGGCGATGAATCCGCGGGGGTTGCCCCTCAGGATGGCGCGCAGTTCCGTCAGGGTTCGCTCGTCGGCCTGGGGCCCGATCACGATTCCCTTGCCTCCCGATCCGTCGACCGGCTTCACCACGTACTTCTCGAGGTTCTCGAGCACTTCGTGCAGCGACTCCGCGTCACCCAGACGGTACGACTCCACGTTGTCGAGCAGCGGTTCCTCGCCGAGGAAGTAACGAATCAGCTCCGGAACGTAGGTGTAGAGCAGCTTGTCGTCGGCGACCCCGTTCCCGAGCGCATTCGCGATGGTCACGGTCTTGGCCCGCGCGGCGTTGACGAGTCCCGCGACCCCCACGATGGAGTCAGGACGGAATTGGAGGGGGTCGAGCCACTTGTCGTCGATTCGCCGGTAGATCACGTGGACCGGACGTTCACCCTGCGTCGTTCGCATGTGGACGTTGTTGCTCATGACCACCAGGTCGCTGCCCTCGACGAGCTCGACGCCCATCAGGCGGGCGAGGAGCACGTGTTCGAAGTAAGCGGGGTTGTGTACCCCGGGCGTGAGCACGACGACCGTGGGATTGCGGACGCCCTCGGGAGCCGAACGGCGCAGCGCCCGCAGCAGCCGGGCGGGATACTCGTCCACCGGGTGGACCCGATAGTGCGAGAAGAGCGATCCGAAACTCTGGGTCATCGCGCGGCGGTTCTCGATCACGTACGACACGCCAGATGGGATGCGCACGTTGTCCTCGAGGACCCGAAAGTTGCCGGTCTCATCGCGGATGATGTCGATTCCCGACACGGTGATCCGCGCCGCGTTCTCGGGAACGATGCCCTTGGCTTCCCGGCAGAAATTCGGGCTGGAGGTGATGAGCGCCCGCGGGACAATGCCGTCGTCAAGGCACTGCCCGTGTCCGTAGACGTCGTTGAGGAAGGCTTCGAGCGCGTGGACCCGCTGTTGAATACCCGCCGAGAGGCCTCCCCATTCGATCGCCGTGATGATCCGCGGAATAAGGTCCAGGGGGAAGGGCCGCTCCTCGCCTCCGAGGGCGAAGGTGACGCCTCGCTCGGAGAACGTCCTTCCGAGCTGGTCGAAACGGAAGCGGAGATCGTCGGCATTGAAATTCTGGAGGATGTCGACGATCTCCTTGTAGATCGGCCGGGGCACGCCGGGCGCGGAGAAGACCTCATCCCACGCCTGGGAGGGATCGATGTCGATGAAGGTCGAAGTAATCATCATTTCTTACCACGCAAAGGTTTCCACCTCATTTCGGATGAGCGATCCGACGCCGACGAGCAGCGTCGAGGTGGGGCCGTCAATATCCTCGTGGCCCACCCTTCGCGCTGGTACCGCCGCGACGAGCGCGAATCGTAGTTGCGACTTCCACTGCGACGGGCTGCGTCACCAACCGCGCCAACACCATCGCGCCGGGCTGGTCGTGCGAACCGCGAGCGTGGCCAACGCGACTTACCTGCCGAAGAACCGCGCGATGAGGCCGCCGTCGGTCGAGGCATTCGCCGTCGTGGCGAACCGGTCACACGTGCAACGCTGACTCTTGGGCACGCCGGCGAGCGCCACTTCGATATGGTTCCCGCAGCCCTTCCACGTTGGCTTGGCGCACGTCCGGCAGGTTGTCCTACTGCACATTGCTCGATCTCCTTCTCGAGTTGCTGCTAGTGGTCAACGGACGAGTTGCCCGAGGACGGCGGCCGGGGAGTGGCTCCACGTCTCGTATCCGCCGTCCAGATTGAACGCGTGGAATCCCATCTCGTTGAGAAGGAGTGTCGCCACGTGTCCACGTTGGCCCACCTGGCAGGTGACCAGCAGTTCCTTCGTGGGGATCTCGTCCAACCGGTCGCGAAGTTCGTCGAGGGGGATGCTGAGTGCGTCCGGGACCGCGCCCTGCGCGAACTCCTCATCGGAGCGAACGTCGAGCACAAGGTATCCGCTGTCCTGGCACGGCCGCACCTGGCTCCACTGCACCGTTTCGCTGAGGTGCGTCAGGCGGTTCTCGGCGATGTAGCCGAGCATGTTGACGGGGTCCTTCGCCGATCCGAAGGGTGGCGCGTAGGCCAGTTCCAGGTCGGCGAGTTCCGGAGCGGTTATGCCACCGCGAATCGCCGTGGCGATGACGTCGATGCGCTTGTCGACTCCTTCGGCTCCGACGCCTTGCGCGCCGAGAATCGCGCCCGTCGCTGGTGCAATCAGCAGCTTCAGCGCCATGGGCTTGGCGTCGGGATAGTAGCTCGCGTGCGAACTCGGGTGGGTGTGGATGGCGAGAAACTCGCGTCCCGCGCCGATGAGTCGCTTCTCGTTCCAGCCGGTGGTCGCGACGACCAGATCGAAGACCTTCACGATTGCCGTCCCGATCGTGGGCACGGCCCGCACCTTCCTCCCGCTTATGTGGTCGGCTACGACGCGACCCTGGCGGTTGGCGATGTTGGCGAGCGGGACCAGCGTCGCGCTGGCGTCGAGTGAGTCGTGCTTCTCGGCGGCGTCGCCAATCGCGTAAATGGACGGGTCGCTCGTGCGGTTGAAGTCGTCGACCAGGACACCTCCGCGCGGGCCGACCTCGACGCCCGCGGCCTTGGCCAGTGAGACATCGGGCCGCACACCAATCGCAAGAATGACCAGGTCCGCCGCCACGAGGCGCCCGCCCGCCAGCCTCACCGAATCGGCTCCCAGCGCCTCGACCGTTTGGTCCAGGTACAGGCTCACGCCGTGGGTCTGCATCTCCTCGGCCACCAGCGTGGCCATCTCGGGGTCGAGCGGTGCCAGAAGTTGCGGCGTCGCCTCGACGATCGCGGTCCGAATTCCCCTCTGAGCCAGATTCTCGGCGACTTCCACGCCGATGAATCCTCCACCGATGACGACCGCGTTCCTCGGTCGTTCCTCCACGCGGACCACGATTCGCTCGACGTCCTCGACCGTGCGTAGGGTGAATGCCCGGTCGATGCCCGCCAGCGCTGGGACGACGGCAGAAGCGCCGGGACTGAGAATCAGCTTGTCGTAGTCGAGCGAGTACTCGACGCCGGTGGTCAGGTCCCTCACCCGGACGGTCTTCGCCCCTGCGTCAATGGAGAGCGCCTCGGTGCAGATCCGCACATCGAGTCGGAAACGTGCGCGCAGCGATTCAGGGGTCTGCAGCAAGAGAGTCTCCTCGTCCTCGATGACACCACCCACGAAGTAGGGGAGTCCGCAGTTGGCGTAGGAGACGTGGCTGCTGCGCTCCAGGACGGTGATCTCGACTGATTCATCCAGGCGACGCAGACGAGTGGCCGCCGACATGCCGCCCGCAACGCCGCCGATGATGATGACCTTCATGTCGTTCCTCACGCCAGGCTCAGAAAGAGCTTCTGGAGCTTCTCGGTGACGGCGTCGGTGTCAATCGTCGCTTCCTCGATGCATTCCTTGAGGCTCGCTGAGATCAGTTTGAAGGCCGCCGTGTTGATGGCCTTGCCCACCGCCGCCATTTGGGTGACGATATCCTCACAGGAGCGGCCATCTTCGAGCATGCGGATCACCGCCCCCATTTGTCCGTAGGCGCGTTTCATTCTCTTGGCGATCGCGTCCAGCTGGTCCTGGTCCTGGAGAACGTGTGTTGCTGAATTACTGGCCATTTCGGCTCCCATTCGGTATCTCTCCATGAGTATATAATACCCCCAGGGGTATAAGCAAGACAGCCACTCCGAGCGTCGCCGCGCGGGGCAACTCGGTGCGAATCGGCTTGGGTTCGATCGCGCGCGACCGCCCGCAGGCCGTCCGTCGGGCGCCTTGGTCGACAGATACTCCGATATCGCCGACTAGGTGAAGATGATTTCTCCTCCGGCGGCCTTCTCGTAGAACTCTCCGACGGTGATGATGTCCTGGACCTGCTCGATGAAGTCCTCCTTCGTGAAGCCGAAGAGGTCGGCCGACGCCTTGCACGCGTACATCCCGCACCCCGTGTCGGCAATCATTTCCATGAACTCAGGTATGCCGGGGATGTCGAAGGCCTCCATCTTCTTCTCCATCATCCGCGTGGCGATGGCCGACATCCCCGGAAGCACACCGATCAGACTGGCCATGTGCATACCGGGATTGCCGACCGCGGCGACCTTGATATGGGCCAGGCGCTTTGCGTGGATGGTGTCGAGGCCGAAGAAGGTGAAGAAGAGGTTGGCCTCGATTCCTTCGGCCCGCGCTCCGTTGGCCATGATGAGTCCCGGGTAGATGCCTTCCAGGGAACCCTTGGAGATGATGATCGATACCTTGCTAATCGTGTCGTCCATGGCGTAACTCCTCTCCAATCAGATGCAGCCGCGGGGCTTCGGAATCCCGGCGATCTTGGCGGCCAGTTTCGCCGGCCCCTTCGGGAATAGTTGGTAGAGCTCCTTGATCGAAACGCCGGACGTCTTGCCGAGGATTCGTACGCTCGGTCCAGATCCCTTGGTTTCGTACTCGTGACGCATGAAGCGGGTGACCTCCCAGTGGCGATCAGTGAGCGGGTCGATTCCTTCGCGCCGCGCGAGTTCGACGGCGACGTCCTCGTTCCACTGATTCGGATCGATGACGAAACCTTCCTCGTTGAGGGCAATTTCAACACCGGCAATGGTCTCGAGACTCATGATGGCAACTCCTCTTTCTTGGACTTTGTGGACTGATGCTTTCCGGCGAGCGGCATGGTGCTTCGCACGCCGGGAATGTCGCGACCGGGCAGTAGTGCGTGCCAGTAGAACCACTGGAACATCAACTTGCCCAGGTGATTGAGTCGAGACTCCTTCAGCAGCGGCAGGCCCAGGCCCGCGGGGTAGTGACCGGTCTCGGGTTCGACTTCGTAGTTGAAATCGATGAGCATGGCCTTGGAGAATCCCGTCTCGATGAAGCAGTTGGCGTGGCCGTCGTACGAGGCGTCCAAGGGTTGGTCGCAGAGGAATCGTTTGACGTTCTCCACGAGCACCTCACCCTCAAAGTGGGTGACCGAACCGGCCTTGGAAACCGGCAGCGATGCGGCGTCACCGATGACGAAGACGTTGGGCGACGCCAGGCTCTGCAAAGTGTGCTCGTTGGTCGCGATGAAGCCCAGGACGTCACCAAGTCCTGGCGACCGGGCGACGCAGGGGGCGCCGTTGTGGGCCGGGATGATCACGCAGAGGTCGAAGGGAACCTCGCGTTCGTCGAACGAGATCAGTCGCCCGCCAGCACCGTCCACCTCGCCGGTATTGAACTCGGTCACGAGTTCAATATTGCGCTCCTCGAGCATTCCGGCGAGGTGCCTGGCGGCCACGGGCTTGGTGAAGGCCGCGTCCAGCGGTGTGACAAACGACAACTCCACGCGATCGCGGATGCCGCGCTCGTGGAAGTACCAGTCAGCGAGGAAACAGAATTCGAGCGGCGCGACCGGGCATTTGATCGGCATCTCGACGATGTTGACCACGACACGTCCGCCGTCGAAGGTGGAGAGCGCCCCCTCGAGGGCGGCCGCACCCTCTGGGGTGTAGAAGGTGAAGACCTTCTCCATCCATCCCGGCCCCGTGAGTCCTTCGGTCTCCTCGGGCGCAAGCACGGCGCCGGTGGCAACGATGAGCACGTCGTAGGCGAGATCGACGCCGTCCATGAGGTGCACGACCCTCTCCTCGACGTTCACGGAGTTCACCGCAGCAGTGCGGTATTCGATGTCCCGGTGAACCTGCCTCCCGCGGGGCCGAACAATGTCTTCGGGATGGGTGAGACCGAAGGGTACGAACAGCAGTCCCGGCTGGTAGACGTGACGGTCATCCTGGTCGACGCAGATGATTGACGCTTCGGAGGTGCTGAAGGTCTTTCGCAAGCGGTTCGCGGTCAGCGTGCCGCCGGTGCCGACTCCCAGGATCACGATGCGGTGCATAGTTGCCTCCGTTGCTCAGTATCGTGGAAATCGAAGGTGATCGATAGGGACAAAAGTCCAACTTCGAATGCGGGACTGTCGCGAGAACCGTCGGTGGTCGGGAAGTGCATGACCCGCTAGCGGTGCTCAGAGGTGCGATTATTGCGTGATGCGGGTGATCATCTACGGAGCCGGTGCCATCGGGGGAGTCATGGGGGCACAACTCTTTCGGCAAGGGAACGACGTCACCTTTATCGCGCGCGGCGACAACTTCGCCGCTCTGGCGAGGGACGGGATCCGTCTGGAGACGCCCGCCGAAGCGGTGACGCTGCGCGTGCCCGTCGTCGAGGATCCGACGGAACTATCGTTCGGATCCGATGACCTGGTGATCTTGGCCGTCAAGAGTCAGGACACGACGGGCGCGCTTCGCCACTTGGCTCAGGTGGCACCTGCTTCCACGGCGATCGTCTGCGCCCAGAACGGTGTCGAGAACGAACGCATGGCCCTGCGGATCTTTCAACACGTCTACGGGATGTGCGTCATGTGTCCCGCTACCCACCTCACGCCCGGCGTGGTGCAGGCCAACTCGGCTCCGGTCACCGGTCTGCTCGACGTTGGCCGCTGGCCGCAGGGGCTGGACGAGCGCGCGAGTGAGCTCGCGGACGTTCTCAGCGCGGCGTCCTTCGACTCGGTGGCGCGCGACGACATCGCACGCTGGAAGTGGGGCAAGTTGCTGATGAACCTCGGCAACGCGGTTGAGGCCGTGTGCGGCGCGCAGGGGCGCGGCGGAGTCCTCGTCCAACGTGCGGTGCAAGAAGGGGTGGATGTTCTGCGATCGGCCGGGATTGCCTTCGTTGACCGGGACGAAGACTCGTCGCGGCGCGGAGCACTACTCAAAATCGGTCCAATCGGCGGTGCCGAGCGCGCAGGCGGATCCTCGTGGCAGAGTCTCGCCCGCGCCACGGGGGAGATCGAGACTGATTACCTTTCGGGCGAGATCGTGTTGCAGGGAAGATTGCACGATTTTCCCACTCCGGTCAACGAACTCCTGCGGCGGCTCGCCAACGAGATGGCGGCCCAGCGACGCGCGCCCGGAACTTGGTCCGAGGACGAGGTGCTGGCAATGCTGGAGTCCGGGTAGCCCACGGTCGGCGTCCAGAGGCCGGAGGAGGGCTCCAGGAGAGCTGCTCGCCGGCGGGCTGGCCCGGTGGACCCGGGGAGGGTCTGACCTCAACGCTCGCGCGGCGGTAAGTTGGTCTGGCGGGAGCAACGGTGAGGGCAGTCCAGTCCCAGGGGACGAGCTCCCATCCACATCACGTCGGCGGGTGCTGGACCCAGCGACGAACGGGAGGAGACCTCGATGATTGGCAAGAAGGAAGAGCACTTCGAAGGCAACGGAACGGATCTGGCCGCCCTGCAGTCGTACATCGAGGAGTATCTCAAGGCCGACGGATTCACGGTCCAGGTCTCGGCGCCCAGCGACCAGGGCGTGATCATGCAGGCGAAGAAGGGCGGATTCTTGCGCGAGGTCGTTGCCGCGGACCACGCCATGACCATCGCGATCACCGGCAATCCGAATGACTTCACCGTGCAGGTCGGCATCGGCAAGTGGATCGAGCACGTGGGGATAACGGCCATCGAGGTCCTGCTCGTATCGGAACTGTTCCTGCTGGTTGACGTGGCCGACATGGCCTGGTCGCTCGAGATCGAGAACAAGCTGATCGCGAGCCTCAAGACCTTCATTGGCTAACGGCGTGTGTTCTATTTGGACCCACCGGCTCGCCTTGACCAACTGAACCAAGTGGCTCAGCGGTGCTCGCTCACCGTCAGATTTCCCGGGGGACTCTGCGTCTGAGTACTCGGTTCCGACCCATGGCCCTCATCACGTTGCCCTGATGACTATGCGGGTGACGATTGGCCCTTCCCGCGTGCGTCGCGGTGCAGATGCGGAAGGTTGAGGCTGTCGCCACGAGCAGAGCGGGCGATTGGGTTGACTGTTTACCCACTGGCGGCTCTTCGGCCCGCCAGTGGGCCAGGTTGATGGTCGCGTTGAGGTCGCGGTCGAAAACCAGACTACAGACGTCGCGCGAGTAGGTCCGTTCCGACTGGGTGAGCTCGCTCTTGACCACACCGCAGCCCGAGCGGGTGTCGGACGACGCGAAGCACCGGCCGGCCGCTCGCGCCTCGACTCCGTGCCAGTTGGCCTTGCAGAGCGCCTGGCGGGAGAGCTCTCCCGTGGCGGCATCCGAAATGGCCCTGGCCAGGTCACTCAGTTCTTGGTATCGGAGATGATCGATCCATCGCGCAGGCGCAGCCGACGCTGCGCGTGCGATGCAACCTCCTCGTCGTGGGTCGCAATGATGATCGTCACGCCGAAGCGCTCTTGCAGGTCATGCAGCAGCGCCATGAACTCCTTGGCGTTGCTGGAGTCAAGGTTTCCGGTCGGCTCATCGGCAATCACGACTTCTGGCGCGTTGGCCAATGCTCGGGCAATGGCGACGCGTTGTTGTTCACCACCAGAGAGCCGCGAGGGAAGATGTCCGAGACGATGCTCCAGCCCCACCTGGGCTAGCAGTTCCTGGGCACGGGCCGCGCGCTTTTCGCGTGATGGTTCACGCGGCACCATGGCTATCGCCACGTTCTCGTCAGCCGTTAGCGTCGGGATCAGGTTGAACTGCTGGAAGACGAAGCCGATCTCCTTCGAGCGAATCTCGGTCAAGACTTTGTCCGACTCGTTCTCGAGCGAGCGACCACCAAATCGGATCTGTCCGGCCGTCGGGATGTCGAGTGCTCCGAGCAGTTGGAGCAACGTCGTTTTTCCCGAGCCGCTCGGACCCTCAAGGGCTATGGTCTCACCTCGCGCGAGATCGAGATCGATTCCGCGCAGCGCATTCACCACAACATTGCCTTTGGAATAGACACGCGTGACGCCACGCAGTTCGTAGAGCGGCGGGCCGGCCACGTTTGTCGTGCCTTCATTGGCCATTACCTCAGTCATTGTGCTGTCCTTTCGATTGCATCGAGGCTCAACCGAGGTCTCGGAGAGCCGACGCGGGGGAGAGTCGTGCCGCTCGCCAGCCGCCGACGGCACCAGCCACCAGACCGCCGAGCAGCGCACCGGCGAAGGCGATCACGATAGTGAGGAACCGGATCGGCGCCGTCAGGTGAATGGTTGACGCGACCGAAGCGGTGGTCGTCTGATGCAACAGGCCGCTCACGTTCGAGGCGCCCACGGCGAGGCCCGTGCTCGTCACGGTCAGTCCAGGCCCAACGGCCCCGATGATCAGACAGATGGCGGCGCCGATCCCGACGCCGACGACACCACCGAGGACGCCGATGCCCAGGGTCTCGGCCATGATCTGGCGCACCACGCGGCCACGTGACCAACCGATCGCGCGAAGCGAACCGATCTCGCGCACGCGCTTAGAGACATTCGAGAGTGTCAAGAGGCCGGCGATCAGGAAGGCCGCGAGCAGGATCAGCAGGGCCAGCGCGCCTCCGAGGTCATTGGCCAGCTTTCGTGCGTTCGAAAGGCTTCCGGTCACCTGGTCGGCCAAGGACGCCGAGGTGAGGACGGTCGCGCCGGGCAGTTCCTTCTTGATCGCCTTGGCGACGGTGTTGACGTCCTTGGCGTTGGCGACCGAGACCAAGATCTCGTTGATTCGGCTCGTATTCGTCGAGAGCGACTGGAGGTTCGACAGGCTGAAGTAGATATCTGAGACGTCACCCGTGAGAGTCGGGTTCACCAATCCGACGATCTTGTAGCTCACCGAGTTGATGGTCAGCGTCTGGCCGACCTTCAGTCCCTTTTGGGAGGCGTAGGCCGTGGTGACCAGGACCTGGCTCTTGGCGGTCGTGGGATTCGTGGAGAGCCAGGTCCCTTTGACGAGTTGCGCTTTGGTGACCAGTCCCGCCGTGGGGTCTGACGGGTTCACCCCAGCCACCGTGTAGGTCGACGTCTGGGTGTTGGTGGTCGGCGGGTTCAGGACCTCGTTCACGGTCTGCTCGGGGACAACGACGTCCTGCTGGTAAGCCTTCTGAGCGGGAGTAAGGCACTTCGCGAAGGCTGAACTGCTCCCAGCCCTGAATTGAAAACCGCCGCCGCCTCCAGTCCCTCCGGATGGATGAGTTCCGCCTGCACCGGTGGTACCTGTTCCAATCTGCTTGGAAACAATGGCCTGAATGCAGCTGCGTTCTGCGGCCTGCTGTGCCGCCGTGAGGGTGGGTGGCTTCACGGTCGTCGAGATGGTCTGCCCGCCGGTCTTGACCGAAGCCGTTATCTTGGGAACCGTCCCGGTCTCGTGGAGCGCGTCAAGCGAGAGCGCGCCCACGGCGCTGGTGACTCCCTTGACTTTGGCGACGTCGCTGACCGCCGCAGATGGGAACGTGATGAGCGTGCCCGGGACGAAGAAGTCGTGGGTGAACTTGGTGCCCGCGGGCCCGAGCTTCGCGAGGTCGGTGATGACCGAGGAGTTGGCGCTGGCGAGTGCTGCCGCGTCGCTCGAATTGAGTGCGGTCCCGCCTTGCCCCGCGAAGAATCCGCCGCCTGGCGCACCGCCGGCAAAGCGGTTGGTGGGAGTCGTCGTCGTGGTGGTCGCCGTCGACGTCGTCGGTGCGACGGTGCGGGTAACGATGATGTCGGTGCCGACCGACCCGAGCGGTGAGAGCGCCTTGGTCTGAGCATCGCTCAGACCCTGCGAGACGCCGATGATGCCCATCACGAGGCCGACACCTGCGGCAAGTCCAATGGCGGTGACGAGGGTCCGACCGATTCTTCGGCGCAACTCGTTCCATGCGTAACTAAGGGAAAACAACTCGGGCCTTTCAAGAACGGAGGTGATCAGTCGTTGTGATCACAAATGCAGAGTAGGCATTCCCGTCGGTCGGGTTCACGAGTTTTCTGGTCGAAACTTGGATTCTTACTGAGATCTTACGGCGATGTTATGGACGACGCGGGACTGCCGATCCATCGACCAGAGACCGCACTACTGAGGTCTGTACCCGATGAAGTCACGTCATCGCCTCGCCGCTCCCACCGCCTGTCAGCGCGCCTCGCCTGGTCGCTGGGGTCCCGTGGAGTCCGAGGACGGCGGGCCAAGTGCACGCCGATGCGTCACGAGCGTGGACTGCCAGCGGACGTGTCTCTCGACGAGCGCTCAGAGCTCGGAATCCCAGGCGTTGTTCTCGAGCACGTCCTTCAATGACCTAAGGAACGCGGCTGCGTACGCTCCGTCGAAGGCCCGATGGTCCCAGCTGAGCACGAGCATCCCCACCGAGTGGATGGCGATTGACTCGCCTCCCTCATTGTCGGTGATCACCACGGGCTTTCGCGACACGCCGTCGGTGGAGAGTATTGCCACCTGGGGCTGGTTGATGACCGGTGCGACCATGAAGGTGCCAAAGGGCCCCGAGTTCGAGACCGTGAACGTCCCGCCGATGAGCTCCTCGGTGCGCAGCTTCGAGCTGCGGGCCCGGGCGGCGAGGTCGGCGATCTCTCGCGCGATCGCGCCGAGGCGCTTGTCCTCAGCGCGACGCACCACCGGAGCGAGCAGCCCTTCGAAGTTGAGGTCGATGGCAACGTTGAGGTCCACGTGGTCATGCAGCACGAGTCCCCCCTCGACGACCGAAGCGTTGAGGTGCGGGAACTCGTGCAGCACCTGGACCAGCGCGCGGCAGATGAACGGCAAGTACGTCAAGGTGAAGCCCTCGGCGCGTCGCCACTGGACCTGGTTCTTGTGCCGTACCGACTCGATTCGCTCGTAATCCACCTCGATCGCGGTCATGACGTGGGGCGACGTGGCCTTCGAGATGACCATTCGATCGCCGGTGATCTTTCGCGTCTTGTTGAAGGGGACGAAGTTCGCGTCGGGAGGCACCGGAGGCGGCACGAGGCGCGACGGCGCCGATTGCGGCGCGGGGGCCACGCTGGCGGCGTTCAGGTGATCGGGGGAGAACGCGACCTTCTCCGCGTCCTGACGGGTCACTCTGCCGTCGGGACCGGTGCCGGTGACGAGGCTCGCGTGAGGTCCGAGGTCGTTAATCAGCTTTCGCACGATCGGTGACGTGACGAGCAGTTCTGGAGCGGCGGGCGCGACCGTTGCTTCGACCGGCGATGCAGGTGGCGCGACCTCGGCCAGAGCCTCCGGTGCAGGCTGCGGCGCCGGCGCGGTGGGAGGAGGTGTCGCTGCGCCAGCAGGAGCGGCGGGCGCGGACTGCGCCGCGGGAGGAGCGGCGGCGGGCGCCGGCACGGAACCGACGGCGTCGACCTCCGCCACGACGGTGCCGACGTCAACCGTCTCGCCGAGAGCGATGAGGATCTTGGTGATGGTGCCGGCGATGGGCGAAGGCACCTCGGCGTCGACCTTATCCGTCGACACCTCGAACAGGGCCTCTTCGACGGCGACGGTATCTCCGACTTCCTTGAACCACCGCGTGATCGTGCCCTGGGTGATCGTCTCGCCCAGCTCGGGCATGCGTACGTCGGTCATCGGAATTCTCTCCTCGTTGCCGCGATGGTCACCGCGTTCTCGGGTCGTCAAGCTCTGGATCGAGACCGTAGTCCTTGATGGCGTCTTCGACGACCTGGGCCTTCACCTCGCCGAGCTCGGCGAGTCCCGACAGCACGGCGACCACCACGTGCCCCTCGTCGGTCTCGAAGAACCGTCGCAGCGCTTCGCGGGTGTCGGACCGGCCGAAGCCGTCGGTGCCAAGCGTGATGAAGGGGCGGGGAGTGGGTGCCATGGCCTTCTTGGCCGACCCCGAGGTGGGGATCGGCGGCACGAAGCGGCTTATCTGATCCGGGATGGCCTTCATGAAGTCGGAGACGGCGATCACCGGTCCCGGCGCGCGCGAAAGCAGCTCGGTTACCGGGGCGAGGCGCGGCTCGTCCATTGGGTGGAGGCGGTTCACCCGCTCGACCGACAGGGCGTCCTCTCGAAGTCGCTTGTAGCTCGTGGCGCTCCAAAGTTGCGCGCCGACGCCGTAGCGCTCGGCGAGCGCGGCCTGCGCGGCGCGCGCGGCCCCCTGGGCCGAGCCCGAGAACAGTATCGTCGCGACCGCTTCAGAGCCCCCGGGGGCGTCGGCCCACTTGTAGAGCCCGCCCATGATGTCTTCGTCGGTGACGTCGACGGGTCGAACGGGCATCTCGTAGTTCTCGTTGTAGAGGGTCAGGTAATAGAAGACCGAATCGCCGGCGCCGTCGGTGCCCTTGGCGTCCTGGCCGCCGTACATCCGCTCGAGGCCGCAGCGAATGACCGCGGCGACTTCGTAGGCGTAGGCGAGGTCGTAGGCCTGGCAGGTCGGGACCGTCGACGCCAGCAGCAGGCTGTGGCCGTCCTGGTGTTGGAGTCCTTCGCCGAGCAGTGTCGTGCGCCCGGCGGTCGCCCCGAGCAGGAAGCCCTTCGCCTGCGCGTCGGCGGCCGCCCAGATGAGGTCGCCCACCCGCTGGAAGCCGAACATCGAATAGAAGGTGAAGAACGGCACCATCGGTACGCCGCGTGTGGCGTACGCCGTGCCGGCGGCGGTGAAGCTCGCCATGGACCCCGCTTCGGTGATGCCCTCTTCGAGCAGCTGGCCGTCCTGGGATTCGGTGTAGCTGAGGAGCAGCTGGGCGTCGACCGACTCGTAACGCTGGCCCCCCGAGGCGTAGATCCCGAACTCGCGAAACAGCGAGTCCATCCCGAAGGTGCGGGCCTCGTCGGGGATTATCGGCACGACGCGCGGACCGAATCCCTCGGTGCGCGCGAGCGTGCGCAGCAACCGGGTGAAGCTCATGGTCGTCGAGACCTCGGCGCCCTTCGAGCCCTCGTCGAACTCGGCCAGGGTTCCCGCGGGCGGAAGCGACAGCGACTTGCGGATGATCGTCGAACGTCGCGGCACCGGTCCGCCCAGCAGGTCGCGCCGCTCCTTCATGTAGCGGTACTCAGCGGAGTCCTCCGGGGGCCGGTAGTACGGGGGGTCACCGTCGGCGAGCGCCTTCTCGTCGATGACCTCTTCGAGGTGCAGCCGGGTGCGCAGCTTCGCGAGCTGGTCGGTGTTGAGTTTCTTGACCTGGTGGCTCGCGTTGCGGCCCTCGGTGGCGGTTCCGAGCGTCCATCCCTTGATGGTCTTGGCGAGGATCACCGTCGGCGAACCGCGATGCTCGGTCGCCGACTTGTACGCGGCGTACATCTTCAGGTAGTCGTGGCCGCCGCGCGGGAGCTTCTGCAGCTGTTCGTCCGAGAGGTGGCTGACCAACGCGCGAAGCCGGGGATCGGGGCCGAAGAAGTGCTCTCGGATGTACGCGCCGGATTCGGTGGCGTAACGCTGGAACTCCCCGTCGACCGTCGTGTTCATCTTGTCGAGCAGCACGCCATCCTTGTCGTTGGCGAGCAGCTCGTCCCACCCCGCGGCCCAGATGACCTTGATGACGTTCCAGCCTGCGCCCCGGAAGGCGGCCTCGAGTTCCTGGATGATCTTGCCGTTGCCGCGAACCGGACCGTCGAGGCGCTGGAGGTTGCAGTTGACGACCCAGGTGAGGTTATCGAGCTGCTCGCGGCCCGCGAGGCTGATCGAGCCGAGCGTCTCGGGCTCGTCGCACTCGCCATCGCCGAGGAAGCACCACACGCGCGAATTGGACGTGTCGTCGATCCGGCGATTGTGCAGGTAGCGGTTGAACCTGGCGTGATAGATCGAGTTGATCGGACCGAGTCCCATGGACACCGTCGGGAACTCCCAGAAGTCGCCCATCAGCCACGGGTGGGGATAGCTGGTGAGCCCCTGTCCCGCGATCTCTCGGCGGAAGTTCGACAGGTGCGTCTGGTCGAAGCGGCGCTCGAGGAACGCGCGCGAGTAGATGCCCGGCGCAGCGTGTCCCTGGAAGTAGACGTGGTCGCCCGCCTGGCCGTGGGCCTTGCCCCGGAAGAAGTGGTTGAAGCCGAGTTCGTAGAGCCCGGCGGACGAAGCGTACGTCGAGAGGTGACCGCCGATCCCGTCTGCTTGGTGGTTCGCGTTCACCACCATCACGGCAGCGTTCCAGCGGATGAAGGCGCGGATCCTTCGCTCGATTGCGACGTCGCCCGGGAACCACTCTTGGGCGGAAGCCGGAATCGTGTTCACGTACGGAGTCGACACCTCGACCGGCGTCCCCACACCGAGCGCTCGCGCCCGATCGGTCAACTTGGCGAGGACGAACCTCGCTCGACGCTCACCGCTGGCGTCGACCAGCGAATCGAGCGAATCGATCCACTCTGTGGTCTCTTGGGGGTCGACATCGGGGAGCTGTTCCACGTAATCGTCGCGCAACTGGGTCTCTCTTCCAACATGTAATGGTTGGGGCGATTTTAAGGTACCTGTCGGGAATAGTCCATTGAATCGTCCCGTATAGTGGGACAAATTGATGAAGGGTTTCCGTTGACCACCTCTCTCTCGAAGGGTTTGACCATCCTCGCAGTGTTGGCTGATGCCTCCGAGCCCGTTTCACTGAGTTTCGTGGCTCGCTGCACTGGCCTGCCCAAGTCCACCATCCATCGGATCGTGACCGAACTTCGCGACGCCGGGTTCGTCGAATCGTCGGCGGATGGGCACAGCCTGGGACTTCGCCTCTTCGAGCTTGGCGGTATCGCACTGCGCCAGAATCAGATCGTCAGCACCGCGCGGCCGCACATGGAGGAGCTCTTCGAGCGCACCCGTCACGTCATACAACTGGGAATCCTGCAGGGCACCGACGCGATGTACCTCGTGCGGGTCGGGCGCCAAGGACATCAGCTCGTGGCTTCGCACATCGGGGGGAGAATTCCCGCCACCTGCACGGCTGTTGGGAAGGCGATCCTCGCCCATGACGACGCTTTGCTCGAAACGGTGATTGACGCGGGACTCATCAGGAGGACCCGCTATTCGATGACCGACGCGATTCTTCTTAGAGCGTCACTCGCAGAGACCAGACGCTCCGGCATCGCGGTCGAGCTCGAGGAGGCTCGCGTCGGACTCGCCTGCGTGGCGAGTCCGATCATCATCGACGGCACCGTCCGTGCCGCGCTCTCCCTTACGGCGCCGGTTCATTCATTCGAACCGAGGGCGTTCGGTCCCGCGGTTCGAATGACTGCCGCCCGCCTTTCTCGAGTGCTCTCCATGCATCGATCTGCTTCTCTCTAGATCCGCGTCCGACCGCTGCGCGGAGCGGCCAGTCGAGGCCGGTCCAAGGCGTGGCGAACCTATCCATTTCGACTGAATTGAAAGGTGCTCCTTGGCATCGGGCTCGCTAGGATGCCCAGAATGTCTAAGAGTGACAGTTCTCGGTTCGCTCAGGTCGGGTCCCTCTGGCGGTACCCCGTGAAATCAATGCGGGGTGAGTCTTGTGACGAACTTCGTTTGGAGGAACGCGGCGTCGCTGGCGACAGGGCCTTCGGGGTCTTTGACCTTGGATCGGGGACCATCGTCTCCGCCAAGCGCGAGGGTCGCTTGCTCGGAGCGGTCGCCGATCTGTCGCCCGGGAAACTCGTCGTGAGGTTGCCCGATGGCCGGGAGCACGGCCGGGGAGAGATTCTCGACGAGTGCCTCTCGCGCTGGCTTGAGCGGCCCGTGAGGTTGATCGACGCCGCCACCTTTGGGGCGGGCACCTATGAGTGTCCGGAGGATTACGACAGGGACGATTCGGAGTTAGTCCAGTGGGAAGGACCGAGCGGGTCATTCGTTGACGAGAGTCCTCTTCACCTCCTGACAACCGCTGACCTGGAGCAACTCGCTCTCGAACGTCCAGATCTGCAATGGGATGTCCGTCGTTTCCGTCCAAACGTAGTGGTTGACGCCGCACCCGATTCCCTAGGTTTGCTGCAACCAGGACAGCGGCTGCAGCTTGGGGACGTCGAGGTCGAGATCCAGAAGGGTTGTTCGCGCTGCGTGATGACGACGAGGCACCAGCCGGAGTCCTTGGAACGTCAATTGGACATTCTTCGTCACGTCAGCAAGGCGCACAACAACGTCATTGGTGTCAGGGCGAAAGTGGTCAGGACCGGACTGATCCGAGTGGGCGACCCGGTGTGCACAAGTAACTGATTGGCTGCTTCCATTTGAGCGGTCGTTGGACTCGGAGCGCCGTCGAAGGTAATGGGTGTCAACAAAGCACCTTTGACGACTGTGGCTGGGGAGCCTGAGCCGTCCCTAGGCGTCGGTGCGCTCATAGCCGAAAGCACTGAACAGCGTGGCGTGCGGGTTCACGTCGGGCCAGCGACTTGAACGACATAGGAGTATCAGGGGTCCGCACCCGCCCTCGACCCATGGCCGGTATCGGCGGTTACGGGCACCCTGCCCGACCTAGCGCCGCCCATTCCCGGGCGATCGCAAACGGCACTTATGGCACTGTCAAACCCTGCAATGTTATTACAGTTGCGTAAGGAGCTCCCATGACTATCCCCCCAACGCAACACGATGCTCTATACGAGAGCTCAGACCCCGTCGAACTGCTCATCAAAGATGCCCGACCGAAGGCGCGTCATCGTCGTCTGACTGTCAGCGTAATGCTCTTCGCAGTCGTCGTGGTCATCGCGGCAATTCTCATCGCTGTCACGCGCGGATCTGCGACCAAGATGGTTACCTCGGCACCGCCGACGTGTCTGCGGTCGCAACTTCACGTGGCATTCGTCCGTGCCAACGGTGGTCTCGGACACGGGGGCAATCTGATTCAAGTCACCAACGTGAGTGGCAAGGTGTGTTCGCTCACGGGTTATCCGAGGGTCACGGGGGTTTTTGCTTCAGGCGTTCAGAGGATTTTCAAGGACACGCCAAATGGATATCTCGGAGGTCTCTTCATAAACCCGTCGAGTAGGACCAAACTGCCTGTCGCTACGTTGCGTGCCCGTCACGGAGTTGCGTCATCAATGGAGGAATCTGTTCTGCGCCTGACGTGTCCTGGTTTCACCTCGTACGTCGTTTCGCTGCCTCACGTTACTGGCGGGACCTATACGTTCAACATCAGTTTCCCGGACCGATACTGCTTCCAACCGGAGGTTCACCCCTTCGTTCCCGGTTCTACCGGCTCCGCTAAATGAAGACACGTGCTACGTAATCATGCAAACCCTCGATGTCAGTCGACAGGAGTCGCCAGTGCAGGGTTGCAGAACTATCGTCGGGCCAACGACTCCACAGACATAGGAGCATCAAGGAGTTGCACCCAGTGCTCACCAAGCGACGTTTCACGCTTCACGGCGACGTGATTCGAGTTCCTCTGCCCGTACGGCTTAGTTTGATTCCATGCCTGGTGTATTGCTCGTAGCCGTTGCCCTGGGCTTGTCTAATTTCGCTGCTGCCATTGGCATTGGTTTGTCTGGAGTTGATCGTCGTTTGCGAATCCGTATTGCCGTAGTTTTCGGCTTCTTTGAGGCTGCAATGTCCCTGGCGGGTTTGGTCGCGGGACACAGACTGGCCAAATCCATTGGCTCAGCTGGTCCTTACCTAGGCGGCGGACTGCTCATACTCACGGGTGTCTTCACCATCGTCCAAGCTCGACGGAGTGTGACGAACGATTCACCCGGTTCGCACTGGCTAGGGGGTCTGATATTCACCGGCGCAGCCCTGAGCATAGATAACCTCGTGGTCGGATTTGCCCTCGGCACTTACAGAGTTTCGCTTCTTCTGGCAGCAGTCGTAATCGCAGTGGTCAGTGTGGCAATGTCCCTTGTCGGTCTTGAGATTGGAACGCGACTCGGTACGTCAGTCGAGCAATGGAGCGGCGAGCTCGGCGGTGCAGTGCTTGTCCTCGTCGGCGTTGCTATCGCCTCTGGCGTCTTCTGAGCGCGAATCTTCTAAGGACTTGGAATCATTACTACGGCCGAGTCCCTTCATCGGGTGGCCCAAGCTGCAAGACGCCAGTCGTAGACTGTTGACGTCGGCCCATCGATTACTCAACCTCACCCACTCGCGCCAGAGACTGCTTTGGGCTGGGCCGGTAGAGTCGCACCG
>Ga0182014_10002700_pt1 | contig 21994 bp, 19 predicted proteins | sample 612S2DmetaG_FD_120489 | JGI IMG/M metagenome (GOLD analysis project Ga0182014, IMG submission 120489) | Permafrost microbial communities from Stordalen Mire, Sweden - 612S2D metaG | ecosystem: Environmental > Terrestrial > Soil > Wetlands > Permafrost | place: Sweden: Stordalen | collected...
GCCACGACGTCGACCACCACGGCGACGACGACTGCGACCTCGAGCACCCCGTCCTCGGACGCCGTCCCTGCCGGCCCGGCCCCGAAGGGCGGCAGCGTGTCGGCGTACTGGCTAGTCGGCGCCGACGGCGGGGTCTTCGCCTTCGGCGGGGCCCCGTACTACGGCTCGATGGGCGGCACGCATCTCAACCGCCCGGTCGTCGGTCTCGCACCCACCGCGCCGCTCAACTGGGGCGGCTACCGCGAGGTCGCCACGGACGGCGGCATCTTCTCGTTCGGCAATGCCCTCTACTACGGCTCCATGGGCGGCAGCCCGCTCAACGCGCCCATCGTGGGCATGGTGGGCACGCCTGACGGCAAGGGCTACTGGCTGGTCGCCTCCGACGGCGGCATCTTCTCGTTCGGCGACGCCGTCTTCTACGGCTCCATGGGCGGGACCCGGCTCAACCAACCGGTCGTGGGGATGGCCTCGACGGCCGACGGCCGCGGCTACTGGTTGGTGGCCGCCGACGGTGGGGTGTTCACGTTCGGTGACGCCGGCTTCGTCGGCTCCACCGGCAACATCCACCTGACCTCCCCCATCGTCTCGATCACCGGGACCCACTCCAACCAGGGCTACCTACTTACGGCGGCCGACGGCGGGGTGTTCGCCTTCGGCGACGCCACGTACTTCGGTTCGCTCGGCGCCACCCCCAAGATCCAGCCGATCGCCTCCCTGGCCAAGACCATCGACGGTGGCGGCTACTGGATGGTGAACACCAACGGCGCCGTCACCGCCTTCGGTGACGCCACGTACTGGGGCTCGACACCCCAGGTCCTGGCCGCACCCATCGTTGCGATCGTGATGGCCCCCGGGACCGGCGCCTTCACGGGATCGGACTATCCGTCGGGCAGCTACGGCTACGACATCTCGAACTGGCAGTGCGGGAACTTCCCTCCGGCGCCCCACACCGTGTCCGTCGTGCAGGTCGTGGGAGCATCGTTCGGAGGGACGAATCCGTGCCTGGCCGGCGAGGCCGCATGGGCCGGTGGGGGCCTCAACCTCTACATGTACCTCACCTACGGCGACGCTGCATCGTCGGCCGACGGCGCCTGCGCGTCGTCGGGTGACACGACTTCGTGCAACTACGGCTTCAACGCCGCCCTGGACGCCTTTGCAAAGGCAAGGGCGGCCGGGGTGGACGCCAGCGTCCCGTGGTGGCTGGATCTGGAGGACTCCTCGTTCCAGGGCCATCCGGTCGCGTCGGCCGCGATGGTCCAGGGCGCGATCGACGGGTTCCGCTACGAGGGCATCAACAGCGTCGGCATCTACGCCAGCCCCGGGAACTGGAGGTCGATGGTCGGGAGCTACGAGCCGGCGGTGCCCTACTGGGCCGCAGATTGGGGCATCACCCCGTCGATCACCTGCGGGAACATCCACTCGATCTATTCGGTGCTCCCCACCGGACCCGTCGTCATGGTCCAGTACGGGGTGGGTACGTGGGACGAGGACTACGCCTGCTGAACGCCCGGCTCGGGCACCCCCGTCCGGGGTTGCCCCTCGTCGCCTGAGCCTTCAGGCGGGGTCGTCCTCCGCACCTGTGCCGACCGACATCCACGACCGCCCCGACTCGGTGGTCGGCTCGGTCCCGCCGCCCACACCCTCGGTGCCCAGGTGGTGGGCACCGTCGTTGTAGCCGATCAGCTTCCACGCCCCGTCGTCGACCTCCCACGTGGTGAGCGAGGCGTGCTGGGTGCGCAGCTTCATCCGTGCCCCCTCCCGCCCGCCCACGACCGGCAGCTTGGCCAGGAGCGACGACTCGACCACGCCGGCGTGGCAGGCCACCACGACCAGCTGGTCCGGATGGCGTGCGGCCACCTCGTCGAGGGCGTCGGACACCCGGTTGACGAAGCCGGTCCAGCTCTCACCCCCCGGGGCGATGACCCGGCCGGGGTCGGCATCCCAGTCCGGGTTGCCGAATCGGGCGCTGAAGTCGCCCCAGTCGAGGCCGTCGGCGTCGCCTGGGTGCAGCTCGCAGAAGCCGCACTCCTGCACGGGCTCCATCAATCCACTGTCTCCGGGGGCCCGGAGCGCCGGAGCGAGGATCCTGGCGGTCTCCACCGCCCGGGGCAGCACGCTCGAGTAGAGGGCATCGGCTCCGGCCAGCTCTCCTGTCTCGGTCAGCCGTGCCGCGAGTACCCCCACCTGGGCCCGCCCGCGGTCGGTCAGTCCGGTGCACCCGAGCGGGCCGCCGCAGACACCGGACACGTTGCACACCGCCTCGCCGTGGCGGACCAGCACGATCCGGGTGGCCGAGGCCGCGAGGCCACCCATGGTCCGGATCCCGTCCGGCGGCGCCAGGGGGCTCGGGCCCTCCGGCGACCCGGTGCCCGCCCCGGTCAGCGCGTCGAAGCCGGCGTCGCTCACGCCAGCTCGCCGACGAAACGCTCCAGTTGGCGGAGGGTCCGGCACTCCACCACTTCGTCGCAGTAGTTGGCGTACTCCCCCACCACCGAGTCCCCGGAGTCCCAGTAGGCGCGGGGCTCCGGATTGAGCCAGTAGACGTGGCGGGCCCGGGCCTTCATCTCCTTGACCACCCAGGCGCCCGTCGAGTGGTAGTTGTTCCGGGCGTCGCCCAGCAGCAGGATGCTGGTCTTGGGGGTGATCTCCTCGCCCCAGCGCTCCCAGAACACCGTGAGAGCGTGACCGTAGTCCGAGTGCCCGTCGACCCAGACCACGTCGGCCTCGGTGTTGATCCGGTGGACCGCCTCGGCGGGGTCGTCGACCCCCTCGAAGAAGCGGGTCACCTCGTCGATGCCGTCGATGAACACGAAGCTGCGTACCTTGGAGAACTGCGAGCTGATGGCGTGCACCAGGTGGAGGGTGAATCGGGCGAAGGAGGCCACCGACCCCGAGATGTCGGCGATGACGATGATCTCGGGTTTGGACGGCCGGGGGTAGCGGAACTTCGGGTCCATGGGCACACCGCCGGTCGACAGTGCATGGCGCATCGTCGAGCGGAAGTCGAGCGGCCCCTTGCGGCCGTGGCGGCGCTTGCGGGCCAGGCGGACGGCCAGCTTGCGTGACAGCGGGGCGAGGGACTTGCGCAGGGCGACCAGCTCGTCCCGGGTGGCGTGCATCACGTCGATGTCCTCGGGCAGCGGCTTGCGGATGGACTTGGCCAGCGCCTCGCTCCCCCGGTCGGCCACCAGGCGTCGGCGGATCTCCGCTTCGATCTCCTTGCGCAGCTGGTCGATCCGGGACTGGTACTCGTCGCGCAGCAGGCGCTCCTCGAGCCCGGTCAGTGCCACGTCCGGTGGGGTGGGCTCGTGGGTGCCCTCCTCGATGTGCGACGACGCCGACCTGCGGGCCTGGTCGACCAGTCGATCCATGACCTTGTCGAGGTCGAGGTTCCGCAGCGTCCGGTAGAGGTAGTAGGTGCCGCCCACCGGTCGGCCGGCCTCCATGCCGGCGTAGCGGTCGACGGCCTGGCGGGCCACGGCCTGGACCATGGCCGGATTGGCGCTCACCAGCGCTTTGAAGAGCATGTCGGCCAGCTCCTCGGGGGTCATGCCCTCGCCGCCCCCGCCCCCGCTCCCCTTGCCCTGACGCCCCCCCTGCCCGGGCTGGGCCGAGCCCTCGTCCTCGGATTCGGGGCCCTCGCTCCCACCCTCCTCGTCGTCGATCCGGTAGTTGGGCCCCCGCATCGAGAAGTAGATCTCGAACGCCGTCTCGTAGGCCGGCCAGTGGGTCGAGGACTTCACGAGGCTGGCGCCCAGCGTGTACTTGATGGCCTCGCGGTCCTCCAGCGGGACGTGCTTCAGCGTCTCGGCCGCGTCGAGATGCTCGGTCAGCGACACCGGGATCCCGGCGGCGCGCAACTCGGCGACGAAGCCGGTCAGGAGGTCCAGCACGTCCGACCCCGACTCAGCCGGAGGTGTCCAGGCCGGCCAGCTCCTTTGCCGCCCGGTCGATGTCGGAGCGGTACTTGAGCAGGATGTGCAGCGTGTCCTTGGCCTGCTCGGCGTCGATCGACTCCACCCCGAGGACCACGAGCGTGCGCGCCCAGTCGAGCGTCTCGGACACCGACGGGGCCTTCTTCAGGTCGAGCGACCGGATGGACCGCACGATCCGTGCGACCTGGTCGGCAAGGGCCTGACTGATGCCCGGCACCCGCCTTTCGATGATGGCCCGCTCCCGCTCCATCTGCGGATAGTCGATGTGCAGGTAGAGGCAGCGGCGCTTCAGGGCCTCCGACAGCTCCCGGGTGTTGTTGGAGGTCAGGAACACCAGGGGGATCTGGCTTGCCCGCACGGTCCCGAGCTCCGGGATCGACACCTGGTACTCGGACAGGATCTCGAGCAGCAGCGCCTCGGTCTCGAGCTCGACCCGATCGACCTCGTCGATCAGCAGCACCACCGGCTCGGTGGACTTGATGGCCTCGAGGAGCGGACGGGTGAGGAGGAACTCCTCGGAGAAGATGTCGTCCTCGAGCTGTTGCCACGACTGTCCGGAATCGGCCTGGATGCGCAGGAGCTGCTTCTTGTAGTTCCACTCGTAGAGGGCCTTGGATTCGTCGAGGCCCTCGTAGCACTGCAGGCGGATCAGTCGGCTGCCGGTGAGTCTGGCCACGGATTTCGCCAGTTCGGTCTTGCCGGTGCCGGCCGGTCCCTCGACCAGGACAGGCTTGGCCAGGCGATCCGCCAGGTAGACGACGCCCGAGATCCCGTCGTCCGCCAGATAGTCCACCCCGGCCAGGCCCGTGCGCACCGCGTCGATCGAGTCGAAGCGGGGCTCGCCCGCCTCCGGGAACCCGGAGGTGATCTCCCGGTCCCCCCGCTCGGTGGGGATGCTGTCCTGGCTCATGTCCGTACCTGGCCTGTTCCTGTGACGACGTATCTGATCGAGGTGAGTTCCCGGAGGCCCATCGGGCCACGGGCGTGGAGCTTCTGCGTGGAGATGCCGATCTCGGCGCCGAGGCCGAGCTCGCCGCCGTCCACGAAGCGCGTCGAGGCGTTGACCACCACGGCCGCGGCGTCGACCTCGGTGGTGAACCGGCCGGCCGCAGCGATGTCCCGGGTGACGATGGCCTCCGAGTGGCCGGAGCCGTAGCGGGTGACGTGGTCGATCGCCGCGTCGAGCGAGTCGACCACGGCGATGCTCAGGGAGAGGCCCAGGAACTCGGTGGCGAAGTCCTCCTCGGTGGCCGTCCCGATGTGGGGCAGGACCTCCCGGGCGGCCGCGTCGCCCAGCAGGGTGACGCCGTCGAGGGCAGTCGCCACGCGGGGCAGGAATACCGCGGCCACGTCCCGGTGGACGACCAGCGACTCGGCGGCGTTGCACACCCCGGGCCGCTGCGTCTTGGCGTTGACCACGATCGACTCGGCCATGTCGAGGTCCGCGGCCGCATCCACGTAGACGTGGCAGTTGCCGATCCCGTCGATCACGTACGGCACGGTGGCGTGCTCCCGGATCGAGGCGATGAGGGAGGCCCCGCCCCGGGGGATCAGGCAGTCGATCATCCCGTCGAGTTGCATGAAGGCAACAGCCGACGCCCGGCTGGTGTCCTCCACCAGGCCCACGGCGCCGACCGGCAGGCCGGCCTTGGCCAGGCCGTCGCGTAGGGCGGCAGCCACCACACGGTTGCTGGAGATCGCCGATGACGAGCCCCGAAGGAGGACCGCATTGCCCGACTTGAGGCACAGGCCGGCGGCGTCGCTGGTGACGTTGGGACGGTTCTCGTAGATGATGCCGATCACGCCGAGTGGGATGCGGACCCGCTCCACCCGCAGTCCGTTGGGGCGGACCCAGCCCTCCACCACCTCGCCCACCGGGTCGGGCAGCCCCGCCACGTCCCGCAGGCCGGCGGCCATACCGGCCACCCGTCGGGCGTCCAGGCGGAGCCGGTCGAGGGAGGTGGCGTCGGCGTCGTCGGCCTCCGCCCGGGTCACGTCGACCGCGTTGGCCTCCAGGATCAGCGCCGTGCGCTCCTCGATCAGGTCGGCGGCAACCCGCAGTGCATCATCCCGGGCCGCCGACGACGCGGCGGCCACCACGCGCGCCGCCGCTCTGGCATGGCGGCCCAGGTCGACCAGGGGGTTGACGGTGTCCGGTGGCACGGGGCAAGCGTAGTGGGCGCCCCGCAGGCTCCGGTGCGCCGGGCCCGGTGGCGGGCGACAGGAGGTGTCGGCTGGCGCACCACTGACGGCTCCGCCTTCCTAGGCTGGGCCGATGCAGCAAGACGACACCTTGTCCGGTTCGGCGGCCGCGAGACGCAAGCTCCCGAAGCAGCGGGCCAACGAGGCCCGAATGATCGACGCCGCCATCACACTGCTCGGGGGGCACACCGTGTCCGAGGTCACCAATGTGGCCGTCGCTGCGGTCTCCCGGACGCAGCCCAGCTACGTCACCCGCTACTTCGGCAGCCGCGACGAGTTCCTCCTTGCCGCGGCCGAAGAACTCGCCCGCAGGATCGCCACCCGGAACCTGGGGCTGAGCGTGCTCCTCGGCTCGCCGGAGAGCAATGCCCGGTTCACCGGCATCTTCGCCATCCCCGAGGTGGAGAGCTGGTTCAAGCTGTGGCGGTACCTGGTCGGCACCGACCTCCTCGAGCGGTCACCCCGCCAGGGCGACGGGCCGCTGCTCACCGCCGGGATCGACAATCTCCAGCGGCAGCTCGGGCTCCCACCCGAGGAGGCCCGGACCTGGGCGCTGGTCACCCTGATCTCGGTGCTCGGGTATCGGGTGTCCGGCGGCGTGCTCGGCATCACTCCCGAGGAGGCCGGGGCCGTGGCCGACAAGGTCATCGGCGCCCTGCTGCAGGACGCCGAGGCCTACCGCAGCGACAGCCCGGCGCAGGGGGACTGACCCGCCAGGAGCCGTCCCGCCTGCTCACAGTCCTGCCGGACCGCCGTTCTGCCATGCTGGTGGACGTGCGCTCCCGGCGGAGGATCACGAATCGGTCGTCGGCGCCTGTGGTCGCACTCGCGGTCATCATCGCGGTCACCGCGCTGGTGACCAGTGCCTGCTCGATCGTCGAGACCAGCGCCGAGCGCTCGATGCACGCCCACGCGGCCAATGCAGCGACAGTGCTGGAGAACCAACCCGCCACGGCACGCGCCACCGACGCGGTCCGCCTGGTCATCGGAACGGGCACGGACGACACCATCACCGTGCTCGCCGCCCGCGGCACCATGCGGACCGGAGTCATCGAGCTGCGGATCCAGGTCGTGATCCAGCCAGACGCCGAGTTCGGCCAGGTCAGCCGGGCGACGGGCTGCTTCGACTACACGCTCGACTACGTCACACATCCCGACGAGGTCGACTGCCCGGACCACGGGCCGATGCAACTGCCGCCACCCAGTCCGGTGACGACCACCACGGTCAGCTGACCCACCCGGGGATGCGGGGCCTACCCGAGCACCACCAGGTCGTCCCGGTGGACCACCTCGGCCGACACGTCCTCGGGTAGTTCGTCGCTCTGGAGCCCGGCCCAGCCCGTTAGGGACGCCGCCGCGTGCCGGACCAGGCCCTTGGCGAAGACGGCCCCGTCCGGGCCCACGATCTCCACGGCGTCGTCGATCCCGAAGTCCCCCGACACCGCGACGATGCCGGCGGGCAGGAGCGACCGCCCCCGCTCGACCAGTGCCCGTCGGGCACCGTCGTCCACGGTGATGCGTCCCGAGGCGCCGATGGCGAAGGCGATCCACAGCTTGCGGGCGGGCAGCACCACCTCGCGGGGCCGGAACCGCGTGCCCACGCCAGGAGTGGAAGCGGCCACTGCCGCCAGGACGCCGGGGCGGGCCGCGTCAGCGATGACCGCCTCGATGCCCGACCACACGGCGATCTTGGCCGCCGCGAGCTTGGACCCCATCCCCCCGCTGCCGACAGCCGTCCCCGGGCCGCCGGCGATGGACTCGAGCTCGTGGTCGATCTCGACCACCTCCTCGATCAGCGACGTGTCGGCCTCGCGGCGCGGGTCGCCGGTCAGCAGGCCGGCGGTGTCGGTAAGCAGGACGAGGAGTCCCGCACGGACCAGATGGGCCACGAGTGCCGCCAGGCGGTCGTTGTCGCCGAAGCGGATCTCCTCGTCGGCCACCGCGTCGTTCTCGTTGACCACGGGGACCACACCGAGTTCGAGCAGACGGCTCAGGGTCTGGCGGGCGTGGAGGTACTGGCTGCGGTGGACGAAGTCGAGCGGCGCGAGCAGGACCTGTCCGGCGGTCAGCCCGTGGGCGGCCAGGGCATCGCTCCAGACCCGCATCAACAGGTGCTGGCCGACGGCGGCCACCGCCTGGAGTGTGGCCAGGTCGTGGGGTCGGGGCCGGCCCTCGGACAGACTGGTCCAACCGGCGGCGATGGCGCCCGAGGTGACCACGACGACCCGGTGTCCGGCCCGGCGCGCCTGAGCCACCTCGACGGCCAGCTTGTCGATGGCCGCGGTGTCCACCCGACCGTCGGGCGTGGTGACCGACGACGAGCCGATCTTCACCACCAGCGTGCGGGGTGAGGCGGCCACGGTCACCGCCGGCGCTTGCGGCGACTCGAGGGCTCGCCGGTGAACTCGGGCTGGTCGCGGAACCAGGTGAACGACACGTCGCCGATGTGGACGAGGTCGCCGTCGCGGGCGCCGGCCTTGGCCAGGGCCCGGTCCACCCCGAGGCGCTTCAGGCGCCCCTGGAGGTAGTCGGCCGCCTCGTCGGTGGTCACGTCGTTGAGGGCGACGGCCCGCTCGGCCACCTTGCCGACCACTGCGTACTCGCCCTCGCCGACACGCTCCACCGAGAAGCCCTCGGGCAGCGGGCGGTGGATGACGATGGTCCCGTCCGACTCGGGCTCGGCGGTACGGGCCTGGTCCACCAGGGTGGCCAGCCGTCCGACCAGCGCGGGGATCCCCTGCCCGGTCACCGAGGAGATCACCAGGTCGGGTCGGAACTCCTCCTCGCCGGTCGGGCCGGCGTCCCGGTCGAAGCTCTCGGGGACGGCGGTGGCCGGCAGGTCGTCCGGCGCCACCATGTCCGCCTTGGACCCCACCACCAGCCGGGGCCGGTCCAGCAGGTCGGGTTGGTAGCGGCCCAGCTCGTCGATGAGCACCCGGTGCTGCTCCTCCGGGGAGACCCCGGTGACCGGGTCCAGCTCCACCAGTACGACCAGGGCGCGGGCGCGGGTGATGTGGCGGAGGAACTGGTGCCCGAGCCCCTTGCCCTCTGCCGCGCCCTCGACCAGGCCGGGGATGTCGGCCACCGTGTACGTCGTCTCGTCGTCGGTCCGCACCACGCCCAGGTGGGGCTCGAGGGTGGTGAAGGGGTAGTCGGCGATCTTCGGCTTGGCCGCAGAGATCCGCGAGATCAGCGTCGACTTGCCGACGTTGGGGTAGCCGACGAGGGCCACGTCGGCCACGAGGGCGAGCTCGAGGTTGTACCACTCCTCGTGGCCCTTCTCCCCCTGCTCGGCGAACGTCGGGGCCCGCCGGTTGTTGGACAGGAAGCTGGCATTGCCCCGACCGCCCCGGCCGCCCTCGCCGGCCAGCCACCGATCACCGGCGTTGGTCAGGTCGCACAGGATGGTGCCGTCGGCCCGGCGGGCCCGGGTCCCGACCGGGACCGGCACCTCGAGGTCGGCGCCCCGCTTGCCGTGCATCTTCTTGCCGCCCCCGTGTCCACCGTTGTCGCCGCCCCGATGGGGGTGGTCGCGGAAGGGCAGCAACGACGACTGGTTGGTGGTGGCCACCAGCCACACGTTGCCGCCCCGGCCGCCGTCACCGCCGTCGGGGCCACCCTTGTCGACGTGGGCCTCGCGTCGCATGGCGACCGCTCCGGCACCGCCGTCCCCGGCCTTCACGTGGATCTGTGCCTCGTCTACGAAGCCGGACATGGGGACGATCCTACCGATCGGGGGTCTGCGCCCCCGGAAGGGGACGACGGGTGCGGTACTGCAGGGAGAGGGGGGCGGGGGCCGAGCGTGTGGTCGGTCGGCTGGTCAGGCGTCGACGAGCACACTGGCCCGCAGGGCCTCGACGGAACCGGTCACTCCGAGGAAGTCGGCCAGTTCCGCGTAGGAGCCGTACTCGAGCCGGAGCTCGGCCAGGAACTGCTCCATGGTCTCGGGCACCACGTGCAGGACGGCCGGCGCGTACTTGACCACCTCGTCGACCGCGTCCGGGTACTCGGCCTTCAGGCGCTCGAGCAGGCGCCCCATGGCCGCAGCCGACAGGGCGTAATCCTCGATGATCGTCTCGTCCGGCACACCGAGGAAGGCCAGTAACAACGCGGACAGCACCCCGGTGCGGTCCTTGCCGGCGCTGCAGTGCATGACCGCGGGGAGCGAGCCGCCGGAGGCCAGCACGTCGATCGCCTCGGTCAGCACGTGGCCGCCCTCGGACACCATGGCCCCGTACCGGGTGGCGACGTAGGCGGCCTCACCCCAGTCCGGTAGGTCCTCGGTGGCGGGCAGGACGTCGGTGAGCGGTAGTCCCACGTACCGGACGGGAACGTCGTCCACCGGAAAGCTGCCCCGCTGGGCAGCCTCGTCGAGTGTCCGAAGGTCGATGACCGTCGAGAGGCCGAGCTCGATGAGCTGTGCCCGGTCGGACGCCGTCAGTTTGTGGAGGCCGTCGGCCCGGAAGAGCCGGCGCCACGCCACCATGCGGCCGTCCGCGGTCCCGTAGCCCCCGAGATCACGGAAGTTGACGCATCCCTCGAACTCGAGGGTCCTGGACGGCAAGGTGCCGGGCTCAGTCGCCGGGAAGCACATCGACCAGCTTGCGGCCCTTGCGGCTCGCGAACTGGACGGTGCCGTCGGCGAGGGCGAACAGCGTGTCGTCCTTGCCGAGGCCCACATTGAGGCCGGGGTGGAACTTGGTGCCGCGCTGGCGCACGATGATGGCGCCGGTGCGCACCTCGGTGCCGCCGAAGACCTTCACGCCGAGGCGCTGGGCGTTCGAGTCGCGTCCGTTGCGGGTCGAACCGCCGCCTTTGGTCTTGGACATGTCGTGTGCTCCTTGTGGTCGTGTCTACCGCCTGGCGGCGCTCCGTGGCGCGCCGGCGGGTCGATCGGGTGGTCAGCCGGCGGTGATGCCGGTGATGGCGATGGTCGAGTACCGCTGGCGGTGTCCCCAGCGGGTGCTCTGGTTCGACTTGTTCTTGTAGGTGAAGCCACGGATCTTGGGTCCGAGCTCCTCGCCCTTGACCGTGGCCGTGACCGTGGCACCGGCCAGCTGGGCCGGCGTGGCGAGGACCGTGTCGCCATCGACCAGGAGCACGGGCTCGAAGGTCACCTCCGTGCCGGGCTCCTCGCCCAGCAATTCCACGCGGAGCTCCTGGCCCTCGGCCACTCGCTCCTGCTTGCCTCCGGTTCTGATGACTGCGTACATAGGGATGACAGCCTACAGGTCCGGGTCGTCAAATACTATTCCCCTGCCCTCGCACTCGGTGCACGTGGTCGACATCGACTCGATCAGGCCCTCCGAGACCCGCTTCCGGGTCATCTCCACGAGTCCCAACTCGCTGATGTCGAAGACCTGGGTGCGGGTCTTGTCCCTGGCCAGGGCGGCGCGGAGGGCCGAACCCACCTTGTCCCGGTTCTCGCGGATCTCCATGTCGATGAAGTCGATCACGATGATCCCGCCGATGTCCCGCAACCGGAGCTGGCGGGCCACCTCGTCGGCCGCCTCCAGGTTGTTCCGGTAGACGGTCTCCTCGAGGTTGGTCGTGCCCACGTTCTTGCCGGTGTTGACGTCGATGACGGTCAGGGCCTCGGTGCGGTCGATGACGAGGGAGCCGCCCGACGGCAGGTAGACCTTGCGGTCGAGCGCCTTGTGGAGCTGCTCGTGCACGTGGAAGCGCTCGAAGATGGGCAGCTGCTCAGCCTCGGGGTCGTAGTACTCGACCCGGTCGGCGAGCTCGGGGTTGACGGCACCGACGTAGTCCCTGACCTGCTCGAACAGGGCCCGGTCGTCGATCACGACGGCCCGGTACTCCCGGTTGAGCTCCTCGCGGATGACCCGAACGGCGATGGCCGGCTCCCGGTAGAGCAGGGCCGCGCCCTGGCCCTTGAGCGAGGCGGCGGCAATGGCCTCCCACTGCTCGACCAGGCGGTTGACGTCGTGCTCCAGCTCCTCGGCACTGGCCCCTGCCGCCGCCGTGCGGACGATCAGGCCGTGACCCGCGGGGCGCACGGCGTCGACGATGCGGCGGAGACGCTTGCGCTCCGGGTCGTCGAGCCGCTTGGAGATCCCGTAGGCGGTGGAGTTCGGGACGAGCACCACGAACCGGCCGGGCAGCGACACCTCCTGGGTCAGCCGGGCTCCCTTCGCCCCGATCGGGTTCTTGGTGACCTGGCAGAGGATGGTCTGGCCCGGCTTGAGCAGCTGCTCGATGCGAGGCTGGCCCGACCCCTTGGGCGACTCGATGTCGTCGGTGTCGTAACGGACGTCACCGTGGTACAGCACGGCATTCTTCGGCGTGCCGATGTCGATGAACGCCGCCTCCATGCCGGGCAGGACGTTCTGGACCCGGCCTCGGTAGATGTTGCCGTCGATCTGGGTGGCGTCGTCGGAGGCCCGGGAGATGTAGTGCTCGACGAGGGTGCGCCCCTCGAGGAGTGCGATCTGGGTCATCTCAGGTCGTACGTGGACGCAGATCTGGTAGCGACCGACCGCCTTGCCCCGACGCTCACGCCCGCCCCGGCGACCTTCTCCCTTGCCCGCTGGTGCCGCGGACCGCTGCTGGTCGGACGGGGGTCGGACGGCCTCGCCCCCGTCCACCGGGGTCGGGACCGGGCCCGAGGACGAGGACGACCGTCCGCCGCCCGCGCGGGATCCACCCCCACCGCCACCACCACGGGAGCGGTTGCGCCCGCCCCCGCCGCCGCCGCCTCCGCCGTTTCCGCCGTTTCCGCCGCCCGAGCGGGACGGGGCCGGTGCGGGAACGGCGGCGGGACGGGTGTCGCCGATCGAGGGTCGGGTGTCGCCGATCTTGGGGCGCGCCGGCGGCGCGGCCGGGGGCCCGTCGGTGGTCGCGGTCGCGGTCACGGGGCCGGCGTCCGCGACACCTGTGGGTGCGCCCGCTTGCTCGGGCACGGGCCGGGGTGGCGTGGCGCTGGCAGGCGCGCCTGACGCCTCGCCGTCGGCACTGCGTGGCTGGCCGCCTTCACCGCCGGCACCGGAGCGGCTACGCCCCCGTCCGCCGCGCGAGCCGCGCCGTCGTCGGTTGCCGCCACCCTGGCCGCCGCCGGACGGATCGGCGGACGAGCCGTCACCGGACGGACCGCCGCCTGGACGGTCGCCTCCTGCGGGCTGGTTGCCCCCACCCCGGGCCGACCCTCCGGAATTGCCGGTGGCCGAGACCTCAGCTGCGACCGGGGTCGCCGTCGACCCGGGCTGTGCCCCGGTCGACGGGGCGGTGGACGGTGTCGGCGACGCGGAGGGCGCGGAGGCCCCGGGCGTCTGCCCGTCGGGTGCTTCTGACATCGAGATCCCTTCTGATACTGCTCACGACGCACGCTCCAGGGCGTGCGTGGCGCGGTCTGCTCCGGCCGGGACGACCCGGCCCAGGAGCGGCTCCTGACGGAGCCCGTCGCGCTCGATCCACTGTTGTGTCCTGCAGGCCCGGTCGAGGACCGGGATACTCCCGGGCCGGCCGGTGTCGGCCAACCCGTCCATCGGTCGGTCGGCGTGGCCGCCCGACACGGCGATCAGTCCCCGCAGAAGCTCGACGGGGCGAACCCCACGGGGGCGGGTGCTCAGCTCGGCCACCAGCCCGACCGTGCGACCCGACGGGTCCACCGCGGTGTCCGGTACGGCGTCGGCCACCGCCAGGGCCAGCACCGACGGCCGGAGGTCGTCGACCTCCTCGCGGCCCTTGCGCTCGCGGGTGATCGGCACGGTGTCTGCAGCCAGGAGGGCCGCCACCATGGCTCCGAGCTCCTCCCGGTCGACGCCGACCAATCGCATCGTCCACGAGCACGAGGTCACCATCTGCTGGAGCGAGTCCTTCGACCGCTCCACGGGGACGGCCACTTCGACATGGAGCCCTTCTGGCAGCAGCCCGTCGAGCACACCGGGCAGTGCGGCCGGATCGATGCCCTGCTCAGCGGCCCGGACGGGGTCGAGGGCCACGTCGACGTACTCGGCCAGCGACTCCGCCCCGGTGGGGAGGGCCAGGCCGAAGCTGAGCTGGGGCCGGGGGTTGAAGCCCTCCGTGTAGGCCATCGGGAGGCTGGCCCGACGGAGTGCCCGTTCCCACATCCTGGCGACGTCGCGCTGGCTGGTGAACCGGATCTTGCCCAGCTTGGAGAAGCGGAAGCGGATACGCACCTCAGCTCCTCCCCTCGGTCGTCAGCGCCACGGCGCTCCCACCCGGCCCGGGGGCCGGGGCGGCACCGGACGGCGCCGTGGAGAGGAATCGTACCGGCACCTGGCCCCCGGTCGAGAGATCCTGGCCGGTCCCCTGGCTCCCGCCGGCCGGCGGGACGGCCGAGGCCACCACGTGCTCCACGCCGTATCCGGTGCAGGCACCGCAGTCGTAGCAGGGGGTCCAGCGGCAGTCGGGCAGGCCGTACTCGGCCAAGGCGTCCTTCCAGTCCTGCCACAGGAAGTCCCGGTGGAGCCCGGCCGAGAGGTGGTCCCACGGCAGGACCTCGTCCTCGGTGCGGTGCCGGTAGACGGCGTCCTCCAGGGTCATCCCCTGGGCCGCCAGTGCGTCGGTCCACAGGTCGAGGTCGAAGAATTCGGACCACTCCTGGAACGTGCCCCCGTTGCGCCAGACCTGTTCGATGACCGCGCCCATCCGCCGGTCCCCCCGGCTGACGATCCCCTCGGCGGCGGTCGCCTTGGGGTCGTGCCAGCGGATGGTCAGCCCCCGCACGGGCCGAGCGGCATCGCGCAGCAGGTGGACCTTGCGGGTCAGCTCCTCGATGGTGTTCTGCCCGAACCATTGGAAGGGCGTCTGCACCTTCGGCACGAATCCCCCGACGGAGGCGGTCACGGTGACACTGCTGTGGTACCGCTTGCCGATGGCCACGCACTGCTTGGCGAGGGCGACGATACCGAGCGTGTCCTCGTCGGTCTCGGTGGGCAGGCCGATCAGGAAGTAGAGCTTGACGCGCTTCCAGCCCTGGCTGAAGGCGGCATCGACTGCCGCGTAGAGGTCCTCCTCGCGGATGAGCTTGTTGATGACCTGGCGCATCCGCCAGGTACCCCCTTCGGGGGCGAACGTGAGTCCGGTACGCCGCACCCGTTGGATCTGTGCGGCGGTGCCCACGGTGAAGGCATCCACCCGCAGGCTCGGCAGGCTGACCGACACCTGCCCCGAGCAGGAGGGGTCGTCGATGATCCCGGTGACGGTGTCCTCGATGCCCGAATAGTCGGCGCTCGACAGCGACGTCAGTGCCACCTCGTCGTAGCCGGTGCGCTCGAGTCCGGCGGCCACCATGGTGCGGACCTGTTCGGCCGGGCGCTCCCGCACAGGCCGCGTGATCATGCCGGCCTGGCAGAACCGGCAGCCCCGGGTGCAGCCGCGGAACAGCTCGACATTGAGCCGGTCGTGGACCACCTCGATGAGCGGCACCAGCTGCTGGCGGGGGTAGGGCCAGGCACCCAGGTCGGTGATCGTCCGCTTCTCGACCCGCTCGGGCGTGCCGGGGGTCCGGGGAGTGACCCCGGACAGACGACCGTCGTCGTCGTAGGCGACGTCGTAGCAGGAGGGCACGTAGACGCCCGGCACCCGGGACAGGGCCGCCAGGAGCGCGCCACGGCCACCGGCCACCGGCATCGGGCCGCACCGGAATTCGGCCAGCACGTCGTTGACCTCGCCCACCACCTCTTCGCCGTCGCCCAGGACGAAGCAGTCGACGAAGTCAGCCAATGGTTCCGGATTGAAGGCGCAGTGTCCGCCGGCGACGACCACCGGGTGCTCGTCGGTCCGGTCGGCCGCCCGGACCGGGACACCGGCCAGGTCGATCAGGTTCAGGACGTTGGTGTAGACGAGCTCGGCCGACAGGTTGAAGGCGATCACGTCGAAGGCGGCAGCCGGGTGGTGGCCCTCCACCGAGAAGAGCGGGACGCCGGCGGCCCGCATGGACGCTTCCATGTCCACCCAGGGGGCGTACGAGCGTTCGGCGGCGGCGTCGGGGCGCTCGTTCAGGATCTCGTAGAGGATCTGAAGGCCCTGATTGGGCAGCCCGACCTCATAGGTGTCGGGGTAGACGAGCAGCCAGGACACCACCTCGGGGCGGTGTTCCACCCGCCGCGCGCCGAGTTCGCCCCCGATGTAGCGGGCCGGCTTCGTGACCTGGGCGAGGAGCGGCTCGATCTGTGGCCAGAGGGACTCCATCTCCCCCTCCATCCTAGGGCCAGCCCGTAGGCGTCCCGGACCGTCGGCCTCCGATGTGCGACGGGCCCCCTCAGCCGGGCTGGGTGGTCGTCGTCGTCGTCGACGAGTCAGGAGTGGTGCCCGGGAGGGCGATCGGCTGGGTCGACTCCGTGGTCTTCTGGTCCGGCGGGACCACGGCGGGGCCGATCGGGTGGGTGGCCAGATAGCTGAAGATGTCCCGCACGACCGGCGCGGAGGCGGTGGCGCCGTAGCCGGCCTGGTCGATGACGCAGACCACCACGTACTGGGGGTTCGCGGTGGGACCGAATCCGATGAACCAGGCCGTGGGTTCCTTGCCCGGCACTGTGTCCGCCGTACCCGTCTTGCCGGCCAGACCACCGGGGAAGTTGAGGCCCTGGAACGCACCGTAGGCGGTCCCGTCGGGGCTCTGGACCACACCGGTGAAACCGGTCATGAGCGCCTGGTAGGTCGAAGGTGAGAGCGCCACGTGACCGGTGACCTGCGGCGTGAATTTCTTCACGACCTGGCCCGACGGCGACACCACGGCGGAGGCCACCTGTGGGGCGTAGCGGGTGCCGCCGTTGGCGAAGGTGCTGTATGCCACGGCCTGCTCGATCGGGGTGACGTAGGTTCCGCCCTGACCGAAGGCCATCTCGATGTTGTCACCCGTGTACCACGTGGTGTTCTTGAATACGCTCGGCGCCTCGGCGTGCAGCTTGACGCGAACGGCCTGGCTATCGACCCGGCCCTGCGCCTCGCCGGGGAGGTCGATCCCGGTCAGCTCGCCCAGGCTGTATTGCGCGGCCTGGTCCTGGATGGGTGTCTCTCCGTACTTGGACGACTGCGCATAGAACAGATAGCCCAGGTTGTAGAAGAACGCATCGCTCGACACCGTGAGGGCGGAAGACACGTTGTAGGTTCCGGCAGCATCACCGGCACTGTCGTGGTAGATGCAGGTGATGCTGCTGTATTGACAACCCGGAACTTTGTACGTCCCGCTGTCATAGAACGGTTCGGTCGGAGTCCAGAGGCCGGACTGCAGTGCGACGGTCGCCGTGTTGAGCTTGAAGGTGGACCCAGGGATGTACTGCCCGTCGACCGCCCGGTTGAGCAGGGGCTCGTTGTTGGTCGGGTCGGACAGCGCGGAGTAGGCGGCCTGGGAGATCCCGCCGACCCAGACGTTCGGGTTGTAGCTCGGGTACGACGACATCGCGTACACGGCACCGGTCTGGGGGCTCATGACGATGACCGCCCCGCCGGTGGCGGCCGGGTAGCACCCGGCATTGCTGTTGCACGCCGGGTCGTACGTCTTGCGCAGCGCCTGCACCTGGGTGGCCAGGGCGTTGTCGGCCACCTGCTGGAGGTTGGTGTCGATGTTGGTGACGATGTTGTCGCCCGGCGCGGACGGGGTCGTTTTCAGCACGCCGGCCACGTCACCCTGGGGGTCCACCTCGAGCTCCTGGGTCCCGTTCGTCCCGTGCAGCTGCTGCTCGTACTGGTATTCGAGGCCCGCCTGCCCGAAGGCGTCGCCCGCCTGATAGCCCTGGGCCGCCCGGGACTTCAGTTCGGCGCTGTTGATGGTCCCCACGTAGCCGAGCACCTGCGACGCCGGGTAGGCGCCCTGGGCCCCCGGCAGTTCGCCCTGCGGATAGGTGCGCTCAGTCGTCTGCACGGCGGTAACCCCGGGGAACTCCGCCTGGTGCTCCTTGATGTAGAGCACGTCAGTCAGTGGGGCCCTGCTCATGATCGGGACCGGCTTGTAGAGGCTGTACTGCTGGTTCGTCAGGGCCGCCTGGATCTGGGCCGGGGTCTCCCCCACCAGGGCGGCCAGGTTGCCGATGACCGCGGGGTGCTGGGCGGCGGTCACCCGCGACAGCGTGATCTGCTCGGTCACCACGTTGCCGACGAGCGGGTTGCCGTTGCGGTCGAGGATCAGGCCCCGCGTCGGGGTGATGGGCACCGTGCGGATCTGGTTGGCCACCACGGCCTGGGCGGCGGCCGGGGCCTGGAGGACCTGGAGGGCCCACAGGCGCAGGCCGAGCAGGGCGAACAGTCCCACCATGACGATGGCAACGATGCGCAGGCGCAGGCCGGGCCGGGACTCGGTCGTGTCGGGTGCGTCGAGCATCGCCTCCATCGAGAAGCGACTGGGCCGCATCCGGGGCTGGCGGCTCTTCGTCTTGGCCGGTTTGGTGCCGCCGGAGGAGCCGAAGATCCGCTTCTCACCGAAGGGATGGCGCAATGAGCGGCTCACGGGGCACCAGTATCCCAAGCGGGCCGGTCGAGCGGTACGCGGCCCGGGGAGCCGGTCATCGGGCGGCGCCAACGCCGGCATCCGACATGGGCATCCCCTCGGTGGATGCCTCGGCCATGGCCCACGACATCAGCCGGACAGCGGGCACCGCCAGGACGGCGTTCGTGACCGACACGACGACGACGATCCGCACCAGTGCCACGTGCAGCATCTGGGGCTGGCCCAGCACGGAGCCCAGGGCGCCGTAGGTGACCTCGTAGACGGCACTGCCGGCCAGTGCGGCCACGGGGGCGAGCCATCCGGCCGTCCGGTCGAGCGCCTGGGTGGCGAGGCCCACGGCGAACCCGACGAGACAGCCCACGAGGGCGGACAGTCCGAACGGGGTGGGCAGGAACAGATCGGACACCAGGCCGGTGCCGAATCCGATCGTCGCCCCGCGCGATGGTCCTCCGATGATGCCGGCGACGATGGGAAGGAGCACCAGGATGTCGGGGTGGACCCCGCCGATGCGGAGGTCCAGCATCACCGTCTCCTGGACCACCAGGAACAGGAGGACCACCAGTGTCAGGCGGCCCAGTTCGCTCCGGCTCACGAACCCGGCCCCCACAGGACGACCGTGACGTACCGGAGGTGGGCGAGGTCGGCCAGCGGCTGCAGGCTCACGCTCTCCTGCGAGGCGGTGGCTCCGGTGTGCGACGCGACGACGCGCGCCACCGGGATGTCCGGCGGGAACAGCGCGCCCTGCAGGCCGCTGGTGGTGAACACCTCACCGTCGGTCAGGGGCGTATTGGAGGGGACGAGATCGGCGTTGAGCGGCTTGCCGGCGCCGGCGCCGTCCAGGACGGCCAATGAACCTGGTGCGGGGCCGTAGCGGACACCGACCGACGACTGCCCGTCGGTGATCAACCGGACGGTGGCGGTGTGGTGGCTGACCTCGACGACCTGGCCGACCAGGCCGCCGTTGCCCACCACCGGCATGTCGAGCTGGACCCCGTCTGCCCGTCCCATGTCGATGTCGATGGTGGCGGCGAAGTCGCTGGTCCCGAAGTCGGTCACTTCGGCGGGAACGGTCTGCAGGTTGGCCAGGTACGGCAGGTGGAGCAGGGCCGTCAGCTGTTTCATCGCAGCGGCCTGGTCGGCGGCGGCTGCGTTCTGCATCTTCATCTGGTCGATCTCGGCCTGCAGTTTCTGGTTCTGCTCGCGCACCGCCCCGTAGTGCACCGAGCCCGCCAGGAAGCTACCGATGGGCTCCACGATGGCGTTGACCCCCGACCGGACGGGCGTGAAGGCATCGGACGCCACCGACCGGACACCGGAGGTGATCACGTGGAATCCGCCGCGGGCGTCCAGCGTGATGATGGAGACGGCTGCGAGGACCAGGATCAGGAGCGTCGTGCGAGGACGTCGGGAGCGCCGCGGTGGCGCCACGAGACTGCGGACTCCCCTGCGGTCAGCGGCCCGACGAGGTGATGAGGACCTGCTTCAGGGCCTCGAACTCCTCGAGGCACTGCCCACTGCCGATGGCCACGCAATTGAGGGGGTCACGGGCGACCACGATGGGCATGCCTGTCTCCTGGGTGAGTCGGCTCTCCAGCCCGTGCAGCAGTGCGCCGCCACCTGTCAGGACGATGCCCTGCTCCATGATGTCGGCGGCCAGCTCCGGAGGCGTGCGGTCCAGTGTCACCTTGACGGCGTCCACGATGGCCGACACCGGCTCGTCGATGGCCTGGCGGATCTCCTGGGTGGAGATGACCACGGTCTTGGGCAGCCCCGTCACGAGGTCGCGGCCACGGATCTCGGCGTGGAGCTCCTCCTCGAGCTCGTAGGCGGAGCCCAGGGCGATCTTGATCTCCTCGGCGGTGCGCTCACCGAGGGCCAGGCTGTACTCCTTCTTCACGAAGGACACGATGGCTTCGTCGAGCTCGTCGCCGCCGATGCGGATCGACTGGCTGGTCACGATGCCCCCGAGCGAGATGACGGCCACCTCGGTGGTACCGCCACCGATGTCCACCACCATGTTGCCGGTGGGCTCGTGCACCGGCAGGCCGGCGCCGATGGCCGCGGCCATGGGCTCCTCGATGATGTAGGCCTTGCGGGCACCGGCGTACTCGGCGGCCTCCATGACGGCCCGCTGCTCCACGCCGGTGATGCCGGACGGTACGCAGATGACCATGCGGGGCTTGGCGAACCGCCGCTGGTGCACCCGGTGGATGAAGTAGCGGAGCATCTTCTCGCAGATCTCGAAGTCGGCGATGACGCCGTCCTTCAGCGGGCGGATGGCCTGGATGTGGCTCGGGGTACGCCCGATCATCCGCTTGGCCTCCGCACCGACGGCCAGCGGCCGCCCGTCCTTCGTGTTGACCGCCACCACGGACGGCTCGTTCAGGACGATCCCGCGGCCGCGGACGTACACCAGCGTGTTGGCGGTGCCGAGGTCCACGGCCATGTCACGTCCCAGAAGGGAAAAACTGTTGTCGCGCATCAGAGATGCACTCCTCCGTCGATCATCGGGCCGTCCGGCGCATGTGCGCGTGTGAGGCCCGGGTTTCCGCTGCGCTGGTAAGTCGAGGCAGCTGGCATGTGCCTTCAGGCTACGGGAATCGACAGAGGGGCACAAGGGCGCCCGGGCCCCGTAGAGCCGATCCGGCGGCTCCGCCCCAGGTCAGAGGGGTTGTTCCGGGTGTGTATCCGATCCGGTCGGGTGCCCGGTGGCTGCCGGGCGGGGCGGGGCGGGGCGGGGCGGGGCCTACAGTCCGGGAAAGAAGAGTGCGACCTCACGGGCGGCCGACTCATTGGAATCCGAGCCGTGCACCAGGTTCTCGCCCATCTCGATGGCGAGGTCGCCACGGATGGTGCCAGGAGCGGCGTCGACAGGGTTCGTCGCCCCCATCAGGTTGCGCACCACTTTGAAGGTGTCGTCCGGGCCTTCGACCACCATCACCAGGACCGGCGACCGGGTGATGAAGGTGACGAGTTCGCCGAAGAACGGCTTGCCGTCGTGCTCGGCGTAGTGCTCCTGTGCGGTCTCCGCCGTGAGCGTCCGCATCTCGGCGGCGACGAGGCGGAGACCCTTGCGCTCGATGCGGCTGATGATCTCACCGGACAGTCCGCGTTCGACGGCGTCGGGCTTGGCTATGACAAGTGTGCGTCCCACAAGCGGGGCAGGCTAGCCGATGTCGGGTGGGGTGCCGACGCAGGTGAGCACGCAGCGCGGCTCTGCCGCGACTCCGCTCCATCGGCGTCACCTGGATGTCACCCGGCGGCCTGCGCCCATTCATTCGCACCCCAACCGCCCGCCCCGCACCCCCAACCGCCCGCCCCTGTCACACCCTCCGGCAATGATCACCCCATGGCGCTGGATCACTCCACTCCGCCTGCCTCGTCCGGCCTCACCTCGCAGGTGGCCACCCTCACCGGGCTGCTCGGTGCC
>Ga0182014_10002701_pt1 | contig 21991 bp, 25 predicted proteins | sample 612S2DmetaG_FD_120489 | JGI IMG/M metagenome (GOLD analysis project Ga0182014, IMG submission 120489) | Permafrost microbial communities from Stordalen Mire, Sweden - 612S2D metaG | ecosystem: Environmental > Terrestrial > Soil > Wetlands > Permafrost | place: Sweden: Stordalen | collected...
GGGCGGGTGGGGGGGGGGGGGGGGGTCGCGGCCCGCGGGGGCGGGGCAGGGGTGGGGGGGGGGGGCCGGGGGCCCGGGGCGTCGGGCTCAGGCCCGGGTCAGGTACTCGCCCGTGCGGGTGTCGACGCGGACCTTCTCGCCCGGGTTGACGAAGAGCGGGACCTGGATGACCAGGCCGGTCTCGAGGGTGGCCGGCTTGCGGGCGCCGGACACCCGGTCGCCCTGGAGCCCGGGCTCCGTCTCGGCGATGGTCAGCTCGACGGCGGCGGGCAGCTCGACCCCCACGATCTCGTCGCCGAAGAACTGCAGCTCGGCGTCGTCGCCCTCCTTCAGGTAGTTGGCGGCGTCGCCCAGCAGGCCGGTCTCCACCTGGAGCTGGTCGTAGGAGCGGGTGTCCATGAAGACGTACTCGCCCGAGTCGCGGTAGAGGAACTGCATCTCCCTCTTGTCGATGATGGCCTGCTCGAGCTTCTCGTCGGCCCGGTAGGTCCGCTCGATCACGGCGCCGGTGCGCTGGTTCTTGAGCTTGGTGCGCACGAAGGCACCGCCCTTGCCCGGCTTGACGTGTTGGAACTCGATGACGTTGAACAGGCCCTCGGGCAGGTTCAGCGTCATGCCGTTGCGGAGATCGTTGGTGGAGACGGACATCAGACGGGTACATCCTTCGGGAAACGGGTGAGCGGTCGGCTGCCGGTGTCGGTCACGACCAGCGTGTCCTCGATGCGGACCCCGCCGACCGCCGGGAGGTACACGCCGGGTTCCACCGTGACCACGGTGCCGGGCTGCAGGATAGCAGTCGATCCCGCACCCACCGCAGGCCCCTCATGGATGTCGAGCCCGACACCGTGGCCGGTCCCGTGCTCGAACCGCTCGCCCCAGCCGGCCGCCGCGATGCGGTCGCGGCAGACCTTGTCGACGTCACCGGTCGCCACGCCCGGCGCCACGGCCTCCACGCCCGCCACCTGCGACTCGGCGACGACGGCGAACACCGTGGCCAGCTCGCCGGTCGGTGCGCCCCCGATGCAGAAGGTGCGGGTCATGTCGGAGCGGTAGCCGTCGAACGTGGCGCCGAAGTCGACCACGACGGGGTCGCCGGCCCGGATCACACGCTGCCCGGGGCGGGCATGTGGCTTGGCCGAGTTCTCGCCGGAGGCGACGATGGTCTCGAAGGCGCGGTCCTCTGCACCGTGGGTGCGCATGGCGTGCTCGAGCGCGGCGGCGAACGCCGACTCGGTCAACGCTGCGCCCCCGGCCGCACCGTGGAGGAGTGGCAGCACGGTGCCGAGGGCGGCGTCGGCGATGGCCGCCGCCCGCTCCATGCGGGCCACCTCGCCGGCGTCCTTCACCACCCGGAGGTCCTCCACCACGCCGTGGGTGGCCACGAGCGGCCGGGGGGCGAGCACCTCCTCCCACGTGTGCACGGCGGACCAGGTGACGTCGCCGGCCTCCAGGCCCACAGCGCCGGCGGACGACGCTGTGGCAGCAAGCGCCTCCCGCTGGGCGGCCACGCCGCCGATGCAGAGGTCGACGTCGGCCTCGACCCCGGCGGCGCCGAGCTGCTCGGACGCCTGGGTGCGGTAGCGCCCGTCCGTGGCCAGCAGGGCATGGTCCTCCGTCACCACCAGGACGCCGGCCGACCCGGTGAAGCCGGTCAGCCAGCGGATGTTGGCCGGTGTGGTGACCACGAGGGCCTCCGGTCGCGGGCCCTCGGTCCCGACGGCGGCCAGTGCGGCGCGCAGCCGGGCCAGGCGCCCGGCCACCGACAGCGGTGCGAGCGGCGCGGTGAGGTCGACCACCGGTGCGCCGACGGTGCCGGTCACCGGCGGTCGGCGAGGATGCGGGACACGGCCTCGACCGCCAGCGGGTAGCCCAGGCCGCCGAAGCCGGCGATGCAGCCGTCGGCCACCGACGCGATCGTGGACGTGTGGCGGAACGGCTCGCGCGCCGCCGGATTGGAGAGGTGCAGCTCCACCACGACCCCGTCGAAGGCGGCCAGCGCGTCGTGCAGCGACCACGACGTGTGGGTCAGTGCGCCGGCATTGACGATGATGGCCACGGCCCGCCCGCGGGCGCCGTGGACCGCCTCCACCAGGTCGCCCTCGTGGTTCGACTGGACGTGCTCCAGGGTGAGTCCGAGGGCGACGGCCGCCGACGTGGCCGCGGCCACGTGGTCGTCGAGGGTCGCCGTGCCGTACACCTCGGGCTCCCGCTCCCCCAGGAGGTTGAGGTTCGGCCCGCTGAGCAGCAGCACCAGCCCGCCCGTGCTCACGACGGATCCCGTGTCTGCATCATGACGCACTCCCCCGGTTCGACTCCATGTCCGCCAGGGTAGCGACCACGTCGGCCGGGTCGATGCCACGGACCACCTCGACACCCGACGGGCCGTCGAGGACGAAGGTGAGGTCGCCATGGGCCTTCTTGTCGCGTCCCATGAAGGCGAGCAGGTCCCCGGGCTCGTGTCCGACCGGCAGGTCGGTGGCGAGGTCGAAGGCGCCGACCACCCGTCGGTGGTGGGCCACCCGGGCGTCGTCGATCCGACCGAGTCGCCGGGCCAACAGAGCGGCAAACACCAGTCCCACGGCCACGGCCTCGCCGTGGCGCAGATCGGCGTCGTCGTCGTCGAACGAGGCGGCCTCGAGGGCGTGGGCCAGGGTGTGGCCGTAATTGAGGAGCATCCGCCGGTCCCCCTCGCGCTCGTCGGCGGCCACCACGGCCGCCTTGATGGCCGCGCAACGGGCCACCTGCTCCCCGATCGGGAGGTCGGCCGTCGGGGCACCGCCGAGATCGGTGTCGATGCCCAGCAGCGCGTACTTGGCGACCTCGCCCCGTCCCGACGCCCACTCGCGCGGCGGCAGGGTGGCCAGCGTGGCGGTGTCGCACAGGACCGCGGCGGGCTGCCAGAAGGAGCCGACCAGGTTCTTGCCCTCGGGGATGTTGACGCCGGTCTTGCCGCCGATGGCTGCGTCCACCTGGGCCAGCAGCGAGGTGGCGACGTTCACGTACGCCGTGCCCCGGTGGAACGATGCGGCGGCGAACCCGGCCAGGTCGGTCACTACGCCCCCGCCCACGGCCACCACCACGTCGGCCCGGCTGAGTCCCGACCGGGCGAACCGCCGGCACAATCCTTCGAGTTGGGGCAGCGACTTGGCCGACTCGCCGTCGGGCACGGTCACGACCTCGAACGGGAGGCCGGGGTCGACCTCGACCCCGATCCCCTCCTGGGTGACGACGACGGCCCGTCGGGCCGAGGGGACGGACTCCCCCACGACCCGGGCCAGCTCGTGGCGGGCGCCGTCGCCCACCACCACATCATAGGAACGGTCGGCCAGAGCGACCGGCACGACGGTGGTCACGGCATGCTCCTGACGAGTGCGGTGGCGGCCAGCACCCGGTCGACCACCATCGCCGGGTCGAGTGCGTCGACATCGACGACCACGTCGGCCACCTCCTCGTACAGCGGGCGCCGGACGGCATCGAGCCCGACCAGGGTGCCGGCGGGGTCGGCGTCGATCAGCGGTCGCCCCTCGCCCGCGCCCACCCGTGCGGCGAGGGTGGCCGGGTCGGCCCGCAGCCAGACCACAGGGTGGCCGGCGAGCAGCGCCCGGTTGTCGGGTGAGAGCACGACGCCGCCCGCCGCGGACACCACCACCGGTCCGTCGGTGGCGAGGGCCTCGGCCAGCACCCGGGACTCCTCGGCCCGGAACGCGTCCTCGCCCCGCATGGCGAACAGCTCCGCGACGGTCGACCCGGTGGAGGACTCCACCATGGCGTCCGAGTCGCAGAAGGTCCAGCCGAGACGCACGGCCAATTGGCGGCCGACGGTCGTCTTGCCGCTGCCCATCATCCCCACCAGGACGAGACGGTCAGCCATCAGCGGCCGGCACGGCGCCCGACGGGGTCGCCCCCAGCGTGGACAGGTAGCCGGCGTGGTTGCGGACGAATTCGTCGACGGAGTCGCCGCCGAACTTGCGCAGCGCCTCGCCCGCAAGTACCAGCGCCGTCATCGTCTCGGCGACGACACCCATGGCCGGCACGGCGGTCACGTCGGTGCGCTCCTTGAACGAGACCGTCGACTCCTTGGTGACCACGTCGATGGTGGCCAGGGTCGGCCGGTTGAGGGTGGCGAGCGGCTTCATCGACACGCGGGCAACGATCGGCGCCCCCGTGCTCATGCCGCCCTCGATGCCGCCGGCCCGGTGTGTGTCGCGCATGTAGCCCCCGCTCTTGGTGGCGGCCGCCCCCTCGGGGGTATCGGGGTCCGGGTCGGCCATGCGGATGGCGTCGTGGGCCTCGGAGCCGAGCATGGCCGCCACTTCGGCGCCCTCACCGATCTCCACGGCCTTGATGGCCTGGATGCTCATCAGCGCCTGTGCGAGGAGCGCGTCGAGACGCCGGTCCCAGTGGACGTGGCTGCCCAGACCGACGGGCACGCCGTAGGCGATCACCTCGGCCACACCGCCGAGGGAGTCGCCGGCCTTGGCCGCCGCCTTGATGGCCGCCACCATCCGCTTCTCGGCACGGGGGTCGAAGCAGCGCACCTGGGACCCGTCGATGGCCGGCAGGTCCTCGCGTCGGGGCAGGGCATCGGTGTGGGCCTTGGCCTTGCCCATCTGGACGATGTGACTGAGGACGTCGACACCGATCTGCTGGAGCAGCAGCTTGGCCACGGTGCCCGCAGCCACCCGGGCAGCCGTCTCACGGGCCGACGCCCGCTCCAGGACGTCGCGGGCGTCGTCGAGGCCGTACTTGAGCATCCCGGCCAGGTCGGCGTGGCCCGGGCGGGGCTGGGTGAGGACCTTCGAGGGGAGGCCCGGCGCGGGCGACATCTCCTCCTCCCACTTCGGCCACTCGGTGTTGGCGATCTCGATGGCGATCGGCGAGCCGAGCGTGCGGCCGTGCCGGATGCCGCCGACCAGGCTCACCTCGTCGGCCTCGAAGCGCATGCGCGGGCCGCGTCCGAAGCCCAGCCGGCGGCGGGCCAGACCGCGCTGGACGTCCCCGGCGGTGACCAGCAGTCCGGCCGGCACCCCCTCGAGAATCACCACGAGGGCGCGTCCGTGGCTTTCTCCGGCGGTCAGGTAGCGCAGCATCCGGTCAAATCTACTCGGGGTGCGGGACGGTTCCGGTGGCCCCACCCACGGGCGGCCCCGCCCGAGGGGCGGTACGACCCGTCAGGACCCGGCATGGAAGACGTGGTGGACCAGTGGGTCGCCCCACACGATGGCCACCACGGCCCCGATGCACAGCGCAGGGGCGAACGGGATCCTGGTCTTCCGTCCGGCCGACGAGCCCACCATCAGCACCAGGCCGAACACGACGCCGACCACGAAGCCGACGAGGAAGGCCACATAGGCGTGCACGACGCCGAGGTAGCCCACCGTGAGCCCGATGACCCCGGACAGTCGCACGTCACCGAAGCCCATGCCCCGGGGGACCAGGAACCAGATCACGAAGAACACGGCGAAGGCCGCCGCCCCGCAGATCGCTGCCCAGAACAGGTGCGACCAGGTGTGCTCGACCGCCGAGACGATCACGAGCAGCGGCACGATCACGCCGAGCCCCCCGTAGAGGAGCTGGCGGGGCACCAGCCGGTGGGACAGGTCGGTGAACGACACGGCGACGGCCAGGGCCAGGAACGCCAGGAACGGGGTCAGGGCCAGGAAGGGTTGGACAGCGTGGGTGGCGGCGGCCCACAGCACGCCGGTCACGACGGCGGCGGCGGACGTCCTCACCGTCGAGTGGCCGGACGGGAGCAGGTGGCGCACCTCGGGTGCCTCATCCGCCGACGCGTCAGCCGCCGCGTCGTCGGTCGGCGTGCGGTCGGTGCTGTCGGCCGCCCCGCCCTCTTCGGCCGCTCGGGCCTCCCGTGCCGCCCGTCGCCGCTCGTCTGCGGCGCGGCTCCGGTCGGCCAGCTGCTGGCCCAGCGGGTCGAGCGACGCGCCCACTGCTGCGCCGACGATGCCGACGAGGCCGACGAGGCCGACGTACAGGGCGTGCACGCCACGCACGGTACTGGACGCACACCCGCGGACCGGGCATCGTTGCGGACCTATGGAGACCCGCACCGTGACGCTGGACACCGCCGACGGGAGCATGCCGCTCTACGAGGCCGAGCCCGACGGGCCGCCGCGGGGTGCGGTCGTGGTCGTCCAGGAGGCGTTCGGGGTCAACGGCCACATCGAGGACGTGACCCGGCGGTTCGCCTCAGCCGGCTACCACGCCGTGGCGCCGCACCTCTTCCACCGGACCGGGTCGCCGAACTACGGCTACGACGACTTCACGGTCGTCATCCCCCACATCCTGGCCCTGTCCGACGAGGGCAGCTCGCCGACGTGCGGGCCGCGCTCGACCATCTGCGACGGGCCGGCTGGGCCGACCGCCAGATCGGGATCGTGGGGTTCTGCATGGGTGGCCGCACGACATTCCTGGTCGCCGGCCACGAGGCGCTGGGCGCCGGGGTCGGCTTCTACGGGGGCGGCATCGTGACAGGCCGGACGGAGGGTATGCCGGCGCTGCTCGACCTGGTGCCCGATCTGCGGACACCGTGGCTCGGCCTGTTCGGCGACGCCGATCCGTCCATCCCGGTGGAGGACGTCGAGCGGGTGCGGGACGCGCTCAATTCGGGGGCCGACGTCGACACGTCGATCGTGCGGTACCCGGAAGCGGACCACGGCTTCCACTGCGACGCACGCGACGCCTACCACGAGGCATCGGCGACGGACGCGTGGCAGCACACCCTGGAGTGGCTCGACGCCCATCTCGCTCCGGTGGACTGACGATGGGCCCGGTCGGTGGACCGGGCGGCGTGCTCAGGCCGGCTGGTAGAAGGGGTTGGTGCCGTCGGCGTGGTCGGTGACGTCGACCACGTTGGCGATTTCCGGGATGGCCTCCCGCAGGATGACCTCGATGCCCTGCGACAGCGTGGCCTTGGCCATGCCGCAGCCCTGGCAGCCGCCGCTGAGGCGCAGGTAGACCGACGAGTCCTCGACGGCCACCAGGTCGGCACGACCGCCGTGCGACGCGATGCTGGGGTTCACCTGCTGCTCGAGGACGCTGACGACACGCTGGGCGAACGGGTCCGACAGGTCGACCTCGGGGATCGACTCCAGTCCGGACAGCGTCGGCGCGCTCGGGGTGTTGGGGTTGACGATGACCAGACCACCCTCGCCCGAGGCATCGGTGACGAAATCGAGCGTGGCGCCCTGCAGGCGCTCCACCGCGGCCGAGGGCACCACGACCGGCAGGTCGTCGTCGCGCTGCACGACGTCGCCGGCCGCGGCGTCGGACAGGGCCTGGAAGTACATGTCGTAGGTGTAGGCGCCATTCGCCTCGCCGTTGACCTCGAGCCACAGCGCGAGGGTGTCCGACTCCGCTTCGTTGGCCAGTACCTCCAGCACGGTCGCGCGCGCGTCACGGGTGATCGTCAGCACCGGTGCGATGTCCTCACGGTCTTCACTCATGCCTGTCATCATAAGGGCGTGTCCCCCGCTCACAAGCACGTGCCCGACGACGCCCACGAGTGGGTCAGCTTCGACGACCCGGACGAGGAGCGGACCTGGCTGTTCGACGTCACCTTCCTGGCCAGCGGGTGGGAGTGCATCTTCGGCAACGGGTGCCAGGGCGTCCTGACCGGACCCACCCCCGAGCTCGCCCAGGGGTGCTGCTCCTACGGGGCGCACTTCACCGGGCAGGAAGACGCCGACAAGGTCGCAGCGGTGGCGAAGACCCTCGGCCCCGACGTCTGGCAGTTCCACGCCAAGGGGCAGAAGGGTGTCGTCAAGAAGCTGGCCGACGGCGACCTCGGGACACGGCTGGTGGACGATGCCTGCATCTTCCTCAACCGGCCGGGCTTCGCCACCGGACCCGGGTGCGCCCTGCACGTCGAGGCCGCACGCCGGGGCGTCAGCCATGTCGAGCTGAAGCCCGAGGTCTGCTGGCAGCTGCCACTCCGCCGCGAGGACGAGACCGCCCCCGACGGGCGGGTGACATCGGTGGTGCGCCAGTGGGACCGCCGGCACTGGGGCGAGGGTGGTGCGGAATTCCACTGGTGGTGCACGGAGGACCCCGAGGCCTTCATCGGGGCCGATCCCGTGTACCGCACCATGCGCACCGAACTCGAGACCATGGCGGGCAGGAAGGTCTACAAGCGACTGGCCGCCTACCTCGACGGACGCACCGGGCCCGGGGTCACGGTGACGCTGCTCCCCCACCCGGCGGTGCGCCGCTGACGCACGTCGCGGACCGACCCGACCAGCGACCGCTACTCGGCGAGTGGGTCGTACTCGTCGGACGTGGTCGAGGTGGGCGTGGTCCCGAGGATCTCGTCGTAGTCGTCCTCGGTGGCCAGGCACCAGGAGGCGTGCTTGTCCTCGGGCTCCGCGCTGCACTCGGGGCAGCGACGGTTGGCCGTGGCGACCGACCGCTTCAAGCTGCGCGCTTCTTCGAAGCGGCGATGGCGTCCCTTCTTCACGAGTCCAACTCCTTGCCCCACACCGGGGTGGGCTCTTCCCTGCGCACGGCGCGCCCGGGTCACCACCTGAGAACGATGCACCCAGTGTAGTGCGGCGCCCACCGAGCCGTGGCACCCCCGGAGGCCTCCGAGGGCCCGCTACAGTCGCACCGTGGCCGACGAATTCGATCCCCAGGAGATGGTGGCGCGGTTCCGGGCCCGGGCGGAAGCCGTCCGGAACCGGGGGCTCCCGCCCATCGAGGGGCCGGACCGCCAGCGGTTCATCGAGCAGGCCCGGACCGACTTCATGGACTACGCCATGCTGGGTGACGCCGAGGCGTCGATCGAGGACGGCGTCCTCGTCCTCCGGATCGATCTGCGACCGTCGGACGGGCCTTCGACGGACTGAGCCGTCCGGTGGCGCACCACGTCGTGGGACGGAGGACACTCCGTTGCCGGATGACGGAGGGCGAGAGACCGTGCACCGCACGGGACCGGCCTCAACCGCCGTAGCTCATGCGGGTGTCGGCCATCGACAGCACGGCGTCCTCGTCGGACACTCCTGCCAACCGGTCCGTGGCGGCAGCGCCGACGACCTCCCCGACGACCAGGACGTGACTCGCCCCTGACGACCCGCCGTCGGCACGCCGGTCCGGCGTGAGGTCGCCCCAGTCGGACAGCGAGCGCACCGAGCATGCCAGCCAGGCCACCGCGGCAGCGAGGCACGGCAGGCCACCCACGACCTCGTGGACCGGCTCGCCCTGCATCCGGAGCGCCACCCCCCGGCCATCGGTCTCGATGTCGCGTACCGGTTTCACGAAGCGGCGCACCAGGCCACGGTCGGACCTCGCCAGCAACGACACGCTGAACGAGCCACCTCGTTCGATCAGCCCGCGGGTCACCGAGCCGGACTCGACCGCGACTGCCACGAGCTTGGGCGCCGTGGCCACCTGCATGACCCAGTTGCACGTCATCAGATTGCGGTCGCCGCCGGCCCGGCTCCCGACCACGAACAGCCCGGTCGGCAGGGCCCACAGGACCCGACGCCGGAGCCGGTCATAGGCGTCGGCTTCGTCGTCCGCACCGGGTTCGCCGGTCCTGCCATGGGCCGCCTCGTGGGTCATGTCCCGCCGGCGAACGGGTCGCCGCCGCCGGTCGGCGGGACGGTGGTGTCGGTGGTCGGCGTCCTTCCCATGACCGTCTCCATGCGTTGCACGGCGACATTCAGCAGCGCGACCATACGGGCCCGCTCGGTCGCCGACTTGGACATCAGCGCGGCGTTGCCCCCCGCTCCGCTGTAGCAGTCACCACCGGCGTCGGTGGCCTCGATGTAGGCGTTGTCCAGGTCTGTGGTCAGCTCCTGGTCCGGGGTCGGCAGGTTGCCGACACCGGTCTGGCCGTCGTTGCTGAGCAGGTCGCACACCTCGCGGATCGCCGCAGGCTTGTTGTGCTGGGACAGCGCCAGGTCGACGTTCTTGGCGTCGACCTCGAGGTTGCCGACCGACGACCCGCCGCCCCCCTGGTCGACCCAGGTCGACACCCGTTGGGCAGGGTCACCGGACTGCTCCTGGCCGGCGCAGCCGCCGAGTGCGATGGCGCCGATCACCAGTGCGGCGACGACCGGGAGCAGGCGCACCCGGCTCCCGTCGGTCCGACGGAGTCCCAGGTGGAGCATCAGACGGGGTAGCCGGTCCGGTCCGGCCGCCAGGCGGGGTCGAGTTGGCGTAGGAACTGGGCGCAGCGCTCCTCCTCGGCGTGCTCGCCGATGGCACCGGCGCTGGAGCGCAGCCCGTCGAGGCAGCGAAGGAAGCCACGGTTCTCGGCGTGTGACCACCGCACCAGGCCGGAGCCCTTCCAGCCGCTCCCCCGCAGGGCGTCCAGCCCGCGGTGGTAGCCGACGCGGAAGCATGCGTACGCCTCGACGTCGTCCCGGGCGAGCGAGCCCAGTGCAGCCCACGCCTCGAGCGAACGGGGATCGGCGCGCACCACGTCGGACACCGCATGGCGGCGGCGCTCCCCCGGCTGGTCCAGTGCCTCGGCCAGCGTGCGGCGCAGGTCCTCCGGCTCGGCGGGCAGGACGGTCTCGGGCAGGCCGGTGGTGAGCCGGACGGCCGACGTGTCGGTGGGGTCACCGGGTGCGGTCATGGCCGTCAGTGTAGGACCGGGCCCGCGGGCGACCCCCGCGGGCCCGGCTCAGCCGAATCGGACGAGGTGGTGGTCCTTCTTGCCCCGACGCAGCACCACGTAGCGGCCGGCCACCAGGTCGGCCCCGGTCAGCCGGCGGGTCACGTCGTCCTCCCGGGCGTTGTTCACGTAGGCGCCGCCCTGGGACACGGTGGTCCGGGCCAGGCTCTTCGAGCCCACCAGCCCGGTGTCGGCCAGCAGGTCGACGAGCAGCGGGCCCGGGTCGTCCAGCCGGCCCACCGGCAGGTCCGTGGAGGGCGCGTCGGCGAACACGTCGAGCAGCGTCCGCTCGTCGAGGCCGGTGACATCACCACCGAAGAGTGCGGCCGCAGCGTGCTCGGCCCGCTCCGTCTCGTCCGGCCCGTGGACCAGCGTGCACACCTCGCGGGCCAGGACCCGGTGGGCCTCACGACGTTCCGGGTGCTCGGCGGTGGCGAGGTCGAGTACTCCGATCTCCTCGTGCGGGAGGAAGGTGAAGTAGCGGAGGTAGGCGCCGACCATGCCGTCCTCGCTGCGGAGGAAGAATTGGTACAGCTGATAGGGCGACGTGCGGGCCGGGTCGAGCCACACCGCACCGGACTCCGTCTTCCCGAACTTGGTGCCGTCGGACTTGAGCACCAGGGGCGTGGTGAGGCCGAACGCCTCGGCTTGGCGCACCTTCCGGATCAGCTCGATGCCCATGGTGATGTTGCCCCACTGGTCGCTGCCCCCGATCTGGAGGGTGCATCCGTGGTCGTCGAACAGCCTGAGGAAGTCGTAGGCCTGCAGCAGCATGTAGCTGAACTCGGTGTAGGAGATGCCCTGGTCGGCCCTGGACAGCCGGGACTTGACCGAGTCCTTGGCCACCATCTGGTTGACGGTGAAGTGCTTGCCGACGTCGCGCAGGAAGGAGAAGAGCGTCATGGACTGGAGCCAGTCGGCGTTGTTGACCATCAGCGCCTTCGATCCTGCCCCGTCGGTGCCGACGTCGATGAACCGGGCCAGCTGGGTGCGGATCCCGGCCAGGTTCGCCTCGAGCTGATCGACGGTCAGCAACGACCGCTCCTCGGACTTGCCGCCGGGGTCACCGATGAAGCCGGTGCCGCCACCGGCGACGGCGATCGGCCGGTGTCCGGCCTCCTGCAGGCGCCGGAGGTTGCAGACCTGCAGCAGGTGGCCGACGTGGAGGCTGTCGGCGGTGGGGTCGAACCCCGTGTAGCCCGTCATCCGACCGCCGTTGAGCCGTGCGCCCAGCTCGGGGTCGGTCACCTGGTGGATCAACCCCCGGAAACGGAGGTCCTCGATGAAGTCGGCCATGCCACAGCCTGCCATGCCGACGGCCGGTGACCGGACGCTACGATCGCCCTGCCGGCCCGACCACCGGGGGCCCGACCGGAGGGCATGGACCATGGTGAACCCGTATCTCGAAGGCAACTTCGCCCCGGTGCTCGAGGAGCGGACCGACGACCACCAGCTCGAGGTCGCCGGGGTCGTCCCGCCCGATCTGGAGGGCGTGCTCCTGCGCAACGGGCCCAACCCGTTGTCGGTGCCGGACGACCCGACCGACTACCACTGGTTCTCGGGCGACGGGATGCTCCACGGCATCTGGCTCGGCGGCGGCAGGGCGACGGGCTACCGCAACCGCTGGGTGCGCACCCGCGCACTGGCGTCCAGGGTGGCCACCGTCCCGCCCAAGGGACCGAGCGAGCCGATCGACGGACCGGCCAACACCCACGTCATCCGCCACGCCGGCACGACGCTCGCCCTCGTGGAGTCGGGCTTCCCCCACGCCGTCTCCCCCGACCTCGACCGCGCGCGCATCCACGATTTCGACGGCACCCTGTCGTCGCCGATGACTGCCCACCCGAAGGTCGATCCGGTCACCGGTGAGCTCGTGTTCTTCGGTGTCGACCTGTTCGGTCCGCCCTTCCTCCGCTACCACGTGGTCGACGCGACTGGACAGCTGACGACCACCGAGGAGATCGACGTGCCCCGGGCCACGATGATGCACGACTTCGGGGTCACCGCCACCCGTGCCGTCTTCCTCGACCAGCCGGTCGTCTTCGATCTGGCGCTCGCGGCCCAAGGCCGACGGTTGCCCTTCCGGTGGGACCCAGAGGCGGGGTCCCGCGTCGGGGTGCTGCCCCGCAACGGCACGGGTGACGAGATCCGGTGGATCGCCATGGACCCGAGCTACGTCTTCCACGTCCTCAACGCCTTCGACGACGGTGACCGGACGGTGCTCGACCTCGTCCGTTACGACGCCGTGTTCGACACCGCACCCGGTGAGGCGATCACCCGGTCGGCCCCGATGCTCTTCCGGTGGACCGTGGACCCCGCGGGCAACCGCGTGCACGAGGAGGCGCTCGACGACACCCCGGTCGAGTTCCCGCGCATCGACCCCGCCGTGGCCGGGGAACGCCAACGGTACGGCTACTGCGTGCGCACCGGCACGGACCCGGAGCAGCCCTCGTTCGAGGGTCTCGTCAAGTACGACTTCGCCCGTGACGAATCCGTCCGATACGACCCGGGCGAGGGACGCTCGCCTGGGGAGCCCGTGTTCGTGCGCGCCGCCGATGGGGCGGGTGAGGACGAGGGATGGGTGCTGACGGTCGTGTACGACGCCGCCAGCGACACCTCCGACCTGGTGATCCTCGACGCCACGTCGTTCGCCGGGCCCCCGGTGGCCACCGTGCACCTCCCTGCCAGGGTGCCCTTCGGGTTCCACGGCTCATGGGTACCGTCCACCTCGTAGCGCCACGCACGCGTCGAACGTGAGCGCCGGGCCGCTCCCGACGCCCGGGGGCGACGGTGACACCAGGTCGGGCCCCGATCATGGGAAACTGACACCGACGACATAGCCGCCGAGGCGGCCGCCTCGGCCGACGGGTCCCGTCCCCGCGCCACCCCGACACCCATCGTGACTCCAGACGACCCCACACCGCCCCGCTCGTCCCGACCCTCGGGACGACCGGCCCCAGAGCCGACCGGCCGCCCTCGCGGCACGACCCCGGGATCGGGGCGACGCGGCTACGACCCCCGGTTCGCCGGCCCCATCCTCGGCGGCGAGGTGGCGATCCCGACCAAGCGCGAGATCCGGAAGTCGCGGCGGCGGCGTCGGTCCCCGGGCGAGCGGGTCCTGCGCGGCCTGATCAGCCTCGTGGCCATCATCCTTGTCGTGGTGGCCGCCGGCTACGGCTACTTCCGCTACCAGTGGGCGCAGGTCGCCTCCGCCCCCTGCAGTACCTGCGTGGCCGCCGCCAACGGCGCCCCGTACAACATCCTCTTGATCGGCTCCGACAGCCGCGCCGGCGAGACGGCGGCCGAGGCCCAGCAGTTCGGCTCGCCGACGGACGCCGCCGGACAGCGCTCCGACACGCTCAAGATCATCCATGTGGATCCCCAGGCCGGAACGGCCTCCACACTCTCGATCCCCCGCGACACCTTCGTGACCATCACGGGACTCCCGTCGAACACGCAGCTGTCGACCCAGAACAAGATCAATGCGGCGTTCTCCGCCGGTCCGGACGCCACCGTCCAGACGATCGAGAACACGTTCGGCATCCCCATCAGCCACTACATCGTCATCAACTTCTTCGGCGTGATGGACGCGGTCAACGCCCTCGGCGGCATCTCCCTCGACTTCCCCTACCCGGCCCGCGACCAGGACTGCTCGACGGGCGTCTGCTACAACAACTCCGGGCTCAACATCCCGACGGCCGGCTGCCAGGTGCTCAATGGGTCCCAGGCGCTGAGCCTGTCGCGGTCGCGGTACTACCAGTACTACACCGACGGCTACTGGCACTCCGACCCTACGTCGGACCTCGGCCGGATCGAACGGCAGAATCTGGTGATCTCTGCTGCCATGGACAAGGCCAAGTCGACCTATGACCCGCTGAAGCTCAACTCGCTGCTGTCGTCGGTGGTGCACGACTTCTCCAAGGACAACGACCTGTCCGCGGGCGACCTGTTCGCCCTCGCCGAGCGCTACCACGCCCTGTCGGGCTCGTCGGTGCCGGCGTACGTGCTGCCCACCGAGGGTGCCGTGTCCTCCTACGCGGGCGACGTCGAAGTGGTCCAGGCCGGGGCGGCCTCGGCCATGATCAGCCAGTTCCTGGGCGGCCCGCTCGGCACGATCACCACGCCGCCGATCGACCAGTACGGCAACGCGCTCACGCTGAGCACGCCGACCACGACGACGACCGCACCGGTGGCCACCACCACCGCACCGGCCTCGTCCACGGGGACCACGCCGGCGGCATCCACCGGGACCTCGGCCCCGAACTACGACCCCACTCCCTGCTGAGGCATCCGGGTCGTAGCCGCTCGTCGGGCCGGGTCACGTGGGTCCATTGGCCCGCGCCGTACCGGCGGTGTCAGATGGCGGACACGGAACGTGCGGTGCGCACCGCACCGTAGAGGGCCACGGCGCTCGCCAGCACGAGGCACCCCTCGACGAAAACGAGCGGCACCGTGACCGGCGACGGGTGGGTGCCGGGTCGGGTGCCGGCCAGGAACCAGGGAGCACCCCGGGCCATGCCCGCCCACCACAGTCCGGTGGCAACCGTGAGCGCGGTCGCAAGGGCACCCACCACGGTCGCCAGTGCGCCCTCTGCCCGCAGCACCGGTCGCTCGAGGCTGACCCGACGCGCGATTGCGGTCCCGGCCGCGGTGACGAGGCCGAGGGTGACTGCAGCGAGGACGCCCCACGCGAGGAACGCCACGGAGTAGGCGAGGTCGCCGCCGTTGCGCTGGTGGACCGTCAACTGGTGGGCCCACTTCGCCAGACCGAACGTTGCCGCAACCAGTCCTACGACAGCCACCGCTGCCCACAGCACACGGCGTCGGACAGAGGACCAGCCACCGGACCGCAGGAACCGCAGTGTCGCCGGCAATGCGAGGGCCGCTCCGGCGAGCACGAGGAGGTCGCCGCTGACGGCAAGCACCACCACGGCAGCGAAGGCGCCGCGGGCGAGCGACTGTGCGCTGGCCGGCTGGGCATCGCCGAAGTGCTCCGACACCTTCGCGAAGGCGGCACCTCCGAACACCACGAGGGTCCAACCGGTCAGCACCACGAGTGCGCCGGTCCGGACCCGGAGCTCAGGGTCCCCACCGTCCCCCGTCAGACCTCCGGACCGTGCCCGTTGCCGTGTCCCGGCCAGTGCCAACGACATCCGGAGCCCGACCGTCGGCCTCGCCCCGTCGAGCTCGTCCTCGAGCAGGGCGACCAGTTCGCCCCCGTAGCGGTCGCGCCAGGCCGACGGGTACCAGCGGAGCAGCCGCTCGGGGTCTTCCGGCGCTCGTCTCACCCCGTCACCCCGAGCGTCAGCCCGAGCCGTCCGGCCCCCACGTCGGCGAGCCGACGCATGTCGGCGACCGCCTCGGCCAGCGCCGTCGACCCCGCGGCCGTGATCCGGTAGGGGCGGCGGCGGTCGTCGGACGCCAGGGGCTCGATGAGGCCTCGCTCCTCGAGCCGGGTGATGGCACCGTAGAGCGTGCCGGGTCCGAGGTGGACCGCGGCGAAACCTTCGATGTCCTTGGCCAGCGCGTGGCCGTGCTTCGGACCGGACGCAAGGCTGGTGAGGATCAGGAGGGGTGGATCGTTGGCCCTGCGGAGGGCGGGACCAGCGGGGGCGGACATGCCGCCAATCTACTACGTAGTACGTAGCACCGCACTACGTAGTAGTCCACCCGTACGGCCCGATGTGGCACCGACGCCTCTGTGGCGGCGTTCGGATCGGGCGAGCAGGGTCATCGGGCGTCGGCCCGACGCTGGACAGCATGCGCTGCATTGCCAGAAGGATCATCCGCGTAGGGGCGACCGAGGTACGACCGCGGATCAGCCGAGTTCCTCCTCCGTCAGGAGCGAGATCACCTTGCAGCCCATGGCATCGAGCTGAAGGTGAGCTCCATCGCTCCGATCGATGACGCACAGCACTGCCTCGACGAGAGCCCATCTGGCTCGGAGATCCGCAGCTGACGAAGCGACCTGGCCGCCCGTGGTGATCACGTCCTCGACCACCAAGGTTCGCCTGCCAGCGATCTGAGCACCTTCGGCCAGTTGGGCGGTTCCGTACTTCTTTGCTTCCTTGCGGACGAATGCCGCCGGCAGCCCGGTTGCCAACGACAGGGCGGTGGCGACAGGTACGCCTCCCAATTCCAAACCCGCAAGGACCTCGGTGTCTTTCGGGATGAGTCGAGCTGCAAGTGTGGCTACTTGTGCCAAGAGTCGGGGGTCAGCTTCAAACAGGTACTTGTCGAAGTACGTGGACGATTCCCGACCCGAGCGGAGTGTGAAGTTTCCGGTCAGACGACACCGCTCGCGGATCAGGCGTGCGAGTGCTCGATGTTCCGGGCCGAAGTCGTCGTCCGCCGATGACATGGAGTCACTATGTCACTCACCGTGCGGTCAGGGGCAATGGCATGGGGACCAAGGAGCCTGCTCCTCGCGAACCAGGGGGACACATCTGAAGGTCGCAGCCCGTTCATGGCGAGTAGCGGCCCCATGGGAACGTAGGTGGCCATGCCTGCTGATGCATCGACGCTGGAGAGTCAGTTCCAGATTCGGCGTCGAGACCTGATCACAGAACTCCGTACACTGGGCTTCGACTCCTGGTCATGGGTGGGGCTGGTCAACGAACCCGGCGCCGCGGAGGCTGCAGAGGCGGTTCTCGCTGGGTCATGACGTCCTCCCGGTCACCCGGCGGTGAGTGGGCAGGATCGACGGTCTCAGGTCACTCAGCGGCGTACCGGACCGAGTCAGTTCTTGAGCGCTACAGAGCGCCAGTTGGCGCCCCCGTCACTCGATTCGAACAGACTGCCGGCAAGGAGCGCGTAGGCGCGAGACGGGCCGCTGAACCCCACCCACGAGATCGTCGACGGGCTCGTCCCGGCCAGGACAACTGTGTAGGTACTGCCTGCGTTCGTCGTCCGCACCACTGCCCCCTTGAGCGTCTCCGGTGCGGGCGACGCGAGGGCGACCGATGACGAGGCCGCGGCCAGTTTCAACGAATTGGGGAACGGTCCGGGCGCCGTGGCGACACGCCAGGTCACACCACCATCGGTCGACAGCATCCCCTCGGCCATCATGCCGGTCGGGCACGCGGCCCAGAGCGTCGGCGACCCGTCGGCGGCGGCGGTCACCGAGCCCCCGAGACCGGCTGTGCACGGATCGACCCGTTGGCTGAACTGGGCTCCCTGATCGGTGGAATACAGGAGGGCCTGGTCTCCGTTGCCCCCGAGTACGTACAGATTCGACCCGCTGAGAGCGAATTGCGCCCCGAAGCCGAGAGGCGTGGGCGTCGGCACTTGCCGCCACTGCTGTGATCCGACCGGAGCAGTCAGCAGCTCGTTCGACGTGCTGTTCGCGGAGCCTGCGCTGGTGACCAGCGCATACGACTCGCCGTCGGCCGCCTCGAGTTCGGTGACCTGCCCCGGGACGGGGACGTTCGTCCAGGTGGACCCTCCGTCCGCCGTCTGCCACAGCTCAGGGCCGAAGGCATAGCCGTCGAGGGGGCTGGCGAAGCGGAGCTGCGACACGTCGCTCGCACTCACCGGCGGGCTCGGAATACCGGCGAATGCGGAGCCCCCATCGGTGGTGCGGAGAATGGCACCGCAGGTCCCGGATCCGGTGAGGCATCGAGCAGTCCCGAGCATCCACCATGCATCCAGGCCCACCGAAGTGAACGAGGTGGCCTGGAAGCCTGTCGGGATCGGGCCCCCCGGTGGACCGACGACAGGCACAGGGGCCGTGGTCGTCGCGGGGCTCGCCGTGGTGACGGTTGTCGCGGAAGTGGACCGAGGCGAGGAGGCCGAAGGGCTGCTGCACGCGGCACCGCTCAGGGCAAGAACTGTCACGACGACACCGGCCAGACCGCCGGTGCATGGAGTTCGATTCCCCTGTCTGTCCGTGATGGCTGTGTGCATGGAGTTCCATTCGCCTGGAAGCGGACGATTCTGTTCACCTTCCGTGCCCCAGGTGACCCGCATGCCAGTAGTACCGGGCTTCCTTCTCTGCATTCGGCGGCACACCCGCCCCCGGGGAGGGGACGCGCCTGTCGACCTCGTTGCCAATGATCAGGGACTGAGGCGCACTACCTGGGCTCACCAGGCGAGTCCTCCGCCTGTTCCTCGTCCTCCCGATGACGATCGATGGCCTCTCTGCGATCCTGACGGGCATCGGCGACCACATACCCGAGCCCGAGGGCAAGCACGACGACAGCGACAATCCAAAGAACGTGGACGGCGAAGCCGACCAGGCCGGCCAAGAGCGCGACCGAGAGGATGATCACCATCACGACGCCTGAAACCCGGCGCTGACCGAGCAACGAATGAATGCGTCGAGTCTCCGGCGAACGAACTGACATGAGGAACTCGCCTCCTTCTGGTTGACTCGTTTTGCCCCGGCGCCGGTGGCCGACGCGGGCTGGAAGGCAGCGGACTACTTCGGGTGAAGCACACCCTTGGCCTTGTCGATCACCTCTTCGACCTTCTCCTCGACCTTGCCGGCCTTCTCCTTGGCCTCGCCGGCCTGACGGTCAGCCTTACCCTCTGACTTGAGGTCCTTGTTTCCGGTCACGTCTCCGATGGCCTCTTTGGCCTGGCCCTTCATCTGATCAGTCTTTCCAGCCATCACTCTGCTCCTTGTTCGCCGAACTCGGCCCCGGACCCGTACTGCCGGGAGCTACACGTTCAACTCTGGCCCCGGCGGCCAACGCCGGTCAGAGGCAAAGGTCATCAACTGCGAGCGTCCAGCGCCGTCAGCAACCCGAACAGCGAGTGGATCTGCCCGCAATTGCGCCGAAGGGACGGCGAAGACGAGGTAGGACCACCAGGGGCCCCTGCAATGAGCGCGCGTTCCGTGCACCATCGCCGCGAGGGCAATCGTGATGAGAGTAGGCAGTGCCGCAATCCCAGCGGAAACCAGCCACCGCCGTGGGTTCGGCTCCGGCTGCCATTGCCGCCCCTACCACGACCTCATGCGACCCGTGCCAACCAGTAGGCCATTGTTGTACCCAGCACCCCGCCTGTCGTTCGCTGTGGAAGTGCCGGAGAGGGACACTGGCCAGGCGATCAGGGATGGTCCAGCGGCACGAACGGGATCGAGATGACCTGGACCTGGTGGCCGTCACTGCCTTGACGACCGCCAGGCTGCCCGTGGGTTGCCGTGACGAGCCGACTTCCGGCTCGCAACACCACCGTGCCCTTCGGCGAATCCCGAAACATCCCAGGTCAGAAGGGCGGGGTTCAGCCCGGGCGGTTGTCTCGTAGTGTCGAGGGTGGTCGAGTGATCGGCCAGGAAGTCACGACGCACTCCTCGACGCCAACCGACCCCCTGCCTGGGGGCCGACACGCCGGTCAATCGGAGCCATCGGCGTCACGTGTTGGATGACCGCTGTCCCTGCCTTTGCCGTCCAGGTCCACAGCCCGGAGTCTCGCCATCCCGTTGTCCACGTTCGAGGGGAGGTTGACCTCGCCACCGCTTCCGAACTGGACGATTGCCTTGCCAGTGTCCTGGCTCGCGATCCGCTCGATTTGACCCTGGACCTGAGTGCGACCGAGTTCATGGATTGCTCCGGGTTCAGCCTGATTGTGAGAGCGAGGACTCACCATCCAGATGAGTTCCGGGTGATCCTTCGCCGTCCCCGACCATTCCTGCGACGAGTACTCGGACTCTTGGACCTCGACGCCCTCTTGGTCTTTGAGGAGTAGTGGCGTTACGGATGCCCGACACCTGCCCGAACTGCGGCAGTGTCGAGATTGCGACGCCTGCTGGGTCGCAAGCGGCTCAGACCTGAGTGGCCGCGGTGATTACTCTCCTGCGGTGCCGCCTCATCCTCCGCATGGCGACTACTGCGGCGAGGCCGAAGCCAATCGTCCAGGTGAATGGGATCCACCAGGGAACGGCTTCGTGGGCAGGGTGAGCGACGATCGTGAGGGCGAACGCTAGGCCGATGAGCGAGGTGAACCCGTTCAGCCCGGTGACGATCATCCAGCGGACGGGATCGGGTCCGTACCGTGACTCACGCTTGGCTTCCTGCTTTTCGAAGAATGCTCGAACGTCGGGCAAGGCTGCCACGAGACAAGTGTCGCACAGGTCGACGGGAGAGGACGTTGGATCTTGCCCTCCGACAGGCATGGGCACGTGTGCGACTGCGTCCCGGCCCGGAGGTGTCGAACTGCCTCACTCCCGGCGTTGTTCGGGGTGCCCGACCCAGACGAGTCGCGAGTGGATAGCGTCATGGCATGGACGACGGGATGCTGCTCGTCCTCACTGGTCCTCCCGGGGCTGGAAAGACCACCGTTGGAGCGATCATCGCCGCCGGTTCACCTCAGTCGGCATGCACCAGTCGGACTGGTTCTGGACCGCCATCGTCAACGGTGGAATCCCTCCGTGGGAGGGCGCGGCGGACAGTCAGACTACGGCCATGATCCGCGCAGCGACGGCGACCGGCGTGCGGTTGGCAACTGCCGGATTCACGACGGTCTTGGACGGCATCCTCGGACCGTGGCATTTCGGCCCCCGTCGAGAAGAATCGGCTGCTTGCAAGGCGCCAGTGAACTACGTCGTGCTTCGACCTGATGGACACACATACCTGGCCCGAGCGCAGGGCGAGTCCTGGAGTCGGCAGAGCATCGAGACGCCCTGACGGATGAGGGCCCGATCCGGTACATGTGGAATCAATTCTCCCACCTCGGCCCGATTGAGCACTTCACCTTCGACAGTACGGAGATTGATCCCGAGGCCACGGCAGTGCTCATCCGGGAGCGCATGACACACCCTGACCGACTTCAGGAGTAGCTGCCTGGTCAGTCTCGGGGGGACAAGTGATAGGGCCGCGCCAGACATCCGCTCGGCTTCATTCGCAACACTCAGTCGAAGAGAGCGCCGCCTCGTCGCTCCGTTTCGGCGAGAAGGTCGAGATGCGCTTCGAGGGCGGTGTCGCGCTGTCCTAGCAATTGAGCCAAGCGCAACATTGTGTCGCAACTGTGAACCGTACCGGACCTGACTGCCCATACGAACTCATCGTGGTGCTCCGTGTTCCGCTCGAGGTACTCGAGTAGAGAGCTGCGCAGCCGCAGTCGAGCCTGATCCTCGTCGATTGCCGTTTCCCGCATCTGAATTGTCATACGCACAAGATGCCGTGGGCAGAAGTGGCCCGGCAAGGCCAAAGGTTGGGACCCGACAGGGCCGAAGGTCCTTTGTGGACTCGTGGTGGCGCTCAAACTCGCATGTTTGAAGGAGTGGAAGTCTTGCGGTCGGGTAGTCCCGGGGCATTGCTGCCCCGGGACCCCCTCAGAACCCGGCGTGCGACTTTCACCGCACCGGGCTCAAGCAGACCCAAAGGTTCAAGGGCAGGCAGAACCCCACGCTTCCCC
>Ga0182014_10002702_pt1 | contig 21983 bp, 17 predicted proteins | sample 612S2DmetaG_FD_120489 | JGI IMG/M metagenome (GOLD analysis project Ga0182014, IMG submission 120489) | Permafrost microbial communities from Stordalen Mire, Sweden - 612S2D metaG | ecosystem: Environmental > Terrestrial > Soil > Wetlands > Permafrost | place: Sweden: Stordalen | collected...
AAAGGGCAAGTTTGGGTAAGTCAGGAGCGGCGGGGACGAGCACCCGACGCCCGGGCGAGCCACAGACACAAACAGAAAGAGACACTATGGCCCAGGCAATCATGGACCCCGAGCAGGTGCGGCGTTTCGCTGAGGAGCTGAAGCGATTCAATACCGACCTGAAAGACAAGATCGTATCCTTGCAGGCGCGCTTTTCAGCGCTGGGGGACACCTGGCAGGACCAGGAGCACATCAAGTTCTCGGAGGAGTTCAAGCAGACCATGAAGGCGCTCAAGAAGTTTGTTGAGATATCCAACCAGCACACGCCCTATCTGCTGCGGAAGGCCCAGCGCATCGAGGAGTATCTGAACCAGCGCTAGCGCCATGCCTGACCGCGCCCATGTCACGTCGGTTGATGCGCTGGAGTCGTTCCGCGCGAACCTGATCGTCTATCTGAGCAAGGCGCGCCCGACGCTCGAGGAGGTGAGCAGCGCGGTGCAGCGAACGCGGGGCTGGCTCGACAACGAGCAGCGCGCGCATTGGGAAGGGGAGCTGCGGCGGCGGAGCCGGGCGCTGGAGGAGGCGCAGCAGGCGTTGTTCAGCTCCAAGCTCTCCAGTTTCCGCGAGACGAGCGCGACTGAACAAATGGCCGTCCAGCGGACAAAACACGCGGTTGAAGAGGCTGAAGGAAAACTGAGGGTGCTGAAACAATGGAGCCGGGTATTCGACAATCGGGTGGATCCGCTGGTCAAGCAGATGGAGAAGCTGCATACGGTCCTGGCGCACGACATGGTCCAGGCGGTTGCTTTCCTCGCGCAAGCGGTCAATACGCTCGACGCGTATGCAGAGGTCGCCCCGCCCACGAGCATCCCCGGATCGACCCAGCCGGGAGGCCAGAGCGCCGAGCCGGAGGTTAAACCATGAAGGCCAGCAGCAACCGATTGGCGGGCATCACCAAGGAGCTGCGGGCTCAATGGGCGGACACGAAGACTCATTGGAAGGATGCCAAGAGCCTGGAATTCGAGCACCGGTACATGGAAGAACTCCTGACCAGTGTGGACCGGACAGTTGCAGTGATGGAACAACTGGACAAACTCCTAACCAAGATCAGGACGGACTGTGAGTAGCAACCTGGGAGTCGGCAAGACACTGGAGCTGCTGGAGCGCCTAAAGAGCACGGTCCAGGAGTTTGCGGCCCGGGCGGAGAAGCTTCATACCGAATTCCACACCCGGACTGGCCGGGAACAGCGGCTGCGCGCAACCGCGGCGGAAAAGCAGGCGAACGAGTTGGCCGCCGCCATTAGCGAGGCGGAGGCGGGTTTTGCGGCGGCCAAGGAAGCCGCCCAGGCGAAACACGAAGCGCGGAAGGCCTGGATCGGGAGGGCCTACCAGGCCAGCAAAGAGACATGCCTGAGTGGCATAGAGAACGAGACGGGCACGCGGAAATACGAACTCCAGAAGCGGATGCTGCAAGCGGAGCGCGACCGGGACTCGGGCACGGCCACTGCGGTCACGACAATCGAGGAGTTCAGGGCCAACCTGGCGGCAGAGCAGGCAGTCCTGACGCCGCTGGAAATCGCTGCCAAAGGCGCATTCAAGGGCTATCGGGGATTCGTCCGCGTTATGGCCGACGCCTACCAAAAGGCCGCCCTTCCGGGAGCCTCGGCGGACGAGAATCAAATGCTGACGGAGCTTCGCGAGCTGCTCGGCAGGACGAGTGGCGACCTGGGACGTTTTCGGAAGTTCCTGTTGCTGCGAGTATTCAAATACCTGCCGGCCTGGGTGCTGATCGTGCTTTGCGAGCTCCCACTCGTGTTAAGGCAGACCGGTCTCAATTCTGCCGGTTACTGGAAAGCGGGCTTATGCGTGGCGGGGAGTCTGGTCGTGGTTCTGATTCTCCGTTCCCTCGCCCGGAGCCAGGCGGGGCCGCTTGCCGCCGCTATTTCGGGCGCACTCGGGAAGGCACGGCGGCTGCATGACACGGCCCACGAGCGGTCTGAGGTACATTACTCGCAAGAACTCGAACGCATCAAGGTGGAGTTTGAGGACACGACGCGCACGGTGGATCAACAGTTGAAGCAGGCGCTGGCGGAGGCCGGGGAACGGCGGGTGGGCTGCCGCATGGACGCCGATGAGAAGGCGTCCCGGGCCTTGGAGAGGCACGACCGGCAGCGACGGGCGAAGATGGAGAAGCTAGAACGGCAACACGGCGGCGACCTCGAGCAGTTGAAGCGCACGGCGGAGACGCGCCGAAAGGCGGAGGTCGAGGCCAGCGAGAAGAGGGAAGCAAAGCTCAACACAGATTACCAGGCCCATTGGCAGACGCTGGAGGTGGATTGGAAGAAGACAATTCAGCCGATCTACGAGGCTATTGAGTGGGCGAGCGCTACGGCAGGGAAGCTGTTTCCTCCCTGGGAGCCGCCAGTCCTGAAGGCCTGGACTCCGCCCACGCAATTCGCCGCGGCCGCCCAATTCGCGCAGTTGGCCGTGGACGTGGAGAAGCTGGCGGAGATCACTATCAAGGATAAGCGGCTAGCGTTGCCCGGGCCGGCCCGATTCTCCGTGCCGCTCTGCCTGGCTTACCCGGAGCAAGGGTCGATCCTGTTCGAGACCGGCAACCAGGGGCATGATGAGGCCATCGGCGCGCTCAACAACGTCATCCTGCGGCTGCTGTCGATCGCGCCGCCGGGCCGGCTGAACTTCACCATCCTTGACCCTGTGGGCCTGGGGCAGAACTTCGCCGGCATCATGCACCTCGCCGACTATGAGGAGCAGATCATCAACAGCCGGATATGGACACAGTCCAACCAGATCGAGCAGAAGTTGGCCGACCTGAACGAGCACATGGAGAAGGTCATCCAGATGTATCTGCGCAACGAGTACGCCACCATCGCGGAATACAACGAGCAGGCGGGGGTGATAGCGGAGAAGTACTACTTCCTGGTCATAGCGGACTTCCCGTCGAACTTCACGGAGACCGCCGCCAAACGGTTATTGAGCATCGCGGCCAGCGGGGCGCGTTGCGGGGTCTACATGCTCATTCACTGGGACCAGCGGCAGCCCCTGCCGCCGGAGTTTATTCCCGATGAGCTGCGGGCCAGCAGCGTTTGCCTGAGCGGCAAAGGGAACCAATTCCTTCTGGGCGGGAAGCCGATCCCAGGGACAGACCTGACGCTCGATGCTGCGCCGCCACCGGAGTTCGCCATCGAGTTCGTCAACAAGGTTGGCGTGGCCAGCCGGGATTCCAGCCGCGTGGAAGTGCCATTCGCGCACGTGGCGCCGCCGGAGGCGGAGATCTGGAGCGAAGATACGTCCCGCGAACTGCGGGTCCCGGTCGGACGCACGGGCGCGACCAAGTTCCAATACCTCGCCATCGGCAAGGGGACTTGCCAGCACGCGCTGGTTGCGGGCAAAACCGGCTCGGGCAAGTCCACCCTCTTCCACGTCATCATTACCAACCTGGCGCTGTGGTGCAGCCCCGAGCAGGTCGAGTTCTACCTGGTGGATTTCAAGAAGGGCGTGGAGTTCAAGTGCTATGCGACCCACCGCCTGCCTCATGCGCGGGTGGTGGCAATCGAGAGCGACCGCGAGTTCGGCCTGAGCGTCTTGCAGCGAGTGGACGACGAACTGCGGCACCGCGGCGACCTGTTCCGGCAGCTCGGAGTCCAGGACGTCGCCGGATACAAGCGAGCGGGGGGCACCGAGCCGATCCCCCGGTCACTGCTGATCATAGACGAGTTCCAGGAGTTCTTTGTGGAGGATGACCGGATTTCGCAAACGGCGTCGCTGCTGCTGGACCGAATTGTGCGTCAGGGGCGGGCTTTCGGCATCCATGTAATTCTGGGCTCGCAGACTTTGGGCGGCGCCTACACCGTCGCCCGCACTACCCTCGGCCAGATGGTCATCCGCATCGCCTTGCAATGCAACGAAGCGGACGCCTACCTGATCATGGACGAGAACAACCCCGCGCCGCGGCTGCTCTCCCGGCCCGGAGAGGGCATCTACAACGACATGGCGGGCATGATCGAGGGCAACAGTCCGTTCCAGGTGGTCTGGCTGCCGGACCAGGTGCGGGAGACTTACCTCAAGAAGGTACGGGCGAGAGCGGATGAGGCGGAAGTCCAAAGGCCGAAGTCCGAAGGCCGAAGTCCGGGGTCGGATGGTGGGCAGCGCTATCCGGGGCCGATTGTGTTTGAGGGGAACGCGCCGGCGGACGTGCGGGAGAATGCGGTGCTCCGGGTTTTGTTGGAGGCGCCCACTGTCAAGCCGGTGACAGTTGGCCGCATCTGGCTGGGCGCGCCTAATTCCATTAAGGGGCCGACGGAGGCGGCGTTCCAGCGGCAGAGCGGAAACAATCTGCTGTTCGTAGGGCAGCGCGACGAGGCGATGCTGGCCATGCTTTCCGTTGGACTGGTCTCCCTGGCCGCCCAGTACCCGCTGGGGACCGCGCGGTTCATTCTATGGGACGGCACGGCGCCCGGCACCTCCCAGCGCGAGTATATCAACCGGATCGTCCAGGCCATTCCGCACCCGATCACGCAGGCCAAACCGGGTGATCTGGGAGCAATCATGAAGGAACTCGGGCAGGAAATGAAGCAGCGGGCCGAGGCGGCGGATGCCGAAGCGGCCCCGCCGGTGTTCCTGTTTATTCAGGGCATGCAGAAATACAGCAAGCTGCGCTTTGAAGAGGACTTTGGCTTCTCCACCAGCGACGCCGAGGCCGAGCCCAATCCAGCCATGGTGCTAAACAACCTCGTCTGCGAGGGGACGCGGCTCGGGTTCCATGTCATCGCTACGTGTGATACCTACAACAACGTGAACCGCTACCTCAGCCGCAAAGCCTTCAGCGAGTTCGAGATGCGCGTGCTCTTCCAGATGAGCGCCAACGACTCCGCCAGCCTCATCGACAATCCGAAAGCCAGCCTGCTGGGGCTGCATCGCGCTCTATTCTACAACGCGCAGGAAGGCTACCTCGAAACCTTCCGCCCTTACGCGCTGCCCGGCGGCGAATGGATTGAATCAGTCGCCCGGAACCTGGCGCGGCTGCTCAAGGGCAACCCTAATGGATCGACCATCACCGCTTCTCCCGCGCGATAGCGCTGGGCGTCCGAGCGCTGGCGTGGCAGTAATTTGTCGCGGGGCTCGTCTCAATGAAATTGGCTCAGCAACCGCTTCGGCTGAGCCGGGTCGTGTGCCATGCGGATGCGCCAGACGAGTTCCTCGGGGCTGGTGACGCGGATGCATGGCGGTAGGCGTTCGGCGCACCAGATGACCGGGCAATAGTCCCGTGCTGGAGACGGCGGCCAACGCCGCGCCGGACAACCAGCAATTCCGCGACTTGCTGCAGGCGTTTAAACGAACGGCTGGGAGGAATTAAGCCGTTCCGGCGGAGTTGGACACGGACGGAGCAAGATTGAGGTTGAGCGGGGAAGTTCGCCTGCCTGTCGTGACTGCTCTGCGGCAGGTCCAGACCGCAGCCAAGCTGGATGCGCCCAGATTATTGACCCTTACGGTTGCGCAGTGACATAGACCGTCACGCCTCCCTGCATGACGGGCAGGTAATACGCAGAGTTGGCCAGATAGTAGAGCGTCCCTTTGATGACCACGGGGGCCGCGCCAAGGGGAAGCATGGTCACGGTGATTCCCAATGGGGCCGGCATAATCGCAAACCCAGTCGGCTGCTGCACATAAAAAGCCCCACCCGCGTAATAATAGGTGGTTGGACCGACCGCGATCTCTTCCGCGCCCGAGGGCAGTTGGGGCACGATGACTCCCACGGGAGGCGCAACCACGGCGTAGTTGCCGGAAGTGGTTGGCTGGTAGTAAACACCATCATAGTAGTAATAACCTGCCGCCCCCACGGAAACCTGCACGTACCCTGGAGGCAAGGCGCCCACTGCCATCCCCGCGCAGAAACCCGACCAGTAAAAGGCGTGGTGGCGGTCTGCATCGGTGTCCACATGCCGGCGTTCGATCTCACGGTGTTCGACCCTCGCCCGCTGCGAAGGGCTGCGGTTGTTGGCGCGGATGCTGCCCCAGTCGGCTCGAAGTACCGGAGAGAAAGCAAAGAGGGCCGCGAGAGTGGTTGCGGACAGTAGCCACGGACGGTTCTGGAATGTGAGTTTCATAGGCGTTAGCTACTTGGCTTTTGGACTGGTCAGGGGAGTCAAAGGCCCGGGACCGCGGGCTTCCCTGCCTTCGGGGGGCTCTTGCCGCATCTCAACTTTGGCCGCTCCAGGCGGCGGGTCGAACACAAAATCGGCGTCGGAGATGCGCTGCGCCAAATCCCATCGGGTAATGAACGCCGTGAACTCGGGCGCCCCCGGCTCGTTCTTGTGCGTAATGACAAGCCTCCGAATCAGCGGCTGTGGCCCATCTTGGATCCAGACTTGCCAATCGACATTCTCCTGCGTGAAGGCCAGGTGATGGCAATCCACGCCCAGCACGGGCGCCAGCCCGTAATCCGTGCCCTTGAGCACGTTGGAGGTCGCATTTTGATAGGGATCGCTGACCGCCAGGTCGATGAGCGGCAGGTCGATTCCGAATTGGTCATGCGCACTGTCCAACGCCGCATCCAAGGTGCCTGGCATGGCGGCCGTGCTGAAGAGATTGCGCTTGCGGTCCAGCATTGTCAGCGACTTGCCATCATACCAGAACCCGCGCTCTGAATGTGGAGAGCGTATTTCAACATGGAACCGATTAGGCCGTTTGACTTCGAGCGTGACGGTCCTGGAAAACTGGAGCTTCTGGCCCGATGCGGTTACGTGATCGCGCCACACTTCGGCGGTCAGGCAGAAGCAGGGGGCCTCGACGAGATATTGGCAGGCTGCACGGAGGCTCCGCTCGGCTTGCGGGGCAATGTTGGTCTTCTCCTGTGCGAGCATTCCCCAAGCGCCGAACACCACGCTGCAACCGATAACCCAAGCCAGTCTCATGCGTCCAGTCTTCATACATTGTTCATCCTGTCAGTATTGACGCACCAACGCATGCTTTGTTCGAGGAGAAATCGGCAAATTCCACCTTATTTCGTGTAACTGTTCGGGCGCAGAGTGGTCTTTACGTTGGCGGCTTCGCTCTCTTGAATCCGCCTTTCTTTAGGAATATCGTCAGGTGGGCCGCTTCATGACCGAATGAAAGGGATAGCTGGGAGCCCAGCTTCGAATGGAAGGTCGATGAGGTGGACGGAGCGATTACTCCCCCAGGTTGCGGCGGAGCAACTCCTTGAGCTTCAGTGGGCACAAGACGGTGAGGGTTTTGCCTTTCACCGAGACCAGCTTCCGCTGCCGGAATGTGCCAGCGTGCGCGAGAAGGTCTCACTGACCGTGCCCAGCTCGGCCGCCAATACGCGTTTGGTGGTCTTGAGTTCGATGACGACCGGTTGAGTGGATTCAGGTTTGGGACAACGCTTGATCAGCCAGTTCGCCAGCCGTGTTTCCACGTCTTTCAACATCAGATCCTCGAGCTGCGCGATTAGCGTGCGCAAATGGGCGCTCATCGAGCCGAGCATCCGCAGCGCCAGCTCGGGCTGGCGCCTAAGCAAAGCCAGGAACCCCGCCTTCTCCACCAGCAATACTTGCGACGATTCGAGCGCGCGCGCGTCCGCCGGGTAGCCGGACGAGGTCGCCAGGGCCGCCTCGGCAAACGACTCGCCGGCGCGAAAGACATGGATGATTTGTTCCTTCCCGGCGGCGCTGACGCGATGTACGTTGATCGCGCCCTTTTGCGCAATGTAGAAGCCCTGCGCCGGAGCGCCTTCTCGGAAGAGATAGTCGCCCTTGTCGAGCGGCTTAACCAGGGTGATGTCCGCGATGGCCTTCAGATCGCCCGGCGCAAGTCCGGCAAAGAGCTGGCAGCCGCGCAAAGTGTTGACGATCGCGGCCTTCTTAAGATCTGTGATTGGGCTGGCCATTTCGGTGCCGGACAATCTGAACTGCTCTGAAGCCAAAAGCAAACCCTTCAGGGCCGCATTTCACCTCCTTAATGCATCCTTCCAATTGCTAGTTCATCATCAGATTAACTAACCACGCGTCATCTTATACCAGCCTGCCAAAAAATGTCCATTCTTTGACAAGCACCGTGTAGTGTGCGGTCGGCCTCAGCGTTACGATGCACTGGTTATTGTGGAAGAACTTATTCAAAAGACCACAGCCTTAGCCGACGCAACGGAGAAGAGGAAGAAACTTCCGGATCGGCATAATGGTTGTCAGGAAACCGCGTTCGGCTCCCCCCGCGACTTCCTGGACAATCGTTTCGTCTATGCTGTGGTCTCAGCGCGCGCCCGCGGCTTGTCGGTCGGCGTCAACCTGTGCCCCGACAAGAACTGCGACTTCCAATGCGTCTATTGCGAAGTGCATCGGAACGGCGAACCGCGCGAGGGACCGCTCGATGTGGAAGCCATGGCCGCGGAATTGAAGAAGACGCTGGTCTTCGTGCGTGGCGGACGATTGCGCGAGCGTCCCTGGTATCGCACCCTGCCGGATGAATTGCTCCAAATGCGCCATGTCGCCTTGAGTGGCGACGGGGAGCCCACGCTCGCGCCCTGGTTCGCCGAGGCGCTCCAGGCGGTCGTGCATGTCCGCGCCCTGAGTGGGTTCCCGTTCTTCAAACTCGTGCTGCTCACCAATGCCACCGGCTTGGACCTGCTCCAGGTTCAGCAAGGGCTCAAACACCTCACGCCCAGCGATGAAGTCTGGGCCAAGCTGGACGGCGGCACCCAGGCTTATGTCAACAAGGTCAACCGACCGGCGGTGCCGCTGGAGAAGATCCTTTCGAATATCCTGCAACTTGCCCGCCAGCGCCCGGTCGTCATTCAGAGTCTCTTTCCCTCCATCAATGGAGAAGAACCGCCCCTGGAAGAGATCGAGGCATATGCTCATCGCCTGCTGGAACTCAAGAACGCCGGCGCCCGGATTTCCCTCGTGCAGATCTACTCTGCCACACGGCCCTCGCCCAATTCGCAAAGCGGGCATCTGCCGCTCAAAGTCCTCTCCCGCATTGCTCAAACCGTGCGGCAGACCAGCGGCTTGACCGCGGAGGTCTTCTAGCCTTCAGGACGTCGCCTCGGCCTCGTAGTCCAACCAGTACTCCTTTAGAATCCGAATCTTCTCGCGTAGGGCCGCATACTCCAGCGGCTTGATGATGCACGCCTGGACGTCCATCGCATAGGCCATCTGCGTTTCGGTGGGCAGCTCGGTCGAGCTGAACACGACGACCGGCAACTTGGCCGGTATGTCCGGATGCTCATGCAGCCACCGGAGAACCTCCAACCCGTCCTTCACGGGCATCTTCAGATCCAGCAGGAACAGCGCCGGGAATGGATGAGCGGTGCGGTCGGCATACTTTCCTGCGCCGGCCAGATATTGAATCGCCTCGTCCCCGTCGCCAACCGCATGCACCGGGTTCAGCGCGTTGGTCTCACGGAATGCCCGGAGCACCAGTTCAACGTCATTTTGATTATCTTCGGCTAACAGGACCGGGCTGAGATTCGCCATGATAAGTAATATAACACCAATAGCTTATTTAATGTTCACCGTCAAGGGACGCTATGTCCAGACAACGAAGAAAGGTAATTTTGACCAGATCGCAACCGGCCGGTTCACCGCGGCTCTGGACATCGGCCATCCTTCCTGAGAAGCTTCCGTTACCGAGCGCGGCGGGAACGTCTTCGTCCTCAACGCTCCGATACAGCTCATGAAGTCCTCAGATTCAGCGGCCGCACGAATCCTGGTGGCTGACGACCAGGAAGACGTGCTGTCGGCGCTGCGACTGTTGTTCAAACCAGAAGGGTACCGGGCGGAAACAGTGAATTCTCCGGCCAAGGCATTGGCTGCGGTCGAGCGCAGCGAATTCGACGCCGTGCTGATCGACCTGAACTACGCTTGCGACACCACTTCCGGGCAGGAAGGCCTGGCACTGCTGGCTCGCATCCAGGCGCTGGACGCGACTCTCCCGGTTGTGGTGATGACCGCGTGGGCCAATATTGAGCTTGCGGTTGACGCCATGCGCGCTGGGGCGCGCGACTTTATTCAAAAACCATGGGATAACGCGCGCCTGCTCGCCATCCTGCGAACTCAGGTGGAGCTGGCGCGCGCGTTGCGCCGGGGCAAACGCCTTGAGGCTGAAAACGAAATGCTCAAGCAAAGTCCGGCGCCGGCCTTCATAGCCGATTCACCGGCGATGCGGCCGGTCGTGGAGTTGATTCGCTGCGTCGGACCGTCCGAGGCCAACGTGCTCATCACCGGCGAAAATGGGACAGGCAAAGGTCTTGTGGCCCGGGCCTTGCACGCAGCCTCGCCGCGGTCCGACAAGAGCCTCGTAGCAGTGAACATGGGCGGGCTCTCGGAAGGCGTTTTCGAGAGCGAGCTTTTCGGGCACGTCCGAGGCGCGTTCACCGACGCCAAGACGGATCGTGTCGGCCGGTTCGAACTCGCCCAGGGCGGCACGCTGTTCCTGGACGAGATCGCCAATATTCCGCTAAAGCTGCAAACCACGCTGCTGCGGGTCCTCGAGACCGGGGAGTTCGAGCGCGTGGGATCATCCAAAACGCAGCGAGCCGATACCCGGCTCATCTGCGCCACCAATGCCAGACTCGGCGAGGAGGTAGCGGCCGGCCGATTCAGGCAGGACCTGCTATTCCGCCTGAATACGGTTGAGATTCAGGTCCCGCCTTTGCGCGACCGCCGCGAGGATATACCGGCGCTCGCCGCGCATTTTCTTGCCCAACACGCGCGGCGATATGAGAAAGCCTTGGCGGGATTCGAACCCGCGGCACTTCAGCTTTTGCAGCAACATCCCTGGCCGGGCAACGTCCGCGAACTGGATCACGTCATCGAACGGGCCGCTCTCATGAGCCAGAGCAACCTCATCAAGCCCGCCGACTTCGGCTTGCGGAACCCGGCCGAGAACACGAAGAGCATGGAGGAGATGAGCCTCGAAGAGGTGGAGAAATTCCTAGTCCGGAAAACGATGATTCGCTACGACGGCAACGCCCGGAAGGCGGCAGAATCGCTGGGCCTGAGCCGGAGCGCGTTTTATCGGCGGCTCGAGCGACATGGATTGTGAGTTGAAATCGTGCGGTCGGCCGTGTCGCGCGTTTGCAAAATGAGCAACCCGCAGCCAGTCACATTGGGAGCCGCGGGCCGGCTCACTCATGCGGGCAAGATTGTTCTTCTGAGCCTCACTGGCGGCCTGGCGGGAATCGTGATCGCGCTCTTCTTTGTGTGGACTTCGGATCTGGCCCGCAGCGCGGCGCTCGGCGTGACTGTCTTGCTGGTGGGAAGCTGGATCGGCTGTACGTGGGCCGTCCGCGCCCGAGTCGTGCGCCCGCTGCAAACGATTTCGAACCTGCTGCTGGCCTTGCGGGAAGAGGATTTCTCAATCCGCGCGCACATTCTGAACCGGAACGATCCTTTGGGAGAAGTGCTCCATGAAATCAACGCCTTGAGCGACACCCTCCGGGACCAACGCCTGGGTGCGTTGGAGGCCGGTGCCTTGTTGCGCACGGTGATGGAGGAGATCAGCGTCGCGGTGTTCGCTTTTGACCAGGAGCAGCGGCTGAAGCTGGCCAACCGCGCGGGCGAGCAATTACTGGGCAACACCGTGGAGCGAATGCTCGAGCGCACCGCGGCCGAGCTCGGGCTGGCCCAGTGCCTCGCAGGACCGCCGGTGCAGACGCTGCAGGGCGCTTTCGCGGGCGGCCTGGGCCGTTGGGCACTGCGACGAAGCACCTTTCGCCAACGCGGACAAACTCATCAACTCGTCGTCCTGGCCGACCTCAGCCAGGCCTTGCGCGAAGAAGAACGGCAAGCCTGGCAGCGCCTCCTGCGGGTGCTGGGCCACGAACTCTACAATTCGCTGGCGCCAATCCGCTCGATTTCCGGCAGCCTCGGCGAATTGATGGCGCGCGAGCCACTCCCGGCTGACTGGCGCCAGGACCTGAAAGAAGGCCTGGCGATCATCAGCACGCGGGCGGAAGCCTTGAGCCGTTTCATGGGCGATTACTCGCGCCTGGCGCGCCTGCCGCAACCGAAACTCCAGCCCGTCGAACTAGGCCTGCTCCTAAACCGTGTGCTGGGACTGGAACACCGACTCAAGGTGGCTCTCACGGCCGGGCCGGAAGCGATGGTCTCGGGCGACCCCGATCAGCTCGAACAGCTCCTGATCAATCTCGTGCGAAATGCCGTGGACGCCTCCAGCGAAACCAAAGGCGGAGTCTGTTGTACTTGGAGAAAGGCGGCGGCACAGGTCGAGGTGCGCGTGGAAGACGAGGGCCCCGGTTTGTCCAACACCGCTAACCTCTTCGTGCCGTTCTTTACCACGAAGCCCGGCGGTTCAGGCATAGGTTTGGCCCTGAGCCGGCAGATCGCCGAAGCCCACGGCGGCACCCTGACGCTCGAGAACCGAAGCGGTCACGCCGGTTGTGTCGCGCGTCTGCTCCTGCCACTGGCGCCGGAGCCAGCAAGAACCGGCCTCTGATTCCGTTTCCCGGTTCCTGGCTGTTTCCAGTGGAAATCCCTATCACACTGGGGGATACCATTGAAGGTGAGAATTGGCATTCTCCAGGCAATAGGGGAACAGAGCCCCCTACCACTCGCTCCCATCTCCGTAGCCTCGCCGTTACCTCGCCGTAGTACCTCTTATCCGTGATAAGAGGTACTACGGCGAGGCTCCCGGGAGCGTCCGGTGCAGGGTTGGAGGACTCGGGCGCCGGAGAACCCTTTTCCCATTTGTGGGACGGCTTGATCCCACGGGTGGGAAACTAAGGAAGCCCGGCGCTTGACAACCAATCTCGGAAGGCATTGGTAATATGGCACTTACGCGTTTTCTTCCTCATGGCACGGCCCCTGCAAGAGGGTTGAAACCGAATGGATATTGCACTCCCAAACGCAGCTAGAGACCGGAAACGGCGGCGCATGATCTATGCCGCCGCAATCCTGCTGGTACTCGCTGGAACCACGTTGGGGCTTTCAAACCTTAAGCCCGCGGCGCCCAGTGTCGAACGCGCGCAGATCTGGCTGGATACGGTCAAGCGCGGCGACATGGTGCGGCAAGTCCGCGGCACCGGCTTGCTCGTGCCCGAACAGGCGCTATGGATCCCGGCAGTTTGCGCCGGCCGCGTCCAGAACATCCTGGTGCTGCCAGGCTTGGCGGTCAAAGCCGACTCGATCCTGGTCGAGCTAAGTAATCCCGAAGTGGAACAGGCGGTGTTCAACGCGGAATGGCAACTCAAGGCCGCCGAAGCCGAATTGGCCAATTTGAAAGTGCAACTCAAGTCGCAACACTTAACTCAGAAGGGCACGGTCGCCAATTCGCACTCGCTCGCCAATAGCGCTCGGCTGGACGCTGATGTAAACGACGCGCTCGCGACTAATGGGCTGGTCCCGGCAATCACGGTGCGTCAAAGCCGTTCCAAGGCCGAAGATGCGCTCCGGCTGCTTGAAATCGAGACCGAACGGCTGAAGATCAGCGCCGAAGCAGCCATTTCCCAGCAGGCCGTCCAGGAAGCAAAGGTTGAGCAACTGCGGGCTGAACTGCAGTTGAAGCGGCGGCAGGCGGATTCACTCAAGGTCCGGGCCGGCATCGATGGCGTGCTGCAGAAGCTGGGTGACGCCATGCCCCTGCAAGTGGGACAACAGCTCGCGGCCGGTGCGAACGTGGCGCGCGTGGCCGACCCGACCCGCCTGAAGGCCGAGGTGAAAATCCACGAGACCCAAGCCCAGGATATTCAACTCGGCCAGGTTGCGATCGTGGATACCCGAAACGGCACGGCAACTGGCTGTGTGTCGCGGGTTGATTCCGCCGTTCAGAACGGGACGGTGACCGTGGATATTAAACTCGCGCAGACACTGCCCAAGGGCGCCCGGCCTGATCTGAGCGTCGAGAGCACGATCGAACTCGAACGGCTCGACAACGTGATTTACGTCGGCAAGCCGGTGATGGCCGACGCCAACGCCGAGGTGATGCTCTTCAAACTCACCTCCCCCAAGGACGCAGTCCGCGCCCGCGTAAAGTTGGGCCGCAGCTCCGTAACCACCGTCGAGGTCATCCAGGGATTGCAGCCCGGAGACCAGATCATCCTCTCCGATATGTCCCAATGGCAGCGACACGACCGTATCAAACTCAATTAAATCAACTAACTTATGAACACTACCAATGGCTCCCTGATCAAAATGGAAGACATCAAGAAGGTCTTCCGCGCGGATGAAGTCGAGACGCACGCTCTATCCGGCATCTACCTGGACATCAAGCCCGGCGAGTACCTCTCAATCGCCGGCCCTTCCGGTTGCGGCAAATCCACACTGCTCTCCATCCTGGGGCTGCTGGATACGCCGACGGGAGGAAGCTATTCCCTGAACGGCCATTCGATCGCAAACCTGGGTTTCGCCGAGCGGGCCCGCATCCGCAACCGTGAGGTCGGCTTCATCTTTCAGAGCTTCAATCTCATCGGCGACCTCACGGTTCAAGAGAATGTGGAACTGCCGTTGACCTATCGTGGCCTAAGCGGAACCGAGCGCAAGCAGCGTGTGGAGGAGGCGCTCGAGAAGGTCGGCATGACGCACCGCATGGGCCATTATCCCTCGCAGCTTTCCGGCGGCCAACAACAGCGCGTGGCGGTGGCGCGCGCCCTGGCGGGGAAACCCTCCATTCTGCTGGCGGACGAGCCGACCGGCAATCTCGACTCGCGGAACGGCGAGTCGGTCATGGAGTTGATGCGCGACCTCCACCGCGAAGGCGCCACCATCTGCATGGTCACGCACGATCCCCGCTTTTCCCGCTTTGCTGACCGCACGATCCACTTGTTTGATGGGCGCATTGTGGATGAGAATGCGGATTTGCCTGACAACTGTTCAACGGCTCTGACCTCGGCAGCCGTCGCCTGAGGGACCACTACTTCATCATTCATCATTCATATTTCATCCTTCCAGTACGGAGATCGTTATGAACTTCATACAAGATATAAAGTTCGGGTTGCGCATGATGCGTCGCTCGCCCGGGTTCAGTGCGGTGGCAGTGCTGGTGCTGATGCTAGGCATCGGGGGCACCTCCGCGATGTTCGGCATTATCAATACCCTCGTTTGGCGGCCCATTTCCGCACAAGAGCCGGACCGACTGGTGCGGATTTTCAGCAAGGACAAGAAGCCCACGGGAGGTTATCGGAGCTTCTCTTACCACAATTTTACGGAGGTGCGCGAAAAGAACAGCGCCTTCACCGGCGTCGCAGCGTTCAGTGTGTGCATGGCCGGCGTCAATGAAGGCGATCTGATCCGCAAGACCTTTACCTTCCTGGCTTCCGCCAATTACTTCGACATCTTCGGCGTGCGCATGTGGAAGGGCCGTGCCTTTCTGCCCGAAGAGGAAAAGCCCGGCAGCGCTGTCCCGGTGGCCGTTGTGAGCTACACTTACTGGCGCAAGGCGGGCTCCGATCCGGACCTCGTTGGCAAGACGATCAGACTCAATTCGCGCGCGTTCACCGTGGTCGGCATCGCGCCCGAAGGCTTCACCGGCACCTCCGCCATGTTCTCGCCCGAATTCTGGCTGCCACTCGGGATGTACGAGGCCGTGGCCAACGATTTCACCAACGAAAAGAAACAGACCTTGGCGGACCCGAAAAACCACGCTTTGATGCTCGTCGCGCGGCTCAAACCCGGCCTGAGCCTGGCCGCGGCTCAGACACAGCTCCAGCCCCTGGCAGCGCGCCTCGAAGAAGCACTTCCGGATGTGAACAAGGACCAGACCTATGAGGTGGGGAAGCTCTCACGGCTTTCGATCTCGACCAATCCCCAGAAGGACTCGAGCGATGTCAGCTCCCTCCTGCTGCTCGCCGTTTCCGGTGCCGTGCTGCTGATTGCCTGCTTCAATTTGGCCAACATGCTCTTGGCGCGTAGTGCCTCACGCCGACGCGAGATCGCGATCCGCCTCGCCCTCGGCGCCGGACGGCTTCGCCTGGTGCGGCAGCTCTTGACCGAGGGCTTTCTGCTTTCGCTGGTAGGCGGGGCCGGCGGCTTACTTTTGGCAAGCTGGGCCAATCAGCTCCTGGTAAATTCCTTCATACCCAAACTCCCGTTCATGGATATCGTGTTCATCACTCGGCCGGATTGGCGCATCCTGGCTGCCACTTTCGGCGCCTGCTTGCTCAGCGTGCTGGTCTTCGGCCTCGGCCCCGCCTGGAAGTTGTCGCGCATCAATGTGACCGCCCATTTGAAGGAGCAGGTGGGTGACGAAATGCAGGGCCGGGCCGGGCGAGGACTCTTCTCATTGCGCAGTTTTCTGGTGGTGGGCCAACTCGCTTTGTCCATCGCACTGCTCACTAGCGCCGGGCTTTTCGCCAAAGGCGCGCTCAATGCCGCCCGGGCGAATCCCGGATTCAGTTTCGACCACCTGGCTCTTGTGGAAACCGATGCTGCCCTCGCCGGCTATGATGAGACCAAAGGCCAGCAGGTTAACCTCCAGTTGGTTGAGCGTCTCCGCGCTCTGCCCGGCGTCGAGGCCGCCACCCTGGCTTATCTGGTCCCCTTTGGCCTCTTCAGCGACGGGTGTACCGTGGAAAAGATCGCCACCGGCCCCGAAGCAGGCTCGACTACCAATTCCACCGGCGCGAACAAAGCCCTGAATGCCGCCTTCAATATTGTCGGCACCGATTATTTCAAAACGCTTGGCCTGGGCGTGCTGCGCGGCCGTGAGTTCGACGCGATAGAAGTCGCCGCCAACTCCAGCTCTCATGTCGCGATCATTGATGAGCCGCTGGCCCAAGAGCTCTGGCCGGGTGAGGACCCTCTCGGCAGGAACATCAAGCTCTCTGGCAAATCCGGCACAGTGCAGATCGTCGGCGTCGTGCCCGGAATCCGGAATGATCTCACCGAAAAAGCCCCTTCGTCGCACGTGTACGTCCCGTTTGGACAAGACTACCGGTCCAGCATCAACCTGCATCTGCGGCTCAAACCTCTGGCCCCCGAAGGGGAATCCGCTGTGCTCAAATCCGTGCGCGAAACGATCCGCGCGACCCAGCCCGACCTGCCGCTGGTTTCTATTCAGACCATGCGCCGCTTCCACGAGGAAGGCTTGATGGTCTGGTTCATCAGCACGGCTGCCCGGCTCTTCGGCGCCTTTGGTGCGCTGGCGCTCGTCCTCGCGGTCGTCGGGGTTTATGGCGTCAATGCCTACATTGTGGCCCGCCGCACTCGCGAGATCGGAATCCGCATCGCCCTCGGCGCCACGGCCCGCGACGTTGTGTCCAAAGTGCTCAAGCAGGCCCTGGTGCTGACCGCCGTGGGCGTGGGGCTTGGGCTGGTGTTGGCCTTGGGGCTCGGGTTCGTGCTCCGCAGCGTAGTTTATGGCAGCCAAGCCATAGATCCGCTCGCCTTTACCATTGGACCTCTATGCCTGACGGTTGCCGCCCTCGTTGCCTGCTACATCCCCGCGCGCCGCGCCGCGACCATTCAACCCATGGCCGCGCTCCGGTATGAATAAGAGCCGGCTCGGCCGGGAATTTCAGTGCCAGACCTCCCCTTTGGTGGCATCGCCCGGCACGTCGAGGAGCTGAACGCTGGAGACCGTGGTCATCGCCTCGTGATCGAAGAAGGACCACAGGACGCGCTTGTCGCGGGTGATCTCGATCAGGTGCGGGGCCTTGCCGAGCTGGCCGTGACCGAGCCAATTGGACATGACGGTGTTGCCGTTGGGCAGGCGCTGCAACCCCGCCATGAACTTCAGGCCGATGCCGGGCAGCTCATCGGCTTTGACCTCCCATACCGTCTGGCCATCCTTATCCACCTCATTGACGTGTTGGGCGCCGGACATGTCGCCGCAGGCGATCAGGGTGTTGCCGTTGGGCAGACGAATGACGCTGTGCGGGCCGCCCGGCGCGGGGATTTCGCGCACTTTCCGGCCTTGTGAATCATACTCGCGGACCACCTGCTCCCCGTAGTGGGCGACGAGGTAGTTGCCATTGGCCAGTTGCCGGGCGTTGCGCATGTAGAGATGGCCGCCGTCCTTGCCTGCGGGCAGCAGGCGGATTTCCTTTGCCACCTTGCCGTCCGGAGCCAGTTCAAGCAGACGCCCGGCATCGCACTCGCCGACGAAGGTGTTGCCGTTGGCCAGCCGCTGGCAGGCGTAGATTTCGCTGCTGGATTCGTAGTTGAACACGACGGTCTTCTGGCGCGTGACTTCTTTCACGCCGTGGCCGGTGTTGAACAGCAGGTTGCCGTTGGGCAGCGCCCAGAGGTCGTTGCACTGCCCGGTGGAATATTCCCATTCGACTTTGCCCTCGGCGTTGACGAGAAAGACCTTGCCGGCGGTGTAGTCAGTGCAAACGAAATGATGGCCTTTGCCTTTCTGGATCGGCTTGGGGGTGGCGGCGGGCTGCTCCTGGGCGCCAGGAACCGGCGCGGTTACAATGGCCAGCGCAGCAAGGCAAATAGCGGCTGAGAGAAACCGGCTCCGGTGAGGCTCAGACTGGGACATCGAATTAGTCTTCATGCAAGTCCCGGACCGGCGTCCAGCGCTTCCCGCCCGCACGGCTCTGGAGCGAATTGGATCATGGCCAAGCCTAAAGGGTGGAGGCTAAAGTCCAAAGCCCAAAGTCAGGCCATCGCCAAGAGCAGAACCGGGCAGTCAACTCCTGGTGGTAATTGCCGCTCGTTACCGCTTCCCCATTGCCAGCAGGGCGCGTCTGCGGTATAGAAGCAGCATGAAGCGCGGGCTTAAGAACGTGCGCTGCCCGACCGAAGATTTCCGCCGGCTCCAGTTTGCTGCAATTACCTCCGTGGCCGCCTTCTCACTCATCGAACTGCTCGCCGTCGCCGCCATTCTCCTCTTGCTCTTCACGCTCTATTGGGGCTCCAGCGCCAGCGAAAACCAGCAGCGCCAGACCCAAAAGGATTGCCAGGTCCACTTGCAGAAGATCCACATGGCGATGGAGATCTACGCCAACGACCACGCCGGCAAATTCCCCGAGACGCCCGGCGCGCGCACCTCGGAAGAGGCGCTCGACGCGCTCGTCCCCCGGTACACGGTGGACACCGTAGTGTTCATTTGTCCCGGCTCCAAAGATCCCCCGCTCCCGGCGGGCCAGTCGTTCCGGCAGCACCGGATCAGTTATGCCTATTACATGGGGCGCCGCGTAACGGAGCCGCAGCAGGTGCTGATGAGCGACCAGCAGGTGGACACGCAATCCCGGAGCGCCGGCGAATACGCCTTTTCCAGCACGGGCAAGCCGCCGGGAAACAATCACGGCAAGCTAGGCGGCAACTTCCTGTTTTGCGATGGCCGTGCCGAATCGTCTCCCGCCCGGGTGCCCTTCTCCACCGGGTTGACTCAAGGGGTCGTTCTACTCAACCCCAACCCCCACCCGCGATGAAGATTCAATGTTCCTGCGGGGCCAAGTATGCCCTCGACGTCTCGCCGGACATGGCCGAGACGCCGGTGCGGTTCGTCTGTCCCGCATGCGGGCTGGACGCGTCGGATTTCGTCAACAACCTGGTCCGGCAGGAGCTTGGCTTGTCCGGGCCCGCCGCCGCCACGTCTGCTGGGGGGTCCGACGCGCCCCCGGCCCAGCCGGCCCCCCAATCGCCTCCCCACGCGCGCGTGCGGATTCACACCCCGCTGGCCGTTCCGGTGGAAGCCGTGCCGGAGTCTCCCGGCGCGCCGCAACGTTGCTCCAAGCATCCCGACCAACTTATCGTTGACCAGTGCCATGTCTGCTCCAAACCGATCTGCCCGAAGTGCATGGAGCTGTTCGGCTACATGTGTTCTCCACTCTGCAAGGGCAAGGCCGAGTCTCAGGGTGTCGCGATTCCGGTCTATGCGGGGCAGAAGTCGGTGAGGGAGGCGCGGGTCTGGCGTAGAACCGCCCGCGCCGCCGGCGCGGTGGGCGCGCTGGTCGTGGCGGCGCTGGGGTTCTGGGTCTGGTATGTGGCGATCGGCTCAAGGCCGAAGACCACCTGGTCGGTTCGCTTCGCCGAGCCTTCCTACTCCGGCCAATCCGACTTGTGCGGCAAGGACCAGATAGTCTTTCTGCATGGGGACACCCTGGCGCGGTATGACATGAAGCTCAACAAGGAGCTTTGGTCGCGCCAATTGGCCGACAAGAATCAAATCGAAGCCGCCGTGGCGAAGGAGATGAAAGAGATGGAGGCCCTGATCGACAAGGCCAACAGCGAAAACCCCGATCGTGTGCCGAAGATGCCGGACCCGGAGAAGCTGCGGCAGAACATGCAACGAGCGGCGGCGGCGGCTTTGGAACTGGTCGTCCGCGGCCAGAACATCTGGGTCCTATCGCCCGGCAAACTCACCCGCTACGACCAGGGCACCGGTAACCCGGTGAAGGAGATTGCCGTTCCGCCAGGTTCAAGTGGGCTGATCCCACGCGGCGACGAACTGCTCGACGTGGACTTTGATACCGGCAAGCCGACCGTTACCCATATCAACCTGACCACGTGCGAGGCGCGCACTGAAGAAGTTGGACCGCCGGTCGCGTCCCCAGCCGGCGCGGGGAAGCCAAACGGCGGCGTAGCCGCTGCAGGTAGCGACGGTTCGGGCAGGGCTGGGTTGCCGATTGGCATGCCAGGCAAAGACGCAGGCAAAGTCATGGACCCGAAGAAGGTGGCGGAACAGGCGCAGCATTTGACCTACGCTGCGAAGATCGCACTGCCGGCGATCCTGGCCCACAACATGAATCAGGAACGCACTCTTGCCGCATACGACGACCAGCCCGGCGGCAGTACTCCTCCATCCGCCGGCTCCCAGCCGGAGGGCCGGGAGGATGTTTCGTTCATCCCTGCCAAAGATGGGTTTGTTCTGTTCTCGGTGAAGCTCATTGAGTCCCGCATTACCGCGCGCGCCGCCATGAAAGCTGCTCCGGCAAAGTCGGTACTCAATGGCAATCTCACGACCGGCAATACCGCAGATCTGGCTAACGAGATGCTTAATGAGCAGCAACGTTCGCGCGGCGGCGAGGTGGTGCAGGAGGACGAGAGCCGCTACCTGGTCACCGTCCGGCGAATGGATGCTCCCGGCGCCTGGAGCGGTGAGGTGATCGGCCCTCCCACGCTCTATCCGCTAACGACCGTCAACGTCCTCACCGCCAACAAGGAGTTATTGGTGCTAGACAAGAATAACCAGAAACGCTGGCAAAGCCCCTTGACCTACAACGTGAACCGCGGGCTCGCCTCGTTGGAGCCCGAACACGCGCCCTATGGCCTGGGGCCCTGCGTGGAACGCCAGGGAACACTTTACGTTTATGACGAAGGCGTATTGGCGGCCTTTGACCTGGCGAACGGAAACGTGCGCTGGCGCCTGCCTTCGGTCGGCATCACCGGGCTGTTCTTCGATGACCAGGGCATGCTTTACGTGAACGCCACCACGGCCAGCCCTGACGCAATCAAATACTCCAACCAGATTGACATTACGCGCAAGGCGTCACCCGTGGTGATGAAAGTCGATCCCCGGACTGGCAAGGGCCTTTGGACCGCCCAATTGGGCGGCCTGGTCAACTACGTCTCCGGCAAGTTCATCTACACCATGTCCTCGTACCAGGCTGACGACGAGGGGGACAGCGCCTTCTCGACGGATGCCATCCTCGGCCGTGAGTCCTTTCTGTGCCTCAAGCGCATCAATCCGAGGAATGGCCATGTCATGTGGGAATACCCCGACAAACGTGTCCCGTTGGATGTTCAATTCGATCAGAACACCATCCGGCTGGTCTTCAAGCGGGAAGTGCAAGTCTTACGATTCCTTGCGCTGTAGCCTGAGCTGACGGAAGTGACAGGCTTCAGCAGGACGCGGTCCTGCCGGTTCGTTTTGTGCCGATGGCCGGCCAGTCCCAGAGGCCGGAGGTTCCAAAGCCAAAGGCCGAAGCACTTTGAATGGGGTCGTCCCCGATCACATCCTCTCCGGCTTGCCTGCATGATGGGTGCGGTTGCATAATGCACGATGTACGGGCAGCGTTCATGCAAATTGCAATCAGTTTACCTCCCTCAGCGCTCACCAGGAACGACGCCAAAACACTT
>Ga0182014_10002704_pt1 | contig 21956 bp, 19 predicted proteins | sample 612S2DmetaG_FD_120489 | JGI IMG/M metagenome (GOLD analysis project Ga0182014, IMG submission 120489) | Permafrost microbial communities from Stordalen Mire, Sweden - 612S2D metaG | ecosystem: Environmental > Terrestrial > Soil > Wetlands > Permafrost | place: Sweden: Stordalen | collected...
ACCTCGCCGAGCAGCTGCGCTCCCACCTCGCGTAACAGCATTGGCGGAACCGACGCCCGAAGCGCCGAAGCGCCGCTCGCTCTATGGGCGGAGCAAGGGCAAGCCGCTGCGTTCGCATCAGGCGCAGCTCGTCGCCGACGTCTTGCCGACGCTCGAAGTCGACGCGGAACGCCTTGCCCAAGGCGCGCCGCTATTCGGCTTCGCGCCGCGCGAGCTGTGGCTCGAAATCGGCTTTGGCGGCGGCGAACATCTCGTCGCCCAGGCGCTCGCCCATCCCGACGTTGGCGTTATCGGCTGCGAGCCGTTCCTCAATGGCGTCGCCAAGGCGCTGGCGGCGATCGAACGCAACGGGGTCGGCAATGTGCGACTGCGGGCAGGCGACGCGCGGCCGCTGATCGAGGCGACGCCCGACGCCGCATTGTCGCGCGTCTTCATCCTCTACCCCGACCCGTGGCCAAAGCGCCGCCACAACAGGCGGCGAGTGGTTTCGCGCCAAACCGTCGCGGAACTGGCGCGCGCCGCGCGGCCCGGCGCGACGGTGCGCTTCGCCACCGACATCGACGACTACGCCGGCTGGACGCTCGCCCGCTTTCTCGATTCGCCGCACTTTCGCTGGCTGGCGGAGGACGCCGAGGACTGGCGCCGGCCGTGGGACGATTGGGCCCCGACCCGCTATGAAGCGAAAGCCAAGGTCGCCGGCAGAACGCCGGTCTATCTCACGTTTGTGCGCCGTTAACCTTGGCGCGGACCTGTCCGGCGAATTGGTCGAATCGTAACGAACCATCGCTATCCTGTTTGATCGCGCGAGAATGAAGGTCGGCTATGACGAACACCGTTGACCGTCGCACAATTTTGAAAGGCGCAGCCGCCGCGGCAGCGGTCTCGGCCATTGGCGAAAGCGCGGCCGCGGCGCCGGACGGGCTCACCTTTGGCGACCCCTCGGCCTTTTCATTCGATCTCCTCAAGGCGCAAGCGCGCGAGAAGGCGCACGGCCCCTACGCGCCCCCGCCGCAGCCGGCGCCGGAGATCGTGCAGAAGATCAACTACGAGGAATGGGGCAAGATCCGCTTTCGCCCCGACCACGCATTGTTCGCCGATGGTCCCGGCCGCTTCCCGGTCACCTTCTTCCACCTCGGCCTGTTCTTCCAAAAGGCCGTCGACATGTATGCCGTCGAGAACGGCCAAGCGCGTCGGGTGGTCTACGATCAATCCTATTTCGACATGCCTGCCGACTCGATCGCCCATGGGTTGCCGCAGGGCGCCGGTTTCGCCGGTCTGCGCATCCAGGAGGCGCGCGACGGCGCACTCGACTGGCGCAAAAACGATTGGGTCGCCTTTCTCGGCGCCGCTTATTTCCGCGCCATCGGCGAGCTGCGTCAATACGGTCTGTCGGCGCGCGGCGTCGCGCTCGACGTCGCGGTCGCCGATCGCGCTGAGGAATTCCCCGACTTCACGCAATTCTACGTCGACTCGCAAGCGAGCGACGACACGCTGATCGTCTACGCGTTGATGGAGGGGCCTTCGATTGTCGGCGCCTACCGCTTCGCTCTTACGCGCGGCAAGGGCGTAACGATGGACATCGAGTCGACTCTGTTCGTGCGCACCCCCGTCAAGCGCTTCGGCATCGCGCCGCTGACCTCGATGTACTGGTATTCGGAGACCAAGAAGCCGACGGCGATCGATTGGCGCCCCGAGGTGCACGATTCCGACGGACTGTCGATGTGGTCGGGCAACGGCGAACGGCTGTGGCGCCCGCTCAACAATCCGCCGCGCATCATGATCTCGGCGTTCACCGACAACAATCCGCGCGGCTTCGGCCTCTGCCAGCGCGACCGCCTGTTCGATCACTATCTCGACGGGGTCAATTACGACCGACGACCAACTCTATGGGTCGAGCCGATGCCGGCCGCCGACGGTTCGGGCTGGGGCAAGGGCTGGATCCAATTGTGCGAGATCCCGACCGACGATGAGATCCACGACAACGTCGTCGCGATGTGGGTGCCCGAGCAGTCGCCGCCCGCCGGCGCCGAGATCGAGCTCAACTATCGCCTGCACTGGCTCGCCGACGAGCCCTACCCTTCCAAGTTGGCGCGCTGCGTCGCGACGCGTCTCGGCCGCGGCGGTCAGCCCGGTCTGCCGCGCCCCGCGGGCGTGCGCAAGTTTGTCGTCGAATTCCTCGGCGGCCCGCTCGCCACCCTGCCCTATGGCGTCAAACCGGACATGGTGGTGACCGCCTCGCGCGGCTCGCTGCAGGGCTACCGTCTGATCGAGGCCGTTCCCGACGATGTGCCTGGCCATTGGCGGGCCCAGTTCGATCTTACCGTCGACGGCACGGATCCGGTCGAGATGCGCTGCTTCCTGCAAGCCAACGGCGAGACGCTAACCGAAACCTGGATGTTCCAGTACCACCCTTTTTGACGACGGCCGCATGAGCCGCGGCCGACCTTAGAACGCTTCGCCCAGCCTCTCCGCGCAGGCGCGCAAGAAGGCGCGTGTGTCGTCGTCCCCTTGCGCCGGCGCGGATCGGTTGCGATAACGCCGCTCGCTTAAGAAAGAGGCGACGCGAACCGCAATGGCGAAACTTCCTGAATTGGTGTTCTCCGGCGTACAGCCGACCGGCAATCTGCATCTGGGCAACTATCTCGGCGCGCTGAAGCGTTTCGTCGAGATGCAGAAGACCCATCCCTGCATCTATTGCGTCGTCGACCTGCACGCGATGACGATGCCGCACGACCCTGCGACGCTGCGTCGCACGACGCGAGAGGTCACTGCGGCGTTCGTCGCCTGCGGCATCGACCCGGCGAAGAACGCCGTCTTCAACCAGAGCCGCGTCGCCGAACACGCCGAGCTCGCCTGGGTGCTGGACTGCGTCGCACGCCTCGGCTGGCTCAACCGCATGACCCAGTTCAAGGAGAAAGCGGGCAAAGACCGCGAGAACGCCTCCGTCGGCCTCTACAATTATCCAGTGCTGATGGCGGCCGACATCCTGCTCTATCGCGCCACCCATGTGCCGGTGGGCGAAGACCAGAAGCAGCATCTCGAACTGGCGCGCGATATCGCGCAAAAGTTCAACAACGACTTTTCCGCCGCGATCGCCGAGCGCGGCTTCGGCGACGGGTTCTTCCCGCTGCCCGAACCGCTGATCCAGGGTCCGGCGACGCGCGTCATGAGCTTGCGCGACGGATCGAAGAAGATGTCGAAGTCCGACCCGTCGGAATATTCGCTGATCGCGCTCACCGACGAGCCCGAGGCGATCGCCAACAAAATCCGCAAGGCGAAGACCGACCCGGGCGCGTTGCCGAGCGAGGTCGAAGGCCTGGCGGGACGGCCCGAGGCCGAGAACCTTGTCGGCATCTACGCAGCGCTTGCCGACGAGAGCAAGGCCGAGGTGCTCAATCGCTTTGGCGGCGGCCAATTCTCACAGTTCAAGAGCGCGCTCGCCGATCTCACGGTGACCAAGCTCGCGCCGATCCGCGCCGAGATGCTGCGCCTCAACGCCGATCCGGGCTACGTCGATTCGGTGCTCGCCGAAGGCGCGCGCAAAGCGCGGTTGATCGCCCAGCCGAACATGGATGCGGTGAAAGACATCGTCGGACTGATCCGCTGAGCGCGCCGAAGCGCGGCGGCGCGTTCGCCGTCGCGTCATTTTGAATTTACATGTAATTCGAGATAATCTTCGCCAACATTCGGTTAACGACTTTCTTGGCGGCTTTGCGTAAGTCTGGGGGACGTTGATTCGTTCCTCGCGGCGGTAGGAGCGCGATCGGCGGCGGCGGCGCCCGGCGGCGGGCGCGCCCGCTGGGTCTCTGGGGGCCGAGGCTTGCTACCAACGACGCAATCGGCGAGGGCGCGCATCCGGCCGGGAGGCCCGCCTTCCCTTGCGCTCGTCATCTTCGCGCTGGGCTACGCCGCCGGCATGGGGCAGGCTGAAGCGGGCAGCGGGCCGTTCGCGCTCGAGGAGCCGTTCGGCGCAAACATCAGCGGCCTTGTCATCCTGCTGCTGTTGTTTTTCTCGGTGCTCACGGCTTCACTCCATCTTCTCGGCCGGCGGAACTGGACTCAGCGCGAAGCCGAACTCGCCAGCGAACTTGCGCGCACCCGCGCGGCGCTCGACCGCGCCAATCTGTTCCTCGCCAGCGAACCGCAGATCCTACTGGCCTGGGATCAGCCCGACGGCGACCCGCGGATCGAAGGCGACTTCTCGCTCGTCGCCGACGCGCCGTCGCCGCGCCGCGTGCTGGCGTTCGCCTCGTGGCTCGAACCCGCGCTCGCCACAAACTTGCAGCAGGCGATCGACCGGCTGCTCGGGCGAGGCGAAGCGTTCTCGCTCGCCGTCCCGAGCCTCAAAGGCCGCCATTTCGAGATCGACGGCCGCGCCGTCGCCGGCTGCGCCGTTGTGCGCATTCTCGACGTCTCCGGCGAACGGCTGCAACTGGCGCGGCTGCGCGACACCCACGCTGAGGTCAACGCGGCGCTCGACGCGCTGCGCGCCCTGCTCGACGCAATCCCGAACCCGGCCTGGACACGCGGCGCCGACGGCAAAGTCGCGTGGTCTAATCTCGCCTACGCGCGCGCGGTCGAAGCCGCCGACGGCGCCGACGCGGTCGCGCGCGGCCTCGAACTGTTCGATCAGGCGCTCAGCGCGGAAGCGACGCAGGCTCGAGCGGCGAGCGGCGCCTGGCGGCGGCGCGCCCCGGCGGTCGTCGCCGGCGGCCGAAAGCTGTTCGAGGCGACCGAGATCGCGACCGCCGACGGCGCCGCCGGTTTCGCCAGCGATCTTTCCGAATTGGAGACCGTGCGCGCCGAGATGGAGCGCCACCTCGGCGCCTATTCGCGCATGCTCGATCAATTGTCGACCGCCGTGGCGATCTTCGACCGCGGCAAGAAGCTGACCTTCTACAATGCCGCCTATTGTCAGATCTGGTCGCTCGATCCCGCCTTCCTCGATACGCAACCGACCAACGGCGAAATCCTTGATCGCCTGCGTGCGACGCGACAATTGCCGGAACAGGCCGATTTCCGTAGCTGGAAGGCGCAGGCGCTCGCCGCCTATCAGGCGATCGAGCCGACCGAGAGCGTCTGGCATCTACCCGACGGGCGTGCGCTGCGCGCCGTGGCGAGCCCCAATCCACAAGGCGGCGTGACTTACCTGTTCGACGACGCGACTCAGAGCTACGCGCTCGCCTCGCAGGTTACCGCCATGACCCGCGTGCAGGACGAAACGCTCGACGCGCTGAAGGAAGGCGTGGCGGTGTTCGGCGCCGACGGGCGGATGAAGCTGATCAATCCGGCCTTCGCCGAGATGTGGCGCTTCGACCCGGCGCGCGCTGCCGACCGGCCGCACATCGACGAAGTGGCGCGGGCTTGCGCGCCGCTGCTCGATGACGAGCAAATGTGGGACGCGTTGCGCGCACGGATCGTCGATCTGCCTGAGGAACGACGCGGCTTCTCGATGCGGGTGGCGCGCAAGGACGGCAGGGCGCTCGACTGCGCCGCTCTGCCGCTGCCGGACGGCGCGACGCTGCTGACCTTCCTCGACGTGACCGCGAGCGCCAACGTCGAGCGCGCGTTGACTGAGCGCAACCAGGCGCTGATCAGCACCGAGAAACTGCGCAACGATTTCGTCAATCACGTCTCCTACGAGCTGCGCACGCCGCTGACCAACATCATCGGCTTCACCCAGCTGCTGGCCGACGGCGGCGTGGGTCCGCTCAATCCCCGGCAGCTCGAATACGCCGGCTTCATCACCAAGTCCTCGGCGGCGCTATTGGCGATTATCAACGACATTCTCGACCTCGCCTCGATTGACGCCGGCGCGCTCGAACTGAGGCCGGAGGACGTCGACGTCGTCGAGGCGATGAAGGCGGCGGCAGAGGGCGTGCAAGACCGGCTGAGCGAATCGAAGATCGAGCTGCGCATCGTCGCCACCGACGACGTCGGCTCGCTGCGCGCTGACGGAAGGCGCATCCGCCAGGTGCTGTTCAATCTGCTTTCGAACGCGGTCGGCTTCTCCGCGCCGGGACAGACCGTGACGCTGGCGGCGATGCGGCGCGGCGACGAGATTGTGTTCAAGGTCAGCGATCGCGGCCGCGGCATTCCCAATGAGGTGCTCGACCGGGTCTTCGACCGTTTCGAAAGCCACACCGGCGGCTCGCGCCATCGCGGCCCCGGCCTCGGCCTGTCGATCGTCAGGGCGCTGGTCGAGCTGCACGGCGGCCGGGTCCAGATCGACTCGGTTTTCGGCGAGGGCACGACGGTGACCTGCGTGTTCCCGATCGACGGCGCGCCGCGTCAGGCGAGCGCGGCGGCCTGAGATGGCGGCGGCGACGCAAGGCGCAGGCGCCGGCGTTGGCGAAGCAATCGCGCTGGTCGACGAAGCGGCGACAGACGCGCTTGCCCGACAGTTGGCGAGCTTCGTGCGACCCGGCGATTTCATCGCGCTCTCCGGCGACCTCGGCGCCGGCAAAACCGCGCTCGTTCGCGCCGCCCTGCGGGCCCTCACGAACGATCCCGAACTCGAGGCGCCGAGTCCGACCTTCACGCTGATCCAGGTCTACGACGGGCCAGGATTTCCGATCGTCCACGCTGATTTCTACCGGCTGCGCGGCGACGACGAACTCGCCCAGATCGGCTGGGACGAAGCGACCGACGGCGCAGTGACGATGGTCGAATGGCCGGAGCGTGCGGCAAGCGCCCTGCCCGCCGACCGGTTGGAGATCGCGCTCCATTTCGACCCCGTCTACGGCCCCGAATTCCGCCGCGCCGAAGTGCGCGCGTTCGGCGCGCTCGACCCGCGCTGGCGGCGCACCCGCGCGATCGAGCGGCTGTTGCGCGAGGCCGGCTGGGCGCAAGCCGAGCGTGTCCCGATCGCCGGCGACGCGTCGATCCGCGCCTACGAGCGGCTGACCAAACCCGACGGCGGCGCTGCGATCCTGATGATCTCGCCGCCGCGGCCCGACGGCCCGATCCTGCGCTACGGCAAACCCTATGCGGCGATCGCCAAGCTGTCGCCCGACATCCGCGCATTCCTGGCGCTCGCCGAAGGCTTGCGCGGCGAGGGCTACTCGACGCCACGCATCTACGCCCACGACGTCGCCGACGGGCTGGCGCTGATCGAGGATTTCGGCGCCGAGACCATTGCCAACGAAGGCGGGCCGGACCCCGAGCGCTACGCCGAGGCGACGGCGCTGCTGGCCGATCTGCATGCGCGCGACCTGCCGCGCGCGCTGCCGATCGACGACGAGACTTATGCGCTGCCGACTTACGACATCGAGGCGATGCTGATCGAGGTCGAGCTGGCGCTCGATTGGTACGCGCCGAGCGCCGGGCGCATCACGCCAGCCTCCGGCGCGCGCCAGGTGTTCCTCGGCCTGTGGCGAGAACTGCTGGCGCCGATTCTCGCCCAGCCGACGACCTGGACGTTGCGCGACTATCATTCGCCCAACATGCACTGGCTTTCCGACCGCGAGGGCCTGTCTCGGCTCGGCCTGATCGATTTCCAGGACGCGGTCATTGGCCCGCCGGCCTACGACGTCGCGTCGCTGCTGCAGGACGCGCGGGTCGACGTGCCCGTCGATCTCGAACTGCGGCTGCTCGCGCTCTACGCCCGTCTACGCGGCGCGCGGGACGCGGATTTCGACGCCGGGACCTTCGCCGGCGCCTATGCGGCGATGGCGGCGCAGCGGGCGACCAAGCTGCTCGGCATCTTCACCCGACTCGACCGCCGCGACGGCAAGCCGCAATATCTCCAGCTGCTGCCGCTGGTAGAACGGCGGCTGTCGCGCAATCTCTCCCATCCCCTGCTGCGGCCGTTGCGCGGCTGGTTTGAGGCTTGCCTGCCGCGCGCGCTCGGCGAAGGCGAGTCGGCGAGCCCGGAGCCTTGAACCGATGCCCAATCCGACGACAAGGCCGACGCCCTCGATCGCGATGGTGTTCGCCGCCGGGCTCGGTCAGCGCATGCGGCCGATCACCGACGCGATCCCCAAGCCGCTGATCAAGATCGCCGGGCGGACGCTGATCGACCATTGCCTCGATCGGCTCGCCGACGCCGGCGTTGGCAAGGCGATCGTCAACGTGCACTGGCTCGCCGACCAGATCGAGGCGCATCTCAAGGCTCGCGTCGCGCCTCACGTCGTCATTTCTGATGAGCGCGAGAAACTGCTCGACCAGGGCGGAGGCATCAAGAAGGCGCTGCCGCTGATCGGCGCGGCGCCGTTCGTCATCTGCAACACCGATGCGCTGTGGATCGAAGGGCCGCGCTCCGAACTCGACCGGCTGATCAAGTTCTTCGATCCGGAAAAAATGGACGCGCTGCTGCTCGTCGCCCAGGCGGCTGGCGCCGTCGGCGTGGACTGGCCGGGCGACTTCACGATGGACCCGTTCAACCGACTGACGAAGCGCGACCCGCGTTGCGTCGCGCCGTTCGTCTACGCCGGCGTCGGGATCATCAAACCTCAGCTCTTCGAAGGCGTCGCCGAGGACGTCTTCCGTTTGGCGCCATTCTTCTTTCGCGCCGCTGAGCAGGGCCGGCTCTACGGCGTGCGCCTCGACGGAATCTGGCTGCACGTCGGCCGGCCGGAATCGATCGCCGAGGCGGAGCGAGCGATCGACCGCTCGCGACTGGTTCTCTGAGGGATACGCTTACAGTCGCGGCCCGGTGAAGACGCGCCAATAGGCGATGGCGAAGCCGAGGAAGGCGGCGATCCAGGCGAAGGCGGCGACATGCAGCGCGGCAACGCCGTGCTCGGGCGCCAACGCCGCGCAGATGCGCGCGATCGCCGCGCCGAAGAGCAGCGCGTACACCGCCTGGACGGCGGGGCTGGCGATCAGCGCGCGGCCGGTGTGGCCAAGCGCGGCGCGCGACATCACGGCGATCGTCATGCCGCCGATCGCGCCGATCGCCCAGGCGTGCACGCCCGCCGATTCTGGCGCGAGGCCGAAGGCCGACAGCGCGGTCAGCAGGAAGCCGATCGGCACGAACAGATAGGCGACGTGTAGAACCAGCACCAGGCGGTCGCGCCACGCCCGCCAGCCGCGCCAGCGCGCCAGTCGCGCCGCCTGCGCCAGACCGGCGGCGAACAGCGCCCAGCCAACGAGCATGGCGCTCGGCGCGGCGATCCAACCCGCCAACGCGATGGCGGTGAGGATGATCGCCGCAACGTCCCAGCGATCGGCCGGCGCCGGCAGCGCACCCGGATTCATGCGCGCCAGCCAGTTGCGGGTGAAGCTCGGGATGATGCGCCCGCCGATCAGCGTGATCAGCAGCAGCAGCGCGGCGAGGCCGATGCGCACGCCGTAATTGGCGTAGCCTTGCGCAATCGCTTCGATATGGAAGACGAGATCGCCTAGCCACAGCACGGCGAGCGCCACAGCGACCTTGCGGTTGTGGCTCTGGCCGCCGTGGCTGAGTTCGCGGACGACGAAGACGATCAGCGTGGCGAGAAAGGCGAGATCGATCGCCGCCGCCGGGATGGCGCCGATCAACGCCGAAAACGCCATCGCCAGCCGGCCGGCGAGCCATAAGCCAGAAAGCGCGATCAGCTTGCCGCCCTGCAGCGGCAGACCGCCGGTCCAATTGGGGATCGCCGTCAGTGTGAAGCCGGCGACCGCCGCCGCGCCGTAGCCGTAGATCATTTCGTGGATGTGCCAGTAGAGCGATGGATAGGCGGTCGGCAGGGTCAGCTCGCCGAAATAGGCCGGCAGCCACAGGACCACTGCGATTCCAGCGAAGAGCGAGGCCCCGAGGAAGAACGGCCGAAAGCCATAGGAGAACAGCGCGGGGCCGTCGTAAGGCTTGGTGCGCGGGATTGGCGGCATCGGCTAGCTCCAGGGCAAACGGGCGCAGCACGGCGCCCTGTCGACTTGCCGCCGCAAATCGGAGACAGTTGCGCCGCGCGGGCCAACGAGGCGATCTCGCATGGAATCGAACAGCGCGACGTTGCGCTTCAACAATGTCAGCCGGCCGAAGGCCCGGCGGCGGAGCGCGGCGTCGTGAGCGGCGTCGACCGATCCGTTGTCGCCGGCCTCAAGCCGTTCGCCGGATGGCCAGCCCCCGACCTCGACGCGCTGCTCGCGCCGGCGCACGCGCGCCGTTTCGACAAGGGCGCCTCGGTGTTCGAGCAAGGCGCGCCGGCCGACTCGTTCTTCCTGCTGCTCGACGGCCATGTGCAAGCGAGCAAGCTGACGCCCGACGGGCGGCAGATCATCGTTCGCTACATCAACCCCGGCGAGCTGTTCGGCATCGCGGCGCAGATTCGGGAGACGACCTATCCGGCGACCGCCAAAGCGGTGGTCGAGAGCCTGGCGCTGGCGTGGCCGTCGTCGATCTGGCCGGAGCTGGCGGCGAAGTTCCCAGCGCTGTCGTCCGGCCTGCTGCAGTCGGTCGGCGCACGGCTCGCCGACGCCAACGCGCGGGTGATGGAAATGGCGACCGAACCGGTCGAACGGCGGCTGGCGCGCGCCCTGCTCAGGCTCACGGCGCAGTCGGGGCGCGCGGTCGACGGCGGGGTCGAGATCGACTTCCCGCTGACGCGCCAGGACCTCGGCGAGATGGTCGGCACGACGCTGTTCACCGTCAGCCGCGTCCTCAGCGCCTGGGAGAGCGACGACCTGGTCGAAAGCGGACGGGCGCGGATCGTCGTGCGCCGTCCCGACCGCCTCTCGGCGATCGCCGAGGGCGGCGAAGCGGAGTGAGCGACAGCGCCTTCAATGCTGTCGCGTAGGCTGGAGCGGAGCGCCCCTTCCACCGCGCTTCGCGCGGTCCCCCTCCCCCGCGTCAGGCGCGGGGGAGGATCAGGTTGTCGCGTCGACCGCTCTATCGACTCCTATTCGTGCAATCGGTGCGCGCTCATCCTCCCCTGCGAAGCGGGGGAGGGGGACCGCGCGAAGCGCGGTGGAGGGGGCGCTACAGCGCGGCAAACAGCGCGGCGACGCCGCTGATGACCCGCGCGACGGCGCTGGCGCGGCTGTGCGCCAGGCGGAAGCCGAGATTGGTCGGCGGCGGCCCTACCGAGCAGCCGCCGGCGACGGCGTCGCGGATGAAATCGCTCATGAAGGTTCGGTGCTCGCCCTCCAGGGCGCGCACGTTGCAATTGCGGGTCAGCAGGTGCGACTCGCCGCCGGCCGCGACCGCGCGGCGCTCGTAGCAGGAATTCGTCCACTCCCAGACGTTGCCGGAAAGGTCGGCGACGCCGCGGCTGTTGAGGCCGAAATGACCGAACGGCTGCGGGAGCTTGGTCGGCGTCGCGAGCGCCGCATCGGCGTCGAATTTGGCGAGCCAGCGCGCGGCAAAGTCGGCGTCGCGGGCGGCGGGCGGCGGCTCGCCATGGAAGCGCTCGGCGGCGGCGTAGGCCCATTCGTCGTCGGTCGGCAACCGCCAGTCCTCGCCGGTCTGGCGCGCGTACCATTCGGCGTAGGCGGTAGCGTCAAGCCAGCTCACGCCGACGACCGGCAGGTTCTCCGCCGCCGGATCGAGGGTCTTCAGCTTCGGGCAGGCGGCGGCGGCGACGCAGCGCGCGTATGCGGCCTGGCTGACCGGCTCTTTCATCACGTCGAGCGGCGCGTCGAGCCGCGTCGCGCGCGCCGGCGCGTCAACCGTCTTGCCGGCGGATTCAAAATCACCGAGCGGCCGATAGGCGAACCAGCCAGGCTGCAGGGTGACGACGGCGGGACGCGGCGCCGCGGATGGCGCGCCGCCATGCGGCGCGAGGACGGCTGCGGCGGCGAGCGACGCCGTCGCGGCGGCTACGGATGCAACGATGACGAGGCAGGAGATACGCATCGCTCAACTTCCGTTTTGGGCCTCCGCCGCGACGGCGTGCGGCGCGCTCAGGCGATTGGGCCTGGCCGGCGCACCTGGGTCATCAAGTCGTCGTTCCACTTGCCCTCGACGCGGAAGTGCGCGGTGGCGCCGAGTTCGACGGCCTCGATGAGGTTGTGATTGACGTAGGCGTAGACGCCGGGCTGACGGAACGTATAGAGCGCGGCGACCGCGGAGCCGCCGGGCACGGCCCACGTTTCGAGGTCGCGCAGCGGTGCGTTGGCGAACTTGCCCATCAGCCAGACATAGTCGCCGTGGCCGCCGATGATGTGCGGACGGGTGTCGCGCATGGCGGAGCTGTGGATGATCAGCACCGACTCGCCGACCTTGGCGGTCATCGCGTTCTTGCCGGTCAGCGCCCCGACCGCGCCGTTGAAGACGACGTGCGTCGGGATCAGCTTGTGCATGACCTCCATCGCGTCGACATACGAGTCGGCGGCGGAGTCGTAGGTCTTGAACGCGCCGCTGGCGTCGCGCGGCACATAGAAATCCTGCTCGCCGACATAGTAGACGCGGTCGTACTTGAGCGGCTTGCCGGCGCCGTCGTTGAGGCCGGCGCGCGGCAGCACCAGCACCGCGCCGTTCATGCCCAAACCGACGTGCCAGGGGATCATCGGTCCGCCCGGCGCGCAATGATAGATGAATACGCCGGCGCGCGTCGCCTTGAAGCGCAGCGTCACCTCTTCGCCGGGGTTGACGAGGGTGAGCTCGCCGCCGCCCAGCCCGCCGGTGGCGGCGTGGAAGTCGATGTTGTGGGGGAATTGGTTGGTCGGCGGATTGACCAGCGTGAGCTCGAGGTAGTCGCCCTCATGCACGACCATCAGCGGACCGGGGATCGAGCCGTTGTAGGCGAAGGCGTGGATCTTCGTGCCGTTGTCGTCGATGACGATTTCCTTCTCGACGACCGACATCTTGAAGGCGACGATCTCGGGGCCGCGGCTGGTCGCCTGCTCGTGCGCATGCACGAGGGGCGGCGCGACGAGCGCGACTTCGCGGCGCGGCAGATTGGCGGCCTCTTCGGCCATCGCCGGCACGGCCTTCAGCACGGCGGCCGCGCCCGCGGCGGCGCCGGCGGCGAGAAACAGATCGCGGCGGTTGAACATTGTTCGCTCCTGCAAGTTCTTCGAACGGGCGGGGTTATCGCGCCGCGCCGCCGTGCAGAACGTTGCTGGCCGTCAATGTCACCACGCTTTCGGCCCCCATCCGGGCGAGCCCTTTAGCGGATCGCGCGCCGCGCGCGCCCCCTCGCCCCGCTTGCGCCGCGCCCCTCTCCCCGCATCGCGGGCAGAGGACGGGTGAGGGCTTGGCGATGAGCCAAGCAACGGCGGCCAGCCGCCCGGCCCCTCATCCTGACTTCTCCCCGCACGCGGGGAGAAGGGAGGAACGCGGCCCCCTCTCCCCGCATCGCGGGGAGAGGATGGGTGAGGGGCGTGGCGATGAGCCAATCTTCAACAGCCGACCGTGCAGCCCCTCATCCGGCCGACATTGTCGGCCACCTTCTCCCCGCAGGGCGGGGCGAAGGGAAGGGCGCACGGCCCCCTCGCCCCGCTTGCGGGGAGAGGGTTGGGGTGAGGGGCTTCGCGATGGGCGGCCCGCTTTCCCGCCGCGTTTTGATATCTATCAGCGGGTTGCGGGGCGGAAAATTTCCGCCTCTCGCGCCTCGGGCGCCGGCGCGGCGGCGATCTCGGCTCGGCCGAAGCCGTGATAGCGGTCGAGTTCGCCGACGAGCTTGACGACGCGGTCCAACGCCTGCAGATCGCCCTCCATCATCATCGCGTGGGCGACCTGTAACGCGTCGCCGAGCCGGGCGATCTGCAACGGAACGAAACCGGCGGGCGGATCGACCGCGCGGCTCGCCAGCATCTCGGCGATGATCTGCCGCACCCGGCGGGCTGTGAGGTCTTCCATCCGCGCGACGTCAGCGACCGAAGCGCCCGCCGTCAGCCGCTCCAGGATGCGCAACTTCCGCTCCGCCGTCGCCCGGCGGACCGGGGTGCGGCGGGACGGCGGGGTCGGTGGCGGGGGTTCGATGGGGCGGGAGGTGTTGCGGGTCTTGGTCATGGAGCGGGGTCTGGGAGCGGGAGGGGCGATGTAAGGAGAATAGCATGATTTGTGTTTTTCGGAACGTCATATGTGCAGCCTTCGGTATTGCCGGACCACAGCAGCGATCGCCAAAGCGGCGTAGCGAAGCGAAAACATTGAAAGCGCGTGGACTTAGCGATGCGAGACCGCAACAATGATTTCGCGCGCTGTCACCGTAACGTAGGCCCGGCGGGCTTGATTTGACGAAACGGAGCTTATGCTGCTTACGCGCAACAATTAGGTATCAGCGGGCTCTGTGCCCAAGATTTGCGTGATAACCAGCCCCGTCTCGGATCGCCGTTCCGCAAAAGGCTCGTCGTCGGCAAATAGAAATTGCTTGGCAACGCCGAAGGCCGTATTGGCTCTCGCCTTAATGGTAGACCCCTTCGGTATGGACAGCAGCTGAAGAGCGATTTCCCTCTCGCCGTAGACATAAAACGTCTGCCCGGAATCGATGACCACGCTAGAAGCGACAGTCGCGCCGTGTTCCAAGTGCAGTGCCTCGCAATTCTCGCTAAACGCAGATCGAACATTGACAATTTCGAATTCAATTGTAACTTGCCTTCCGCTAAATAGCTTCGGCAAAATCTCAAACCTCTTGAGGACTTCAAAATCGCTGGCTTCCTCGGCCTTCACCAGTTCGCCCGTTACTTCCACGCCCATCCGTTCAAGATGAGCCGGCACATCGTGCATGATGCGCGCTTGGAGGTCTTCCGGCGTTGTAAAGAAGCTTACGACGTGACGCTTTTTGAGATGTTCTTTCAAGCTCTGGAGTTTCTCGGCTCCGGTACCCGTCTCGACATCTCTTGCGGGAATTGAATGACTATCGTCAAGTATGTAGATTAATGATGGTAATGATAGCTTCTGCGCTTCATCGTACTCAAGGTGAGTCATCGACTTATCGTATCCGTCGGGCACGCTTCCGTATCGCATCCCAAAGACACCGACATACAATCGACAGGACCCCACTACTGCGAGGCATTCAGCTACTGGACTGCCGGGTTTTGATCCGAATTGCTCCATTCCCCGAACGATTGCTTCAAGCTGACTCAGCGCATCCCTGACTTTGCGCCGATAGGCTTGCATGTCGGTAAAGGTTGAGCTGACAAACACCGGTACGTTAGGTCGCGTAATTGCTTGCGCCATATTGATACTTACCCCCTCTTTGACCTGAATTATACTCCCGCCGTCAAATTGGGAATTGCGTGTGCGGAATTGCGGTGACACCTGCATAAACCCGACTCCACGGCCTTATCGGCGTCGCCTCCAAGCGGCTCTCGACCGCGCATTCCTCTCCGTCACACCCCAAGCCGTCGACCTCATGGAAGCATGACCTTCCGAAGTTTTGCCGCCGTCAATGGTCTTCGACCGCCGGAGGCGGCGCGTGTAACGCGCCATTGACGGCGGCAAAACTTCGGAAACAAGAGGCTTCCACGAGGTCGACGGCGCTCTCTGCCGGGCGGGCGCCGGTCGCGCCGCCGCTGCGCGCAGGGACGATCGGCGATAAGGGCCGCATAGGCGGCGCCCCTCGCCCCCGCTTGCGGGGAGAGCGTTGGGGCGAGGGGTCGCATCGAAAGGCGCTGGCGCGCCCTCCCGTCATCTGTCGGCTTCGCCGACATCTTCTCCCGCTCGCGGGAGAAGGGAAGGCGCGCCGCGCGGCCGGTCGGGGCCGAGGGCCGCAGGCGGGGAGCGCGATGAACAAATAAGACAGGAGGGGAGCTAGTGAATCGCTTTGTGCGCCATCACGTCTCTTCTCACCATCCCGGCCGTTAGAGAGGGGATGTGGGCAAAAACGACCGCCTTGAGCAGGAGCCGCTCATACAAGTCTTCAACTCTTGCCGCGATGTCAATTCGATCCGAGCCGTCGATCTCTTTCGCGATCGCGTCCGTGATCGAAGCCTTGAGTTGCTTTTTCTGCAGAGGATCCCTTGGATCAAGCGCATTCATCTCTCGGCCTCCGTGGCGACGGCGCCTCTGGCCTTGCGAACTCGGGAACGCGACGGCGGCGCTGGTCGTCAGAACTGTTGACGAGCCCTTGTAGCGGCCTCTGCACCGTAACCTAGGCGAGGTTCGCCGCCAGGGTCGGGAATCACCTAGTCCCAACGAGTCACAATCCTGCTGTGCGGATTCCCTAGGCGTAGGCCTTTGACATCCTGCCGATTGATTTTGTCCACGGCGCCAGCGCGATAGACGAAGCGACGCCGCCGGCGCGCGCGGCCATGAGGGCCGACGCTCAGCAAAGACGTTGCGAGTCCCGCGCCGCGGGCCCTCAGTCCTTTACGCCCGCTGCGGGCCGATCGCCGCCGCGGGCTTCCTCTTCTCGCCATTCGCCAGAGGAATCCTCGTACGCAATGGCTTCGTCTTCGCCTGGCGTTTTCTGCTCGCCCGCTGCGCGAGCCGCTGCAGTGTGGGCGAGGACGCGGGTCGGATAGGTCTCGGAAATCGTCGAGCCCATTTTATAGGCCCATCCGCCGTCGTGCTCGATCACCTCGTAGGTCACCTGGGGCATGTTTGAACCTTTCCCAATACCGGCGGGTTTCGCCATACGCCGCGACCGGCCCGCCTCGCGCCCCCAATATCTAAGCCGTCAAAGGCCGCGACCAAGGGCCTGGGCTCGAGGGAACCTGCCAGCCACAGCTGGCGTAAAGCGGCGACGACGAGCGCGTCCTGCGTGTCGTCGACGCGATCTCCGGGCGGCGCGACGGATTTGGCGCCGGCCCCTCATCTGTCGGCTTCGCCGACATCTTCTCCCGCTCGCGGGAGAAGGGAAGGCGCGGCGGGCGGCGCGATCAAGGGAACGCGGCTGTCATGGCGATCATGAGCCGCGCGGGCGATCGGCTGAAGCGGCATTTGCGCAGCGGAGACGTTGCGAATTGGGCTTTCGTATCCTGTCTCCGCAAGCCACTCTGCCCGTAAGCCATCCCGTAACCCGGCGACAAACGAAGTCCCGCGCGACATGGAAAACCCTCAGATCGTCATTCTCTATCTGCTGCTGGTCTTCCCTGCGCTGTTCGCGGTTGGCCTGCTGTGGGTGCAGTTTGTCAATTTGAAAACGCTGTCGTGGCGTCGGGCGAATGGGCGCATCGTCTCAAGCCGAATCGCGGCGCGCGACGTCCGCAATATGTCGACAGGCGGCGGAACCCCGAATTCCCCCAGGCGGGGGAATATTGAGCGGCGCAATTTCGTTTCGCTCAAATACGAGTTCAAAGTCGATGGAAAGGCGTATCAGGGCGACCGCATCGACCTCGGCGTGAAGAGCGACGAGGGTGAGATCGTCGAGAAAATGCGGCGCTATCCCGAAGGCAAGATCGTCTCCGTCCTCTATGATCCGCGCGATCCCAGCCGATGCATTCTCGAGCGTTTCTCGGCGCGCGACATTGTGAAGAGCTGGCTCGCGATTTTCCTGATCGTCGCGCTGATTTTCGGCGGCGTTTATGGCGTCGCGTGGATCGCCGAGGCTATCCGCGCCGCGATTCCGCGGCCCGCCGCCACGCCGTTCGTCGTCTTTCTCGCCGGCTTCGCGCTGGTCCTCGCCCTCGCCGGCGTCGCCATCGCGCGCAAGGGGCGTCAGATGTCGGGTTGGCCGCAGGTCGAGGGCGAAGTTGTCGAATCCGTCGTCGCGACGACGACGATGCTGGACGCGGGCTCGACGTTTACGCCCAGGGTGGTCTACCGATACGCCGTCGGCCAAGATATCTTTCAGGGCGACAACGTTGGGTCGGTTGTCTCCAGCAGCAACGCCAAGGGGCCGAACAAGGCCGTCGCGCGCCATGCTGTGGGGAGCCGGGTCAAAGTCTTCTTCAATCCGGAGAACCCGACGGAGTCGACGATTGCGCCTCGGGTTGGCTTGCTGCCGCCGATCTTTTGGCTTCTGGCTGTCGGGGTCGCCCTCGCCGCGTTGGCGACGGCCGGCTTCACGCCGCATTGGTGAGGCGGCATGGCGGGGACGCCTGCATAAATCCAGAATTCGTGGCCTCGTCGGCGTCTCTTCCCAGCGCCTTAGGGCCGGGCATCCCTGCCGTCACACCCCAAGCCGTCGAGCAGGCGCGGATCGCGCCGCCGCTGCGCGGCGCGGGCGATCGGCTATAAAAGGGCTGCGCGCGCGGCGCCGCCTCGCCCCGCTTGCGCGGAGAGGGTTGGCGCGAGGGGTTTGGCGATGAGCTAGGCTGCGGCGGCCAATCGCTCGGCCCCCTCATCTGTCGGCTTCGCCGACATCTTCTCCCCGCAGGCGGGGAGAAGGGGCGCGCGGGGCGAGCGGCGGAATGAGGGCGATGGAGCAGGACGTAGCGACCACCGAGCCGGCCAAGCGCGCGCGCATCGCGGCGATCGACGCGGCGCGCGGCGTCGCGCTCTGCGGGATGGTCGTCTACCACCTGATCTGGGACTTCGCCCATTTCGGCTTAGTCGCGCCGACGGCGCCGTTCGCGCCGGCGACGCGGGCGCTGTCGCACAGCGTCGCCAGCGCCTTTCTCGCGCTGGTCGGCGTGTCGCTGGCGCTCGCCCATCCGCACGGGCTGCGCCGCCAGCCGTTTCTCAAACGCCTGGCGCTGATTGTCGGCGCAGCGGGGCTGGTGAGCGCGGCGAGCACTGCGATCGATCCGGCGGAGCCGATCCTGTTCGGCATCCTGCATTGCATCGCTGTCGCCAGCCTGATCGCCGCGCTGTTCGTCGCCGCGCCGCCATGGGCGGCGTTGGCCCTCGGCGCGGTCATGGTCGCGGCGCCGTTCGTCTATTCTAGCCCGGCGTTCAATCCGCCGGCGCTGGTGTGGCTGGGGCTCGGAACCGTTTCGCCCTACACGCTCGACTGGCGGCCGCTGTCGCCGTGGGCGGGCGTCGTGCTCATCGGGCTCGGGCTGGCGCAGGCGGCGACGCCCCGACTGGCCGGCTGGCGCTGGACGGCGTGGCGGCCGACGCTCTGGCCTGGCCGCGCGACCGCCTTCGCCGGGCGGCATAGCCTCGTCATCTATCTCGTCCACCAGCCGATCCTGTTCGGCCTGCTGTGGAGCCTCGTCGCCGCGACGGGGCTCGAGGAGCGCCAGGCGCGCCAGGCCTATCTCGCCGCTTGCCCCACGGCCTGCGTCGCGCATGGCGGCGACGCCAACGTTTGCGCCAAGGCCTGCGCCTGCGTCGCCGATCGGGCCACAACGGCGGGCCTGTCGCTCAGCGCGGCGCGCGTCGACGCCGCCGGCGAGTTGCAGAAGCGCCTGCGCGACGTCGTCGAGACCTGCAGCCTGGAGGCGCGGTGAAGCGCGTTTTGCGCTGATGAACGCCAATGGCCGAGACAATTCACAGCCATCATGGCCGCGCTTGTCCCGGCAAAAGCGAGTCGTTGGTTTCCGCTGCTGCTAGAGTGGTCAAAATCTGACGCTTGGAGCCCATCGCGGCGGCGTCGGCAAGCGCCCCCCAGAAGCGGCCGATCGATGGGTCCTGAGCATTGCTCCAAAGCGGATGTTCCGAGACGGAAATAGGTCAGGTTCGGCGCGCTTCGCCCACATCATAGACGCGTAGATTGCGATCCCGAACGCCAAGGCTGGGCCATGCAGCCCGCCATTCCGCGATGTGATCGGACGCGAAATGGCGATCAAGCGCAGCCTGATCGGTCCATATCTCCTTCACATGGATAAGACCCGCATCGAAAATGTCTTCCGCGTATCCGTATTCTACGCAGCCAATCTCTGCCCTGCTGGCCTCAACCATTCGCTTCATCACGGGGAGCGCATCTGAAAGGTTCTCGGCAGGGAGGCGGACTGTTCCGACGATCAACAACATGCGCCGGAGCATAAGCGGCGACGCTGCTCATGGGAAGGACAACGGCCGCTTCCCTTCCTTGCCGTCCAAGAGCGGACGGACCGGAGACCACCAGACGTCGTCGAGGCGTGCAGCCTGCAGGCGCGGTAAGGGCGATTGCACGGCTGGCGCGGTGATTGTAGACGCGGCCGCTGGCCACGTCCGGACGCGGTCAACGACCGCGTCTACGAGGGACGCCCTACTTCATCATCCATTCGTGCGCGGGATCGTTGTGGAAGCGCCACAGGCGCTTCGGACCGGCCATGACGTTGAGGTAATAGAGATCATAGCCGTGCGGCGCGCCGACCGGATGGTAACCGCGCGGCACCATCACCACGTCGCCGTCCTCGACCGTCATTGTCTCGTCGAGGCTGCGGTCGTCAGTATAGACGCGCTGAAAGGCGAAGCCCTGCTTCGGCGACAGGCGGTGGTAATAGGTCTCCTCGAGCAGCGTCTCGTCGGGAAACGCGTCGCGATCGTGCTTGTGCGGCGGATAGCTCGACCAATGTCCGCCGGGGGTGATCACTTCGACCACCAGCAGGCTTTCGGCCGGCGCATGCTCCGGCAGGATGTTGCGGATGTTGCGGGCGTTCGAGTCCATGCCGCGTACCAGCGACTCGACCTCGCCCGGCGGAATCACGCGCGGCGGCAGGCGGCCTTCCGCCGGCGCGCTGCACAGCGCGAGCTCGCAATCCTCGGCCGCCTCGACGACGACTTCGCGCCGCGGCGGGAGATAGACCGACCACGGCAGACCGGCGAAGACATTGGCGCGATCGCCGATGACGCCGGAATCGAAATCGCCGGCGATGACCCGCGCCTTGCCGCACAGCACGACGATGCACAGCTCGCGTGGCGACGCCGGAACGTCGAAGCGTTGGCCCTTCTTCAACGCCCGAACCTCGAAACCGACATAGCGCCAGCCGGCGCTCTCGGGTGTGACGCTGACGACGACGCCGTCGCCGGCGGCGCGGTTCGAGTGAACGAGCAGGTTGGTCATCGGCCTCTCCTCCCAGGTCAAGCCGGCGGCGACGCGCGCCGTCTCGCTTTGCGCATCCGCGTCAATGTCGCGCCGTCGCCATTAGACCCGCCGATCGGGTTGGCAGTGAGGCGAAAGTCGACATCGGTTTCGCTTCCGGTCGCCGAGGACTCAGGAAACGGCGGCGCGCGGCGGTCGCAAGGCGCGCAGCGCCGGCGGCAGCGCGGCGTCGAGGAAGCCGCTGATCGCCTGCTGGCGGCGCTGCAGCCAGACGCCGGCGAAGATGACCGCCAGGCCGATCGCCGACAGCGCGAAGCTGAAGGCGAGAACGTCCTTGAACACGTCCGAGGCGAGATAGCCGAGATAGCCGCAGACGCCGAGCGCGCCGACGACGGCGTAGATGCGGCGGCCAAGGAAGACGGCCAAGGCGACGAGCGCGACGTTGATGGCGCAATAGACCGCCTTGCCGAGCGCGTCGCCCGAGCCCGACGACAGCGCGCCCCAGAAGGTCAATGCGCCAAACAAATGCAGCCAGAAGCCGAAATCGCCGAACCGCGCCCACTTGAGGTCGATCGCCCAGGCGACGGCGATCATCGCGACGCCGAAGATCATCGAGACGTTACGGCGAAAATCCCAGTCGGCTTCCCAACCCTGCGCCGGCTGGCGATGCACGAGAAGCAGGGCGAGGTCCATCGACAGAAACCACAGCGCCACCGAGGCGACCATGACGATGAACGGAAAAGGAAAGAAGCGCAGCGCCAACGCCGCGGCGGCGATCGTCGCGACCTCCATGCAGACCCAGCTCGCATTCATCAGCGGGAAGAAGTCGCTGTAATGGCCCGGCTTGTCGGCGAGCGACCACAGGTTCAGCGCGTCCTGAACGCCGTAGACGGCGAGCGGCGCCATCGACACCGCGACGGCGATCGTCAGGCCGCCCGGCGTGCGCGTTTCCGGCTTGCGCCACAGCGCCCGTCCGATCGCCGCGAAGCCGGCGGCGTAAGCGACGGCGATCGACGCCAGCGCCCAGCCGCCGAGCGCATTGAAGGCTGCGTTGGTGAACAGACCCATCGCCGCGATGACGATCAGCGCGCCGGCGTAATAGAGCGCATGGATGGCGTCGAAGCGCGGCGGCGCAGCGACTCGCAGAGTTGGCCGGTCTGCCGACGTGGCGGCGCGGCCGCGGGCAAAGGCGACTAGTGTCGCACCACAGAGATTATGACTCTTTGACGGGATAGGCTTTGCGGAGCTTTTCGCGGGCCTTTTCGGTGGTGAACATCCATTGGATCTGGGCTC
>Ga0182014_10002705_pt1 | contig 21948 bp, 22 predicted proteins | sample 612S2DmetaG_FD_120489 | JGI IMG/M metagenome (GOLD analysis project Ga0182014, IMG submission 120489) | Permafrost microbial communities from Stordalen Mire, Sweden - 612S2D metaG | ecosystem: Environmental > Terrestrial > Soil > Wetlands > Permafrost | place: Sweden: Stordalen | collected...
CGCCGCCACTTCGAGCACGAAGCACAAAACCGGAATGGTGCGGGTTGTCCCCCAGACGGACAGCCCGTCCTGGTCGCGCCAAACACCCAGATGAACCCCAGGGCTTTCGACGGCGGGCGCCACTCGCGTAAGCGCGCCCGGAGTGAGCGGCAGAAGCCGTTCGAGAATGAGCGGGTGCCCGGCCTCCTCCGGCGAGAGGAACGCCAGGGAGATTCTCGGCGAATAGCCTTCTTCGCGCCGAAGGCTTGCCCAGAAGGCGGCATCAATGACGACTTCGATTGTTTCCGCGTCAGGCAGAGGTGCCAAATGCTCTTGACCCCGTCGGATTGCCTCGTCTCGATGGCGCGCGAAGTAGGCGTGCAGTTTCGGCGAGATGGTTCGGGCAGCGGCATAGGTCTCGCGTTTCATTGGGAGATCGGGGACTGTGCAAGCGTACAAGCGCGGCGAACCCGCAAATCTAAAGTCCTGTCCAGAATGCGCCCGCCGGCAAGATTACGGCACGAATGGGATCGCATCGCCAGACGACCCTCATTATAGATGCAGACGGACGCGTTGATGGTTCGAGGGACATAGCGGTTGCAGGTCGTGGACACACCTCGGCCCCAGGGTGGTCACCCATTCAGGCGGACAAACGGGCGGGATTGAGCCAATTGGGCGATCAAAACCACTCGCTCCGATAAGCGACCTACCAGCTTATGCAGAAAATCGGAATGGTTGCACCCAGCGCCCACCAAATCGGCAACGCGAAGTCGGCAATTAGCCCCAGGACCATGAAAGTGGTCCAGAAAATCTTGCGCTGCATTGGCTTCTTCTCCGACTTGCACTGGTTTCGTGGTTCTGTCTACGTCGGGCGCCGACCCGAACGAGGGCGCTTCTTTTCGTCCACGGGCATCAAGGCGACGAGTTCGTTGGTCACCTTCCTGATGCGGTCGATTGCGATTGCCAGGAGGTCCGGGCTTGGAGCCTCAATCCCGTGGACAAGTTGGTTGCGAATCCGTCGCAGGCTGTCTAATTCCTCAATCAGCCCTCCAGAAAGTCCATGTTGTCCTCGTAGCGCGTGCCACCAAGTCGTCTGCTTGACCCCGGTGCGTTGGCGGATTGTCCGCTCCAATCCGATCCAAGCCGTTAAGAACTTGCCAATCGCTTGTTCTGCCCGGTCATTGCTTTCTGCGCCGTACGCCAGCCCTCTCGTGTCCATTGCGCGGATGGACTCGAACACCTGGTATCGTTCTTTGTTGCTTCCGATGAACAGATCCACAATCTGCTCGGCAATGGGCCGAGCGTGATCGGGATCGGTAATAACGGCCGACAGCAGAGGCTTGAGCACCGCTGGTTGATTCTTTTGGTAATGCCGAAGCAATTGGAATAGAAGATCGACGCGTCCAATTCCGGGTTCATCGCCGTCCTCGTGAGTCAGCCGCAGTTCCCGGTAAAGAAAGGCAGCAAGCTCGTAGTGATTCGTGAACAGTTGGTTCGCTTGGTTGACGCGCTCATCGAACGCTGCCTGCAATCGCCGTAGCGCGATTTCGCCTGTCAGGACAAGCCCGTTGATTTCGTCGAGGATGGCATGCTCCCCGTCGGATAGATCACCGCTCAGCGGTTTGTATACGAGATCATGTTCCACTTCCGCCCAAGCGTGCATCAACACACTCGCGACTTGGATTTCGATTCTGGCGTCAACATAGCGCTGCTGGTCATGGCCCAGCTTGTCTGGCTTGAGACCGACCAAGTAATGGATCGCATGGTATCCGTCGAATTGCTTTTCATACTTCTTTCGCCGCCCGTCGGGAAAGGTCTTCGGCGGGCGCAATGCTCGAAAGAGATGCTTGATGACCTTATCGATCTCCTGCTGATCGCCTGGGAAATAGAGGGCGATACGCACGCCGGAAAAATCGATGATGTCCTCCAAGATGTCCTGCGTGGTAGCGTATGACTTCGCCTCCTCCTGTTCGCGCCGATGCAGTTTCTCGTTAAGACGATCAGGGCTTTTCGCGCGATAGGTCACGATCACCCGCTTGCCCATTCCCCGTAGCTCAACCTCGCAGAGTTGGGCACAGATACGGGCGCTCTCCTCGTAAAAATCGAACTCCCGGCGATAAGAAGTCAAAAACTGATCGATGACGCTATTCATTCGTCCAGCTAGTGCCCGCAAAGGCGTGACGTAGAGTACCATTCTAACGCGTTAGTCTCGCTCGCCCTTGGCTCCGGGGCTCTCTAGCCTCACTTTCGCTGCGGCACAGTGGGCGCTTATGGTTGGCAGAGGTCGAGAGCGCGGCGGGTTTCTTCGATGCGTCCGTGGCCCAGACGCTCCCGGATTTCCAGTGCGGCGGTGAGGCGCTGGATAGCCAGTTCGCGCTCGCCGAGGCGCAGGTGGGCCATGCCGCAGAAGTGCAGGCCGTCGGCCTTCCCCCAGGCATATTGGCAATGCGGATGTTCGGAGCGGTCGAGCGCGTTGCGGGCATTTTGGAGGGCTTGGCGGGCGTCGCCGGCAGCGAGGTGGGTTTCGGCAAGGGATAGGCGGAGGTCAATGGAGTATTTTCCGAAACCACAAGTGTCCGCCAGGAGGATGCCGGCTTCGGCTTCCGCGATGGACTGTGGATAATCGCCGAGGTGGCGCCTAACTTCGCAGGCGGCATGGAAGCAGCGGAGTTGGAGTTCAACGGCGCCGGAGCGGTTGGCGAAGGCGCGAGCATCTCGCAACTGTTGGGTGGCTTGCGCGGGATCGTCGGGTACGACGATCAAGGCGAGGAGGGCGTCACAGCGGCAGGCCTCGTCGCTCCAGTGGCGCCTAACCGCGATCTCACGGATGGCTCCCGTCTGACTGAGCGCCCCGGTCCGGTCCCCGGAAAGGAGCTTAGACTCAGCTTCGCTAATGCCGCGCACGGCGTCCCACGCCTTGCCTTCCCATTCGCTGACGCGGAGGATATTTTGGATTGTAGCCGATAAGGACGGCCCGGCGCCCCACTGCACAGATAAGAGATCCGGCACCTCAGTGCGGGTTTCCTTATCAGCCTTGGTGGCCAAGGCACGTGCGCGCTCGGAGTACCCAATTGCTGCCGGGACGCGTCCGGCAAGGATTTCGACCTCGGCAAGGTTCCGGGCGATGTCGGCCTCGTTCCCCTGGTCGGCGTCGGTGGCGTCAAGCAATATGCAATGGGCTAAGGCTGCACGCGCCCTAACGAGGTCGCCGAGGTTCTTGGCGAATAGCCCAAGATCGTTGAGGAGTTGCGCTTGGGCGTGCCGCGAGAGGTGAGGCTCTATCCCGGAAAAGTCATCCCCTGGGACGAAGCGTTCCAAGATGCGCATGCCGCGGGCGTGGTCCCCCAAAACCTTGCCAAGGTGCTCGCCGCCCAGGCCAAACCAGTAGAGATCAAACGCCTCCTGAACGCGCCCTGCGAGCAGCGTTTGCTCGACCAACAATTCATATTGATCCAGTATCGCTGGGTCTCGTGGCTTCTTAGATGGCCGCGCCTCCAAGCTGGGTGCCAATCTGGAGCGCACCGACTCGTGGACGGGACCAGGCTTCGTTCCCAGAAGCTTGCGGAAGAAATCGCGGAGGAATGGATGAGCGGAGTAGACAATCTGCCCGTCGGTCTCGTAGCGGAATACCAGGCCAAGCGCCCTTAGCCTGGTCAGGAGCCTGACCAGTTCGCGGCCGTCGAGGCCCTTGAGAGCGCCGGCAGCCTTGCGGCTAGACTGGGCGATCCAGGCGAGCAACTTGACCCTTACGCCGCGCGGAAACAGCGAGAGGCGGGCCAGGAGGTCACGTTCCGCCGGAGTCAGAGCCTGTGCGTACTGCTCCAGGATGCGATAAAGCTTGCGGGCCTTGGGATCGTCCGACTCTTTGGTTTCTTGCAGTGAAAACTCCGGCGCGCGCTCTGGATCGCCGTCGGCGAAGTTCCCCAGGTACGACCCCAGCACCGCGACCGAAAGCGCGTGATAGACCCCCCCTATGTTCAACGGCTCAATCGCATGCGCCAGCGCGACATCGTCCCCCTTCACGGCCCACGCCCGCAACACCTCCAACGCAACCGGCAGTTCGAGATCATCGAGCGGGATGGCGCGGTGCCCGGCGCCGGCCCAACCTTCCAGATCCACGAGCGGAAAGCGAGAGGTCACCAGAGCGCGGGCGTTGCCCACACCACCGGCGAGCGCGCGCACCAGGCGCTTAAGCTGCATATCTTCGAGCTCGCCGCGCCGGCCGCGATCACCTTCGCTCTGGACCCGTTCCAGTCCATCGAGGACGAGCACGTGCGGCGCGTCGCCCGAAAGCGCCAGTTGCAGGCGTTCCAGCATGCCGCCAGCGGGCGCGTCTTTCTCGCCTGTGAAGTAGCTGTAGGCGGCGCGCAGAAACGCGTCGGTGTGGGAGTCTTCATAGAACGACCAGACGAAGACGCCGGCGCGATCCGATGGTTTTGCCTCATGCAGGGCTTCGTTGACGAGCGCCGTCTTGCCTGTGCCGCCTGCTGCCACGACGGATATAACGCGGTCCGGTGTGACGGGAGATTGTAGCCAGTCCTCCAACTCCTTGAGCTTCGCCGCCCGGCCGCGGAAGTGCTGCGCGGGCTGGAGCGCATGGCAGAAGAGCGGCGTCCAGATGCGTGCGGTAGCAGTCGCCTGCGTCGGAAATGTGGACGTAAAGGTGGCGACGGTGATCGCGACCAGTTTGGCAAGTTCCTCCGCACTGGTAAATGTCTGGCGCGTGAAAAGATTAAGGTACGCTTTGAACTCCTGGAGTTTGCGAACTGCTTTGACGATCTCGTCAATCTTCTCCGGCTCGCTGACCAGTCTGCCTTCTTCTCTGACCTCCGTCCACGGAGCCTTGGGATCGACCAGGAAGGCGAACACCGGCTTGCCCGCCCGCTTCGCAGCATCCACCTCAAGCCAGGTAATGGAGCGCTCCCCGTCGCCGCCCAGTTCCACCGGTGGGACGTAACCGTAACGATGTGCCACGATGCAGATCACCGCGTCCGCTTCGGCCGCCATCCGCATGCATTCGGTCGCGGGCGCGCCGCCGCGCGCGGAGAACGTCTCCATAGCTATCGGCAAGCTCTCCAGACGCAGCACGGCGTCGCGGACCTTGTCCCGGTAGCCGGTCAGGTCGATGGCCGTCGAGGAGATGAAGATGCGGAGAACCGGGCGCGTCGCCACTCTCTGGAGTGTAACCCGCCTCCAGGCCACCAGTGGTGATTACCGGAGGCCAGCTAATCCATTGCGGCAGGTTACCCCACACTCGTGGTGACGCTGGGACCATCAGCCAATTCACCCTTCGGCTGCCATTCATTCACGGGAGCACCCCGGCGCGCGGTCTGAGCGCGTAGGAACTACCGCGGGCCGCGCCGGCACAGCCTGCACCGCGCTGCGCCAAAGCGTCCAAGGAATCCCGGCGCCAGCCCGCCGATTCGGTTCGTCGGGCCGCGTAGGCCGGTGCGCCAGGAACCGATTCCGGACGCCGCCGTAGTTCCTAAGGCACGGCACGCAGTTGATCTCCCTGAATAAGGTGAACCGCCCCGCGGTCCGCCGCAGCACCATGCGCGTCAGCGCGATTCGGCACGACTTCAAGCCAGTCGAGGCGCGACCCAACGGTGACCATGACGGGCTGGTCGGCTTAGCCGCTAATGAGATCGCGCCCCGAGGCCCGCGGTGTTGTTCAGGGCTTCAGCCAGGCGCCGAATCGTGTTGGTGGCCGAGGTGAGGAGCGCGCGTAGGGGGGTGATCGTAGGAACTAAGGGAGCGGTTTTGGACCTCCCGAATCGGAGCAGATAGTCGAGCGCGAATTGGCCGCGGGATGCACTGGCCGCCGAGGATGGCTGCGGCCTCCTGTTATTGCCCATCGCCACGATGTCGCAGGTCTCCGCGGTCATAGCGGTGTGTCTCACTGCTGGGTACAGAACGCCCCCGCCAGGATGGTCAACTGATGCGTGCCATCCGAATAGCCCTGGAACGCCACCGTTCCCGCCGTGGAGCCGTTGGTCATCGAAACCGTGAGATCCCAGCTAAGGTCTGTATTTGCCACCCCGGCCCCGGTGGCGCCGACGCTGGTGGGGTAGGAAGTGCCGTTGCCGTTATACCACAGCAAGGTCGGGCTGTTGCTGGACACGTTGTTTTCTTTCTGAAAATCCCAGACTACCGATGTCGGGCTGGCCGGGCCGGTCATGGTGAATCCGAAATATCCGGACGTATTTGATGCCTGCCATAATCCATGGCAGTGGTACACGTTCGTGACGTTGGCCGCCGCGTTAAACGAAATGATCGTCGATGGCGTGGATGAGGAATTGGAGTAGTTGCTGCCAAGCACCGACTTGATGACTGGGGTGGCGCAGGTTCCAGCTCCATTCAGGTATGTCGTTGCACTGCAAGTGCCCGACCAAAGTCCATACACATCTGAAGCCGCCGCGTTGCTCAGCGCGCCTGTCGTGGTCGTGTTCTTGACGATGCCCGTGCCCAGCGAAGCCCAGTTTTGATTGGCGGTGCCAAGAGTCAAGCTGGCCGCGTTATTGACGCCCGTGCCGCCATTTGCGGCAGCGACCACTCCGGTAACGTTAGCGGCGGTTCCGGTCGTGTTCTGATTTAGCGTGGGGAAATTTGGCGCGGCCGCTATCGACGGGACTCCGGTGCCCGTCGTGTTCATCAGAATCCCGGTGGCTAACCCGGCGAGGTTCGTGCCGTTCAGACCGACGACGGTGGTCGCCAGCGATCCGGCGGTGTTGGTCATGTCGCCGGTATGCGCCGGTTCCTGCGCCGCTTGAAGCGTGCCAGTTACGCCAGTCGAGAGCGGGATAGCCGGAAGGTCTCCGGCCACCAGCGAGCACGGCGCAAACGCTGTCGCGCTTCCGCACGTTCCGAGGACTTGGTGCGGGGGCTGCCCGCCGGCCGCGCCGAGCGTTAAGGTCGTGCCGGAGATCGAGCAGGTTAGCCAGTTGGCGCCGGGGTTGGAGCAGGACGTGGCGCCTAGCGAAAACGGGGGAAAGACCGCGGTCTGTGGGCGGCCGACGTTGGCGAACCAGCCGGCCAGGATGGCACACACAAGGAAACGGGCGAAACGCTGTTTGTCCATAACACTCCTTCTGTCGTCACGACAGTAGCTATCGGCTCTATTTTACTACGCGAACACCCGCTGTCTCCACACCCCTGTAGGACGGTTGACAAAGCCGCGCAGCAGCGCGAACAATCAGGGCGAGGCAACGGCCATCGCGCGGGATCGACCGGACTCGCCTTGCCAGGTACAGCCCGCCCCTAATTTCGAGCCGGTCCGGCGGTCGGGGCGGAGGGCGCGAAGGGTGCCGGCAGGCGAAACGAAGACCTCGCCCGACCAAGCCGCGGCCGAAGGCTTTTGCCCTCGCGGCTGTGCGAGCCATTTCCGGAGCACGCGGGGCCAGACCCGTTAACAAGCGCCCTCGGGACAAACAAGCGCCCTTGGGATTGCGAGGCGGCTCGCCTGGTAGTAGACTACTATCGGCTCTGAAACTGACGAAGCCACGCCAGCACGTAGATTTTTTGACCGGAGGAAATGTGTCCATTTGGCAACGGACTCTCACAATTGGTGCGACATTCGCGCTCTTAACGGCTACTGTTCTGCTTATCTACGCTCAGCAACCTGCCGATCCACCAACACCCACCGGCTCCGAACCACCACTGTTTTTGGCTGTCGATGTCGCGCCCCCAGGCACACCGACGCTGCGAACGATATACACTTTCGCCCCTCCCAACGGAGCCATTCCCAACGGTCTGGTGATCGGCAAGGGCGGCGTGCTCTATGGCACTGCAAGCGCGGTGTTTTCGTTGACTCCACCAGCATCTCCTGGAAGTGCGTGGACTGAGGTCGTGCTCTACGACGGCTTCACTAACTGCGGGGAGTTTTGCAGCACAGGTGTGGTGATCGGCAACGGCGGAGTGTTGTACGGCGCAACCGAAACCGGCGGAATGAACTCCTGCCTTGAAGGGTGTGGCACGGTATTCTCCGTGTCCCCACCGGCCTCTCCAGGCGGCGCTTGGACCGAGGCCGTGCTCTACAGCTTCGAGGGCGCCACCGACGGGTTTGGCCCTAATGGCGTAGTCATTAGCAAGAGCGGGGTGCTGTACGGCACGACTAGTGGAGGCGGAACTGGCACTGCTTGTTACGGGGGTTGTGGCACGGTGTTCTCACTAACGCCACCGGCATCTCCGGGCGGCCTGTGGAGTAAGGCTGTACTTCACAACTTCGGCGGCAGAGACGGGCAGTACCCCAGCGCACCGGTCGTGATTGGTAGCGGCGGGGTGCTGTACGGCACCGCTTCCTACGGCGGGACTGGTTCGTGCCCCGGAGTCTCAGGCGGTTGCGGCACGGTGTTCAGTTTGAGGCCGCCAGCATCACTTGGAGGTCCTTGGACCGAGCGGGTGCTGCACAGCTTTACCAACACCGGCGACGGTTACGAGCCAATCGCAGGTCTGGTGATCGGCAGCGGCGGAGTGCTGTACGGCACCACCGCACGCGGCGGGACCATATTTGGTGGCACGGTGTTCTCGCTGACGCCGCCAGCATCTCCGGGTGGCCTGTGGACAGAAGCGGTGGTTCACAGTTTTACCGGTGCTCCTGACGGGCAGTACCCCAGCGCACCGGTCGTGATTGGTAGCAATGGGGTGCTGTACGGCACCACCGAACTCGGCGGAAGTCCCACTTGCGCCGCCTACGAGTGCGGTACGGTATTCTCGTTGACTCCACCCGCAGCTCTGGGCAGTGAGTGGACTGAGGCCGTGCTCTACAGTTTCACGGGCGGTAAAACCGGGGGCCAGCCCCTCGCTGGTGTAGTGATCACTAAGAGCGGAGTCCTGTACGGCACCACGGAGTACGGCGGGAATGCTTATTATTGCATCGAGGGTTGCGGAACGGTGTTCGCTTTGAAGCCGTGAGCGCCCACGGCAAGAGTGTCAACACCGGTTTTCTAATGTGCGGAGCCAGCGCCAGCGCCGCCCACGCCGCCAGCAGGCCGATAACCGTGCCGATCAGAATACCGAACGATCTGGCCTTCATGCGTTCGCTCCCTTCTGGCCGCTTTCCCCGGCTGAACGCGTCGGTCACTGGACCACCACTGCTGCTTGAGAGACCGCCTCAGGCCTCTCGCCGCTGTTCTGCTTCCTTCCCGCGCTTCTTGTCGGCAGCCTGCTTCGGCGCGCCGCAATTTCGTCGAGCGCCCGGCGTTTTGGCCTCCATCCGCACGTGCGAATACCGCGAGAGCACGGCGCGCGACACGTGCCCGGCGATGCTCATGATCTCACCTCGTTGCCAGGCGCCAATAATCCAAGCGACGAGGGGGCAGGCGGCATGGTAAGTCGGGACCAATGCTTGGGATCAGGTGACGAAGCGGCCGGGCCAAATTCCGGAGGCGCCATGACTCAAAAGTGTCCAATACAGGATGGGTTAAACTTAGCTGATTCACCGGCATGCTGTCCTCTCCATGTGACAAACTCGGACTCAGCGAGATTCTTGCGCGCATCGCGTCGCGCGAGGTGCTGCATGCTGCACATACTGGCAGGCACCGGCAACAAGAACAAACGCCTGCCGTGCGCGAGGAATTTATTGCGATGACCTATGTCAAGGTGTGCGTCCGCGACGGCTGGCACATGACGGTTCCGCGCGTAATACACGAAGCGGTCCGGGTGGACCGGGCGTGAGAGCCTCAAAGCGGCGGTGGCTGATGATCTCGCTGGCCTTCTGGGCCACAACGATCAACTACCTGGACCGGCAGACGCTCTCCGGTGCCGCTCCCGTGTTGCGCGACCAGTTCCACATGAGCAACACCGAGTATTCGCGCGTGCTGTTTGCGTTTCTGCTGGCTTACACCATCATGAACGGCGTTTCCGGTCCGCTGATCGATTCGCGCTGGTCTCCATCGCCATGTTCGGCTACACGGGCAGTCTGGCGAACATGCTCTCGATGCCCGCCGACGTGTTTCCCGGCTCCGCCGTGGCATCGGTTTACGGACTGGCCAGCATGGGATCGGGTTTCGGCGGTATGCTGTTCACGTTGATCACGGGCTGGGCAGTGGACCACTATTCATACAGGCCGGTGTTCATCGGTTTCGGCATCATGCCGCTAATCTGCGTGCTGATCCTATGGACTCTGGCCGGGCCGTTGCGACCCGCCGGCGGCAAACTGCTTTTCAGCTCATGAGTTCCGAAGGGCAGTTTCTCTAAGCGTATCCACGTCACGCGCTGAGTCGGCTGCGGGTGTTTCGTCGGCCAGGAAGTTGTTGGGACGAGGCGGCCGGTGCCGACTTACCAGAAGCGGCGTGGTCCATTCCCGTCTTTTGGCGCGACATTTTGCGACAGGCGCACCTATTCGCGGGCCCATGCATGTGGCGGGGTGCGATCCCCTCGCCGATCTTGTAGCCCAGCCATAATCCATTGCGGAAGGACTCGATGACGTGGTCGGTCGCAACGGCAACGTGCGTGGCGCCGCCGTCAATCATCCCCAGAACCGACCTGAGCACGCCGCGCACCGCGGCGACGTCGCGGCCATCCTGGTCCCGCGCGGACGGTAGGGCGTAGAAATGGCGGAACAACTCGTATGTGCCGTCGATCAGGTGGACTTGCACGGCGACTCCAGCACCAACGTTAGCGGATCGGTGGGGGCGACATCAACCGGGCGAGACCGGTCACGTCCGGTAGCAGCTTCGCTTTCAATCGGCATCGCGGACAAGTTCTGGCGCCTAACCCTCCTTGGGTGGTGCTCCCAGCGGCTGGGCGGCTGCAAGACGACTTATCATTACTGAGTACGCCTAGACTTTCTGGAACGCCATTGGGGCCAGTTTCCCGGTTTGCCGGCGACACGGCCATTCGGCCTACGATATCGTATTACTTACCTTTGATAATCCAAATGTATCTGGATTCACAAATGGCCTTCAAATGGTTGTAGAATAGGCGTTTCGCTAGAATCTAGACCTCGGGAGGGAATACGAGCCTGAAATTCCCTTTGAGGGTGTCCATCGTAGGCATGCTCGCTTAAGGAGCGAAATGGCCACGCCGTCACAGGAAGACCCAGTGCGCGATCGAGCCATCCGCCTGTTCGCCTTTCTGCGGGAAATGACGTCGCTGCGCACGAAGGTCATCCAATCCTTTGAGCAGTATGACAACGTAATCTGGTTTGCCGACATTCCGCGTGAGCCGGGTTGCCACTGCGCCGCGTGGGGAACGGGTGCCACTCCTGAAGACAACACCACCTGGATCGAGGTCCGAAAGCCACAACTGGCCGCCCCGCCAGACCCTCCAGTTGGACTAGCGCCGTGGATTGACAGCGCCCAACTCGTCGATTCATCACGTGAATTTCCGGAACTCCGGGACGGCCTAACCGTAGCCAACGAGCTTGATCCGGACGGACCGCCCACGCTGGAGAAGCTGGCCGACCACAAGGATATCAAGCCTATGTGGGAGCGTTACGTCGAAGACGCCTGGCGGCCATGGGCCGAACTGGACAGGCGTGCGCAGCGCGTCCAGAGGGCCTATACCGATCTCTTCTCCATTTATCAGAAGCAGCATCGTCTGGCGGAACTCTACGAGGTCGTTCTGGCGCTGGGCCTCTTGACGTGGAGGACCGGCGAAGAGCGCGAAATCAAACGCCATATCGTCACGGCGCAGGCCAACCTGGAGTTCGACGCCAAGCGAGGCGTGTTGACAGTGAGCGTGGGGGCGGAAGGAGCGAAACTGAGACTCGAACAGGACATGCTCGATCCTCAGGATCAGCCCGATCCTGCGCACCAAAACGCATTTTCGCAGGAACTCGCCGAGGCGGGTGACGATGTATGGCAAGGCGGCCGTGTTAAGGCTGTGGTTCAGGGTTGGATCACGGCATTGCGCGCCACCGCCCGTTTCGAAGATACCCTGGATCGCCCACAAGCTGTGGATTCCATTCCGCGGATGCACTTTGCCCCCGCACTGATCATGCGGCATCGCACTGACCGCAGCCTCATTCAGGTCTTCGAGGCAATCAAAAAGAATCTTGAGAATGGCGGGCCGCTTCCGAAAGGCGTCCAACGCTTAGTGACGATCGTTGAGGACCAAGGTGAGGCCGGGCATGCCACGCTGAATGATACAACCGAACAAGAGATCTATTTCCCGTTACCGGCAAACGAGGAGCAACTTCGAATCGTCCGGCGCCTATCGGAGCGGACGGGCGTCCTGGTCCAAGGCCCACCTGGGACCGGCAAGTCACATACAATCGCAAACCTGATTTGCCATCTGCTGGCGACTGGCAATCGCGTCTTGGTAACCAGTCAGACCCCACGCGCCCTGAAAGTACTTCAGGGAAAGATTCCCAAAGCTGTTAGTCCTCTGTGTGTTTCGCTGCTGGGCGATGACCGCGATGCTATGGCTTCGCTCGACGATTCGGTCCGGGGCATCATTGACCGACACGTGTCCTGGGATCATGAACACTCCTTCCAGACCGCGCAGAAACTCGCAGCCGAACTGGGCAGTGCACGTAAGCAGGAGGCGGAAACTCTGTCGCACTTGCGCGCAAAGCGAGAACAGGAAACCTACGTACACCATCTGCCAGGAGGATACGATGGAACAGCGGAGAAGATCGCGCGAGCATTGCGAGCTGAAGACACCCGATTCGGCTGGTTTCATGACAGTACCGAGGGGGATGAGGTTCCCCCGCTTTCGGATGCGGAGGCGGCCGAACTTCTGCTAACGCTCAGGAGCATCGGCGATGAGCAGGAGCGAGAGGCGGGCAAGAGTTTGGTGCCCTGCGAATCATTGGTAGCTCCCGCGGGTTTCGCCGAGTTTGTCAAGCACGAGTCCCTTGCCCGATCTATCTACGAGAACAGTGCGCCGCAACGAAGGCACGCGGCGTACCTCGCACTGAAGGCGACCGGCCGGATGCGGCGGGAGCAGTTGTGCCAAGCGATTCGAGAACTTGGCGCCGAGAAGTCAGCGCTCGAAAAACAGCCCGATCAATGGGTCCATAGAGCAGTGCAAGATGTTCTCGGCGCACGGCATCACATATGGCTGGATCTCGTTGCACTGACGCGTGAGAATCTCGACGAGGTTGAGCGCCTTCTCAAAGACGTGGAGACACTCTCGATCACAGGCATTGAAGGCCGGGACCTCGCCCAGGTGAAGGCTTCCGCAGCAGAACTCTTGGAGCATCTGGAACAGGGCGGCGGCCTCGGGGTGAGCATCTTCCGGCCTAAGGCGGTGAAACAAGGACTGTTTCTAATAAACGAAGTCCACATCAATGGGCGCCCAGCTGGTTCCCGTGAGGGCTTGCGGCAGCTCTTGGCATGGTTGCGGGTCAGCGAACGGCTGAAGCACGTAGATGCTCATTGGGCCGAGCACCGCGACGTGCCAGCCGGGCCATTGCGGTCCCGGTGCGCGCGGTATCGCAGTGCGTTGTCCGTTTTAGAAAGAATTTTGGCCCTCGACGACCTAATCAAACACGCCAGCAGCATCGCCGTGACGATCTCGGGACTACCGGAGCCGGCATGGAATGATGCCGAGTCTCTACAAGCGCTAGACGCCGCTGCCCGCGCCGCAGATATTGAAGAGGATTTGGCAGAGGTGGGCACTCCCCTGAATGAACTAGAAAAATCGTTGGAGGTCGAGCGCCTCCAGCCGGAGAGTCACCCAGTCAATATGGCAATGCTCGATAGTGTACGACAACGTGACACCGACCGGTATTCAGAGCTTCACGGCGCCGTTCGGCAGTTGTGGGAGACGCGAGCGAGACTGGCGCGGCGGCACTCTCTGCTCACGCGATTGCAGGCGCGGTCGCCAAGGTTGGCAGCAGAATTGGTTTCAGACTTTAGCGACGCCGTGTGGGACGGCCGTCTGAGCGCATTGACGGCTGCCTGGAACTGGGCCAGCACGCAGCGCTGGCTTAACCAGTTCAGCGATTCTGGGCTGGAAATGAACTTGGTGGCCAATCTGGAAGTGCATCGTGACAATGTCGGGACAGCACTCGGTGCAGTGGCGGCTGAGCTTGCTTGGCAGCACTGTTTCGCCCGCCTGACTGAGGAACAGCGCGAACACCTGGTGTCCTGGAAGAAGGCTGTGGACCGCATAGGCAAGGGGACTGGAAAGTATGCCGAAGTGCACCGCAGGTCCGCACGGGAGCACATGGAATATTGCAGACCGGCGATTCCGGCCTGGATCATGCCTATCTACCGGGTGGCGGAAAATATTGGTGCCGTGCCGGAGGCGTTCGACGTGGTAATCGTGGATGAGGCGAGCCAGTCAGGCCCCGAGGCTCTCTTCCTCCAGTACATCGCACGCAAGATCGTGGTCGTCGGCGATGACAAGCAGATCAGTCCGGAGGCAGTTGGTTTTGACCGGGCGGATGTGGCGGTCCTGCGGCAGCGGTTTATCTCCGACCTTCCGCACAGAGATGCCATAGGCGTGGACAACAGCTTCTTTGACTTGGCCGAGATCTATTATCAAGAGCGCATCCCGCTTCGGGAGCATTTCCGCTGCGTTCCTGAGATCATCCAGTTCTCTAACAATATGTGGTACTCGGCGCAACCGCTCATACCCCTTCGCCAATATGGTGCGGATCGGCTCGATCCTGTCAAGACAACTCATGTGGCCACAGGCTATCAGCAAGGAACCACCTACGTGGTCAACCCTCCCGAGGCAGAAGCCATCGCGAATCGGCTGGTCGCTTGCTGCCATGATCCTGCTTACGATGGGAAAACAATGGGTGTGATCAGCCTTCTCGGACGGCACCAAGCCGGCTACATCGAACAGATCCTCCTTCGCAGGCTTGGCCCCGAGGAGATGGAAAAGAGAAACTTGGTCTGTGGTGATGCCTACGCTTTGCAGGGCGATCAACGGCATGTCGTGTTCCTCAGCATGGTCAGCGCGCCGGGTGGCGATAGGCGCATCGGCTCTCTGACCGCCCAAAATCATCAACGGCGTTTCAACGTCGCAGCCAGTCGGGCCGAGGACCAGTTATGGCTGTTCCACACGGCCACTTTGAATGACCTCCATCCGGACTGCCTACGATTTCGGCTGCTGGACTACTGCCTGCGTCCTGCCCTTAGTCCCGGTCCGGTAGGCGAGATCGCGTTCGGCGAGTTACAGAAGCTCGCCGCCACCGCGGATCGTTTCCAGAGGCGCCAGCCACCCCCGTTCGATAGCTGGTTCGAAGTGGATGTGTACCTTCAGATCGCTGTCCGGCGGTACCGCGTGCTGCCGCAGTTCGAAATCGCCGGTCGCCGCATTGACTTGCTTGTCGAGGGCATGCGAGGCCGCTTGGCAGTCGAATGCGACGGCGACGTATGGCATGGTGCCGAACAATACGCATCCGACATGGCGCGACAGCGCCAGCTAGAGAGGGCAGGATTGCGCTTTTGGCGTGTCCGGGGGAGCGTGTTCTATCGAGGCCCAGAAGCTGCCTTGGAGCCACTTTGGGCCGAGCTTAGTCGGCTTCGCATCCACCCCGAGAGTCCTGGCCCGCAACCGATCGAGAAGAACAACCTCCCGACTCGAAACGAGAACGCCGTCCCTTTTGTGTCGGATTTGATCGAAGAATACCGATCCTGGAAGCCCAGGGAATTACCCAACCCGTTGACCGGAAACCACGATGAAGTAATGCAGGGTGTCATCGAAATTATCGCAGCGGAGGGTCCGATGACGCGGAGGCGAGCTTTCAAAATATACGCCCGCGCCTCCGGGAGCAGACTCCGGGAGACGGTAATTCCGGCCCTTAATCGGGCGCTGTTACGTGCTAATCGGCGGCACCTGATAGAACAACGAAACGAAGCCGGCAGCCGCGACCTACTCGACAGCATCGTCCGCAAGGCTGGCACGCCGCCGGTCTGGGTGCGTGCGATGGGTGATCGGGGATTGGAAGAGATCCCACCATCGGAGATTGCCGAGCTAGCCGAATCCTTGCGCCGCAAACAGCCAGATCACAACGATGAGCAGCTCCTCCGGGCAGTGCAAGACCTTTACGGCATAGGACGGCTGACTGACAAATCCCGAGAAGCGCTGATGTCGGCCGTTAGGCAGCGCTTGGATTTCGGCCACAAGCTGCACGTGGTTTGAGGTCGCCCCGAAAAGGCCCCTGGTCTGCCAGTTCGAAGCGCCGGCCCAGCGCACATCCAGGCCGACCTCTGCTGGGAAGCCCCCTCGGGATACATAGCGATAGACGCGCTTGCGGCCGTTCATGGCGTTCCACCTTGGCCGCATCGTGGCCGAGTCGCCAATTGTGTTCTTACCAGAACAGCAGGCGGCCATGCCCGCGGATATCGGCGATGCGTTCCGAGCCGCATCGGGCCTCGTCGGCTTCCATCGACATCGTGCGCGTAGCGCAACCCGTGCTGCCCCAGACGCACCAGCCGCCCGCTGCATCGCCGTTTACATTCGGCCACCCAGGTGAGACACTTTCGAACTTCTTCCGGTATATATCCATCGTGGGCCGGTTCCATTTCGCCGGCCCCAACCACCACCAGATAACGGGACGGCCGCAGAGCGGACCCTGTTGTGGGTGTCAACGGACACTGCGCAGCGGGCTTCGAATCGGTCGTGAACTCGCCCGCGTCAGCCGGTGATCCGCCCACCCCACGATTAGTCCTGCCCGGCCTTCGATCCCGCATGGGAGACGAAGACGATCATGTTGCCATTGCCATCGGACATCGACCTGCCGCCGGCCGCAATCACCGAGATTGCATCCGTCCTGGCCAACGGCTACGTCCGCTATCGGGCGTCGCTCCGGCGACCGATCCAAGCCCTGGAGGACGGTAGCCCAGTGGCCCAGCCCTCTGCCCCCAACACCGGCCTTGCTTTCCCGGCCACACCGAGCCTTCATGTGACTGTGGTTAACGCCCCAAGAAAGGGAGAGCAACGATGAACGCTTCTGTCTTGAAGGAAATTGAAGGATTACGCCGCCTGACCGTGGGCGGCCTGCGCGACAAGTACCGGGAAGTATTCGGCGAGGAGTCGCGGTCCAATCACAAGGACTTCCTGTTCCGCCGGATCGCGTGGCGGTTGCAGGCCAACGCCGAGGGCGGGCTGTCGGAGCGGGCGCGGCGGCGCGCGCTGGAGATCGCCAACGACGCCGATTTACGAATTCGGGCGCCCAAGGACTTCGGGTCCGGCAGCGCGCCCGGTCGGACTGCGGTCACCGCGATCAGCGCGGTTGGTGGCAGCCGCGACAACCGCCTGCCCGCCGCCGGGACGCTCCTCACCAGGGACTTCAAGGGGCGCACGTACGTGGTCAAGGTGCTGGACGACGGGTTCGAGTACGATGGTCGGCAATACCGGTCGCTCAGCGCCATCGCTGGCGAGATAACCGGCACGCGATGGAACGGGTTTCTGTTCTTCGGATTGACTCGGGAGGCGCACGTTGCGTAGCGCAAACCGAAAGGGTCGCCAGGAATCGGCCAACGCCAACGCCGACACTCCTGCGCGCGGGCGCGTCATTCGGTGCGCCGTCTACACCCGCAAGTCCACCGAAGAAGGTCTGGCTCAGGAGTTCAACTCGCTGGACGCCCAGCGGGAAGCGGCGGAGGCGTACATCGCCAGCCAGAAGCACGAAGGGTGGACGCTGGTCCCCGACGCCTACAACGACGGCGGGTTCACCGGCGCGAACATGGACCGGCCCGCCCTTCGCCGCCTGCTGGCCGACATCGAAGCGGACCGGATCGACTGCGTCCTGGTCTACAAGGTGGACCGGCTCTCGCGCTCGCTGCTGGATTTCGCCCGGATAGTTGAGATCTTCGAAAAGCACCGGGTCAGCTTCGTGTCGGTGACGCAGCAGCTCAATAGCAGCAGTTCGATGGGCCGCCTCACCCTCAACATCCTTTTGTCCTTCGCCCAATTCGAACGCGAGATGATCGCCGAGCGCACCCGCGACAAGATGTCGGCGGCGCGGCGGAAGGGGAAGTGGGTCGGCGGTATCCCGGTGCTCGGGTACGACGTTGACCCGCGCGGTGGTCGGCTGGTGGTCAACCCGGACGAGGCCGGGCAGGTCCAGGCCATCTTTAAGGTGTACGCAGAGAGCCGGTCGCTGATTCCGGCGGTGCGGGAATTGAATCGGCGGGGCTGGACCACCAAGAAGTGGACCACCAAGGATGGCCGGGAGCATACGGGCCAGCAGTTCACCAAGAACGGGCTGTACCGGTTGTTGACCAACGTCATCTACACCGGCCAGGTGAATCACAAGGGCACCATCTATCCCGGTGAGCACGCGCCCATCGTGGACGCGGCGACGTGGGAACGGGTGCAGGAGCGACTCCGCGGCAACGGTGTCGATGGCGGCAGGGAGGTCAGGAATCGGTACGGCGCGCTGCTCCGCGGCCTCCTCCACTGCGATGCGTGCCAGACAGCCATGGTCCATACCTATACGGTCAAAGGCACCCGCCGCTACCGTTACTACGTCTGCCTCACGGCCCAGCAGAAGGGCTGGGACGCCTGCCCGACCAAGTCGGTGGCCGCGCAGTCAATCGAGGATTCGGTGGTCGCCCGCATGCGGGCTTTGGGAGCCGATCCTCGGATCGTGCTGGAGACGGCGCGGAAGGTCCGGGAGCGGGTCGAGGCGTCGTCCGGTGAGCTGGCAGTCCAACTCACGGTTGCGGATAAGGACCTGACCCGGTTGCAGCGGGAACTGGTAAAAATGGCCGCCACGCCAGGAAACGGCCTGCGGACGGATCGGCTGGCGGACTTGCAGGAGCAGATCCGGGCGGGGGAGCGCCGGGCGGGGGAAGTGCGGGCCGAGTTGGACGCGCTGGCGGCGGAGACGGTGGACGAGGACGATCTGCGGACCGCGCTTCAGTCGTTCGATCCAGTGTGGCAATCCCTCAACACGGCGGAGCAGACGCGGCTCATCCGGGCGGTCATCGGCCGCATCGGGTATGACGGGCGCACGGGCCGCATCGCGGTGACGTTCCGGGCGGCGGGGTTCAAGGCGATCTGCGCGGCGGCGCGGCAGGAGGCGGCAGGACAGGAGGCGAGGGCATGAAGGCGAACGTGAAGCCGAGCGGGCTGGCGCTCGAATGGACCTTGGAGGGGCGGGGCAAGAGGGCGGTGCGAGGCGGAGGGCCGGGCGACGCGGTCACTGGTGCCGCCGCGTGCGCGCAGGCCGGCAAGCTGCCCAGGGTCACCCGCCTGATGGCGCTCGCCCTCAAGTTCCAGGGCATGGTGGATCGGAGGGAGATCCGCGACTACGCGGACATTGCTCGGTTGGGACGTGTTACGCGCGCCCGCAGCACGCAACTTATGAACCTGCTGAACTTGGCACCGGACATCCAGGAAGCCATACTGCTTCACCCGTCCACGACGCACGGACGCGATCCCATCTCCGAGCGGGGCCTGCGCGAATTGACTGCGGTCGTCCCCTGGGGGCGGCAGCGAAAGATGTGGCGAGAAAGACTTTCCCGACAAAAAGGCCGCTCTGTAGGAACTACAGCGGGAAATCCGGACTCGGGTGGCCGATCTTGACCGTAGGAACTACGCGAGCTTTTTGAGTCTGTAGGAACTACAGCCCATTTTTTTAATCCGGGTTCGGGTGGCCGATCTTGGGCGGGTAGAACTGGCACTGGCGTCCCTCACCTAGCGCTTTCCGACGCGAGCAATACCGTGGCAAGGGCGACTACGGGCGGAGTCTGGATAAGCGTGAATCTGACCCGTACATCGTCATTCGGGATCTCATCGGCTCGCCACGAAAACCCCTTGACCGGCCTTGACCGCTCCCCCATGGTGCAGCGCCCACGCCCCTGATGCAGGCAGGCAAATTCATCGTCGAGTTGACGCTGACCCTGCGAGCCAAACAAACGAGGGTCTGAGCATTTCGCCTGATGCGTCGCCACGCAATAGGAAGGCCCAGCTACAAGAACTCAAGTAATAACTGTAAGGAGAGAATCAGCCTTTCACGTATAGTAGCCGTCGAAGGTCTTATCGTCTTGGCAGGTCATAGAGTCCTCACAAACCTGACTTACTGACTTACACAAAGCGCTTTGGTACAATGAAAGATCGAGTTCGCGGAGTGCTTATGAATCGGAGTAAGCTCGAATCTGTTAGTTCCAGTGCGAGACACATCGGTATTTCAGTCGGTAGGTTCTACGATCTAGTTCGTAACGGGATCTTCCCGCCCGGCGTTGTAGTCCGCCTGGGCCGGCAGATCCTGATTCATCCTGGGCGGCTGGATCGATTTATAGAGGGCGGCGGCAAGGCTCTGCCGGGCGGATGGCGCCGGGAAGCCAGATGAATGCTCCCGCCACTTCGACGCCGCCGCAGTATGCGAGCCTTTCGCCCGCCAGGAAGCGCCTCGTCGATGTCCTACAGGACTTACAATTCGGACGGATCGAAGGCCTGGCTATAACTGGTGGCGATCCGCAGTTCGATCCTCCACACCCAGCGCCGACTATCATTCAGACAATCAAGTTACCAGTGGAAGCCCGGCCTCCGGAGACCGGGTCTGCCGACTCCCTGCTCAAACAGCAGATGGTCGATCTGTTTCAACATTTCGGCAGGCAACAAACTGGCATGGTCCGGCGGCTAGAGTTCCGGTTCGGACTCCCTTGTCTGGTGGAACTCGTAGCAGGCGATGTAAATGCGGGTCGCACCCCAGACCGGGCCACGCCCGCGCGGAGAACATCATGAGCCCGGCGGCGGAGTTGACTTGGCTCGATCCTGGCGTGTGGAGAACGATCCGTTCCAAAGCTCGCGGTCTGGTCGGCTCCTACGGCTTCACTTCCGCCGATCAGGACGACCTCCAGCAAGAGGCTGCGCTCGATCTCCATCTCCGTCTTAGGAACTACGATCCAGCCCGTTCCGGCCGCCGCACCTTTGTCCAGCGGGTGGTGAGCAATCGTTTCGCAAACCTGATCGCGGAACGGAGGGCCGGGTGTCGGGACTACCGCGCCTGTCTGCGCTCCCTTGATGAGCCGGACGGTCACGATGGACTCAGGTGCTTCGGGGAGACGCTGTCTGAGGACGAGTATGAATTGCAGATGGGGCGGCGGTCGATGCCGTGGGTTCAGCACGCAGAATTACGGGCCGACGTCGAGAGAGTCATCGCATTGCTGCCCCCGGACTTGGCGACCGTCGCAGGGCTGCTGATGTCGATGAGTGCCGTTGAAGCGGCGCGGCGGTTGAATTTGTCTCGGGCCACGGCGTATCGGAGGATCGGCAGAATCCGTGAAATATTCGCTGCAGCAGGCCTCGATGGCTATCTACAGCAGTTCAAACCAAGGTGTTTCGGTCGAAGAGAAGGACTGCCTGTCATGGCTCAACCGAGCACATTTTAGGAGGGCGACTAGCCGGCGCTAGAAGGTGTCCGCAAAACACCAAATGTCCGCCAGGGCATTGCGGTTCGACTCCGCCGCCCTCCGTCCATAAGTATACCTTGGAGTGCGTCTGAGCGGAGACGCTCGAAGGGAGAGGTCACCGAACCGCCGCGCGGCGGAGCGTTAAAACTGGCCAACGTCGCGCCACACGCGCCCCGTGTTGCGCCGGTTGCGGCCATGGCGAGGAATATGGCACCCCCGGCGAGGACGCGCCGTCACGGGCCAAATATAGCCAAATATGGCCAAATACTGGAAACCGGGGAGCGCGCCAGCCTCGGGCGACCTTGCGGTCCTGAACCCGCTAAAGATAGCCAAGGGCTGCGCCCTTGAAATCCTGGGGAGAGGCCCTTGTAACAATGTTACATCGTCCGGAGGTCGGCCGAAATCTGAGAGATGGATTCTCAGACTTGCGAGGCTAGGACTCTAAAGAACGTCTGCCAGGGCACCTCGAAGCAGCGACCGGCCGTGTTCGCACCGACGTGTCGCGGGATTACCGACGGTAGCGCGGCGTTGCTAAAGAATCCCTAACGTGGACAGCGTCCGTTAGAAGGTGATGTCTTGGATGGTAATTGTCTACCGGGGTAAAGTCGTTCATTAACAGTGACTTGCAGTCGGGGAGCAAGGCAAACCCAGAAGGAGCGGAACATTTCCGCGATTTCCGCGAGAAAAAGCTGGACTTTTGTTC